>LDZU01006099.1_pt1 | contig 12881 bp, 12 predicted proteins | sample 615531 | NCBI WGS metagenome assembly LDZU01 (sample SAMN03408293, study PRJNA278302) | terrestrial metagenome | isolation source: oil reservoir sample SB2 | place: USA: Alaska, North Slope, Schrader Bluff formation | collected 2011-09 | reverse complement strand
GGATGGTCCTTCCGGGGGATATAATCTGCAAGAATGCTGGAGTACTGGCTATCTGGCTGGAGAAAGTGCGGCAAGGAGGATAGTTTAGTTGATATTTACTTTTCAACCATTCTATTTACTTCTTATTGTTCCTGCCTTTCTGGGATGGTTTGCCCAATGGCGACTTCGACAGATCTACTATCGTTATTTGAAAAAGCCAAATAAAAGAGGAATAAAAGGTGGAGAGGTTGCTAAAGTTTTGCTTGCTTATCATAACCTTAACCTACCAGTTTGGCAAACTAAAAGGCAGATGGTAAATTATTATAATCCTCAGAATAAAACTTTAAATTTTTGCACCAATATTACAGAACTTGCTTCTATCACTTCCCTGGGGATTGTTGCTCATGAGATAGAACATGCCGTGCAGGAACAAGAGGGATTTCATTTTATGAATTTGAGGAATAAACTGGCTAAATCATTGGCCCTAATGGGTCAATTAAGCCCTTTAATTTTTATTTGGGGAATGCTTTTTAGAAATGTATTCTTATTTTATTCAGGGATAATTCTCTTATTCATGATGGTCGTCTTTGCGCTGGTATCTTTACCAGTTGAGTTAAATGCCAGTAATAGAGCCTTAAAAACACTACAGGAGATAGGCCTGGCAGACCAGGAAGAGATTAAAATGGTTGCCATGGTATTAAGATATGCTGCTTTAACTTATTTTGTGGAAGCAACTCAAAAAATTGGCACCTTCCTTTTTATTTTATTACTCTTGCTGATGTTCCGAAAGAGTTAAAATAAAGATAACAATAGTTAATTTATTTTAAATTTAAACTTTTACTCCTGAAATTTATTTTCCAATTTCTGTTTATTATCCTTTATCTTCTGAGCTATTTATAGTAAAATTTTCTTAGCATTGGAATTTAAGAAATTTCGAGACTATGAAAAATTCTTTTTAAATAAGAAACAATATATGTTGACACCCTCACCCTCACCCTCACCTTTAGAGGGAGAGGTAGAGGGAGAGGGAAGAGCGATAGTGATAAAGTTTTTCCTTTCTACCATTTGGGGAAGTTGCTGTCGTAAGAATTGGAAGGTATTAGAGGATAAAAAATAAAAGAGAGAGGATTAACATGTTAAAGGTAATCAAACGTGATAATACAGTGCAATATTTTGACCAGCAAAAGATTATCAACGCCATCACTCAGGCTATGCGAGAAACGATCAAAGGGGTAGACCAGGAGCTTGCTACTCGTATTGCCCAGAAGATTGAGCAGGACTTAAAAGATTCTGTAGAGAGTGTGACTGTTGCTGATATTCAAGAGCGCGTTGAAACAGAATTGATGAATAGCGAGAGAAAAGAGGTAGCTAAGGTATATATTTTATACCGGGAACAACGTGACAAATTAAGAGAATTAGCCAGAGAAAATCATAAATTATTGACTGACGAATTCATAAGTCAATATAAACATCTTCCCAATCCTTTTCCCACTATATTAGGACAGTTTGTTTTTTATCGTACTTATTCCAGATGGCTACCTTTGGAAAAGAGAAGAGAATACTGGTGGGAAACAGTAAGAAGGGCTGTGGAATTTAACTGTAATCTGGTTCGCACCAGTCAACAAGAGGCAGAAGCCCTCTATGATAATGTTTATCATTTAAGACAATTTTTAGCCGGTCGGACCCTCTGGACCGGGGGAACTGAAGTTAGTTTAAAATATCCTATGTCCAATTTCAATTGTAGTTTTACGGTATTGGATAAATTCAGTGCTTTTAAAGACCTTTTTTATCTCTTGATGATTGGTGCGGGAGTAGGAGTTCGGGTTCTCAAAGCAGATGTAGAGAAATTACCAAAAGTCAGGACCAACATAAAAATAATACATGAAGCCTATTTACCGGTTCCCAAAGAACAGAGGGAGGACCTGACCAGCGTTAAATTTCAGAAAGATACGGCAGACCTAAGGGGGAGAGATTAAAGACTTTTGGGGGAACTGCCTCTGGATATGAAAGCCTGGAAAGGATGTTTTCCAGAATAGACAAAATTGTAAAGAATAACTGTTTTGGACAACTGAAGAAATTAAAACCGGTGGATTGTATGGATATAGCCAACATTATTGGTCAGAACGTAGTAGTTGGCGGAGTGCGGAGAACCAGTGAAGTAATACTATTTGACTCTGATGACCAGGATATCTTGAATGCCAAAAATAATCTTTATGAACAGATTGATGGTAAATGGGTAAAAAATGAAGAGATTGATTATCGGGAAATGAGTAATAATAGTATTTTTTATACTGCTAAGCCTTCTCGTGAAAAACTTTCCTGGCATATCAGTCAGATGCGCTACAGTGGGGAGCCCGGTTTTATGAATGCTGAAGCAGCAGCCAAAAGGAGACCAAATCTGGAGGGAGCTAATCCCTGTATGGAGGTATTGTTAGATAGAGAACAGATGTGCAATTTAACAACAGTAAATGTGATGGGTTTTGTGCAAGATGGAAAATTGGAAGAGAAAAAACTAATGGAAGCCCAGCGCCTTTCGGTTCGTGCTGCATTTAGAATGACTTTTCTAGATTTAGAATTAGATGAGTGGGACATCAAGCAGAAGAGGGATAGATTGGTTGGTTGTAGTATCACTGGATGGCAGGATATGGTTAATGCCACCAATATGTCCCCGGAGGAAGAATCACGTTTACGTAAGAAATTAAGAGAAGTTGCTCATCGAGAAGCCGAGTCCTATGCTCGAAAGCTTGGTGTTAATCCTCCTCTTCTGGTTACTACAGTCAAACCCGAAGGGACACTTTCTCAGTTACCGACGGTATCCAGTGGGGTGCATTATTCCCATGCTCCCTACTTTATCAGAAGAGTGCGTATCAATGCCTCCGATCCACTACTTAAGGTGTGTGAAGAGCTTGGTTATGATATAAAGCCGGAAAATGGACAGACGGAAGATAATTGCCGTACCAAGGTAATTTCCTTTCCCTGTAGTGCCCCACCCGGAAAAACAAAAAAAGAGGTTTCTGCTCTTCAGCAGCTGGAAAACTACCGGGCATTTCAAAAGGAATATGCTGACCATAATACCTCTATTACCGTCCATGTCAGAAATGAGGAATGGGAGGAAGTAGAAGAGTGGTTGTGGAACAACTGGGATGATGTGGTAGCAGTAAGCTTCGTATCTTTAGACGAAAGTTTTTATGCCCAGATGCCCTATGAAGAAATAAGTAAGGAGGAATATGAGCAACGGGTTAAAAGTATGGTTCACTTTATTCCTTCACTTATTTCCAAATATGAGAAAGAGGACCTAACAACTGACCCCGGTGATGAATCCTGTGAGAGCGGTATTTGCCCCATTAGATAAATAAAATCAATTTCCTTATTTATTTAATTTATTTAAAATAATTTTCTTTAAGTAGGTATAATCAAGATATTCAGGGGAGGTATCCCCTGAAACCCCTCAAAGAAAATACAATTCAAGAAATGCTATCTTGTTTTACCAACAAGATACTCAAGGGGAATACTTCCCCTTGAGAACCCCTGAATTAAAATCAAGATATATTGTTCCTTATTTAAGAAATTTTAATATTATCTTGCAGTATCTAAATTATTAAAATTCCGATACTGCAAGATATTCAGGGGAGGTATCCCCTGAAACCCCTCTATTATTAGTATTCAGTATCGAGTATTGAGTATATAGTAAAATACAGTTAAGAAATAAAGAAAAATATCTTACTTCCTCTTCTTCTCCTCTCCCTCGAAGGGAGAAGGTTAGGGTGAGGGTGTCAGAATATATTGTTCCTTATTTCAGAAAGAGTATTTTATAGTATCGAACTTTTTTGAAATTTCGATACTATAAATCAAGCAAGATAAAGATAATATCCTGAAAAGTGGAAAAAGCTTCCGGCCAGGACAAAGAGATGCCAGATGGTATGATTATACGGTATTTTAGGGTTTATAAAAAAGATGATTCCCAGAGAGTAGCATAGCCCACCAGCACTATTAGGTATAACATTCCTGAGGAGATGGCCTCAAGCAGAGGTTTTATGGCTACTATGATGAGCCATCCCATGATGATGTAAAGGATCATGGAGATTATTTGGGTCTTTTGAAAAAAGAAGATTTTAAGCAAAATACCTGTGAAGGCCATCCCCCATATTATTCCCAGGAGAGACCAACCCCATGGTCCTCTAAGAGTTAAGAGGGTTAAGGGGGTATAAGAACCGGCAATGAGAAGATAGATGGCCACATGATCAAGAATCTGGAAAATATATTTTTTTCTTCTATCAGATAAACCGTGATATACAGTAGAACAGAGATAAAGGAAAACAAGTGTTGCACCGTAAACAGTAAAACTTACTATACGCCAGATATCCCCACGGTTAACTGCCATAAGGAGCAAGGTAATAAGTCCGACTATACTTAATATAGCTCCGATGCCATGAGTAATACTATTGGTCATTTCTTGAGTTCGTTCACTGCTTATTGAAATTGTTGCATTTTCTGAAAAATATTTTTTATTCATTTTAACACTGCTCGTTCTTTCTATCTATAGCATTTTGTAACAGAAATATTTTCATTAAAACTATTAACCCCTCTGCCTTACCTCTTCAGCTTTTCTATTCTATCATGACCATAGCAAAAGGGCAAAGCATATAGTCCTAAATTCCCACTTTCATGAATTATTATCGAAACAAATTAATTTTTTAACGAAACAGTATATAAGTACAGAAATTTTAAAAAATGTTGTATTTATGTTTGACATTGATATAAAACTGATATATCATATTTATAAAGTAATTAATATAAAAAGGAGCCTTTAGCTTATGAATACACTTTTGAGTGATAAGGCTTATACCCTGATCAAAAAGAAGATTAATTCATGTGAGGGAGAGTATCTCAGTGTGAGAAGATTATCCAGGGAAATCAACATTGGATACAGCCCGGTCAGAGAAGCCTGTAATCGCCTGAGCCAGGAAGGACTGATTAAACAATTACCGGGTATAGGATATTATGTGCCTAAAGTCAAAGAAAAGTATTTCACAGAGATATTTGAATATCGTAGAGTTGTTGGTTGTTATGTCTTCGAGCAGGTATTTCCTTTCTTAACCCAGGAACATGTAAACATACTTTCAGAATATAATGACAATATGATTAAATATTTACAAGAGAAAGATATACAAAATTTCCATAAATATGATAAGAAGTTCCATCTCTTCTTTTTTAACCTTTATGATAATTCCATTTTTACCAACCAGATGAATAATATTATGGATAGGAGTTACTACTGTTCCTATAAGACGGTAGATAGTGTGGACAAAAAAAAGAATATCAGTGCTATTGAAGAACATAAAGAGATATTAAAATATATTGCGTCCCACGATAAAGAGATGGCCATTCAAAAATACATCGAGCATATTGATAATAATGAAGCCAGAATAAAAGAGGGTTACTATAATAACAAACTGGAAAAGAGTCTAACTATTTAGAAATACCAATAGAGAATATAGAGAATAAGGTAATCATATTAATAAGAAAAAAATAAGAAAGGGAATTATATGATTCATGTTCTTACCAGTAAACCAGAGGTATCATCGGAAATAATTGAAAAATTTAGAAATATTTCGGTAGCAACTGTCTATGAAGCATCAGGCAAAAAAGGTTTTATAGACTCCCAGATAAAACCATTAGCCAGGGGAATGAAAATATGCGGTCCAGCCTTTACTGTCCAATCAGCTCCAGGAGATAATCTTATGTTACATAAAGCCTTGGAAATTTCCCGGCAGGGTGATGTAATCGTGGCTACAGTAGGCAATTTATATGAATATGGTTATTGGGGTGACCTGATGGCCACTCAGGCTGTGACCAAAGGCCTGGAAGGTCTGGCTATTGATGGATGTGTTAGAGATTCAGAAGACATGATTAAGCAAGGTTTTAAAGTGTTTTGTAGAGGAATATCTATTAGAGGAACGGATAAAAAAACACTGGGATTAATCAATTACCCTATTAATTTTGGTGGTGCCACTGTTCATGCTGGTGATCTTATATTGGGAGATGATGATGGTATGGTGGTGGTAAGATACATAGAGTGTGAAGAGGTTTTAGCTAAATCTCTAGACCGAATGCAAAAAGAAAAAGTTAAAGCAGAAGCGCTCAAATTGGGAGCTACCAGTGTGGAATATAACAAATTAGATGATATATTTAAATCCTTAGGTTTAAGAGAGGGAAAGACTGATGATTAATGAGGCAAAGCTGAGAGATGTTGCTATTGAAATATTAAAGGCTTATGGAGAAAACGAAACCAATGCTTCCTTAGTTGCTGATTGCCTGGTGAAGGCAGATATGAGAGGAATTTCTACACACGGAACCTATTTATTAATTCCTATTTTTGATCGTGTTCAAGCTAGTATGTTAAATATACCTACTAAAGTAAATACAATTAAAGAAAATGGTGCCATTACTATCCTTGATGGAGGGAATGGATTGGGTCAGCTAGCAGCAAGAAGGGCTATGGAGAAAAGTGTTGAGCAGGCAAGGAAAGTTGGTATTGCCTTCACCTCAGTCCAGAATACCAATAATATCAGTTTCTTAGGGTATTATACAGAGATAGCCTCTCAAAGTGGTATGATAGGTATAGCGGGTAGCAATGCTGCTCCTGCCCTTGCTCCCTGGGGAAGCAGAGAGGCCTTCATAGGTACCAGTCCTTTTTCAGTATCCATTCCTGCTAAAGAAAAAAAACCAATTATTTTAGATATGTCCTCCAGTGTAGTTGCCCGGGGGAAAATCAGACAGGCTCAGCGAAATAAAAAGTCTATTCCCTTAGGGTGGGCCCTTGATGCTGAAGGAAATCCTACCACCAATCCTGAAGAGGCATTAAAGGGCACCTTGCTCCCCATTGCTGGTCCTAAAGGGTCTGGTCTGGCCATGGTCATTGATATTTTGGCCGGTATGCTTTCCGGAGCCAAATATGGACCGGAAGTGAAGACTTTTCATAAATTAGAAGGACCATGTGGAGTGGGAGTCTTTTGTGTAGCTGTTAATATAGAATATTTTATTGATCTGGCAGAATTTACCTCTAAAGTCGATAACTATATTGATTCAATTAAAAATTTGAAAAAAGTGAAAGACGTTACCGATATTTACTTGCCCGGGGAAATTGAATTCCTGAAAGAAGAACAGGCCAGAAGAGCAGGGATTGACCTTGCTTTAACGACTTTAGAGAAGTTGAATGATATTTTATCTAAAATCGGTAGTTCTAAGAGATTATAAAATTATAAATATAGGAAAAATTAAATTAGAAAGGAGTATATTAATGCAACTAAAAGATTGTGTGGCAATTGTCACCGGTGCTGGTAAGGGATTAGGTAAGGCCATTGCTGAAAGGTTTTTTCAGGAAGGTGCGCTACTTGCTCTCTTTGATATTCAATATGATTTAATAAGTAATCTTGGCCAGGAATTAGATGTTTCAGGAGATAAGGTTATTGCCATCAAAGCTGATATTACCGATGAAGAGAATATTAAACAGGCTATGAATAAGGTATATAAGAAGTTTGGTAAGATTGATATTCTGGTGAATAATGCCGGAATATCCTTACATAAACCTATCAAAGAAATGTCTCTGGAAGATTTTAGTCGGGTAATAAATGTCAATTTGAATGGTACCTTTATCTGCTGCAAAAGTGTAGTTTCCTATATGGAGAAGCAAAAAAGAGGCAAGATTGTCAATATAGCTTCCTTAGCGGGAAGAACCGGTCGACCAGGAGTTGGTGTAAACTATGCTGCTTCAAAGGCCGGGGTAATTGGTCTTACCCAGACCTTAGCCCGGGAACTGGGTCCTAGTGGTATTTATGTAAATTCCATCTGTCCCGGTCCTATTCTAACCGAACAGACCAAACAATATCCAGCAGAAGTTTTTGCTAGCTGGAATGTTGGTCGCGCTATTTTAAAGGATGGTTTACCGGAGGATGTTGCTGATGCCGCGGTCTTTTTATCTTCTAATAAATCGGACTGGATTACCGGTATTTCGCTTGATGTAAATGGTGGAATTTTAATTAGATAAGATTTAACTATAAAAGGAGGCTAAAAGATGTCCGAAGTAAAAGTAGTAAGAATACAGGATGTAAAAGGAGAAAGGAGAGAGCCCCCCAGAACTTCCTGGATATTAGTTTCTGAAAAAACTGTTGGTTCTAAAAATATTGCTATGGGGATAAACGAAACTTATCCTGGTGGTATGGTTCCTGAGCACCTGCATGATATTCAGGAAGAAGTCATGTATTTCGTTTCCGGACAGGGGAAATTTGTCACTGAGGATGAAGAAATTGACCTTTACCCGGGCACTGTTATTTATAATCCTCCCGGGAAATCACACAAAATTTTAAACACCGGGGATGAAGTATTACGATTTGTCTGGATTTATTCTCCTCAGTTACCAAGTCATAGAAAATAAAAGATGAAACATAAAAATATAGAGATTAAAAATAAAAAATAGAACAATAATATTAATGAATTAATAGAAGGAGTAAAAAAGAGAATGAGTAATAAATGGAAACTACCTCCTGAAGGGGGTCATATGGAAAGGCCTGATAAGATTTATTATCAGACTATGACCAAAAAAGATGTGGAAGAAAGGCTCAAAAAGAATGATATACTTCTTATTCCTTTAGGTTCTACTGAAAATCATGGTGATGCCCAGCCCTATGGTGAGGATACTTTCATTGTAACTCGCATGTGTGAGTTAATTGCCCAGAAGACTGGTTGTACCGTTAGCGAACCAGTTTGGTTTGCCTCTCATCCTTTTTCTCATTTAGGACAGAAAGGCACAGTGCCTATTCCCGATGAAGTAAATTCTGCCTATATGAGAGCAATTATATCTGGTTTTTGGAATGCTGGATTTCGTAAACAACTTATTATGAGTAGCCATGGTCAGGAATACATCATTCCTTCTGCTATTCAGGAATGGGGGAAGAGGTACCAAGTGCCGGCCATTATTATGTTTTTGGATGTGACTAAAATAATGGGAGAGGGATTAAAAGATAAAGCCCATGGTGGTGAATTTGAAACACCTTTCCGACATGGTGATGAGGCAGAGAATTCTATCTGTTTAGCCTTATTCCCGGAATTTATTCAGATGGAAAATGCAGTGGATACCAAGACCTGGGGATTTTTACCAGAGGGGCATATCGATAAAGGAGGAGATATTTATGGTTACCCCATTCCTGGTCAGAGTCATATCGGCGGTGGCGGGATTGAGTGTGTAGTTTATCCGGAAGGCGTTTTGGGGAAACCTTCTCTGGCTAAGGCCGAGAAGGCCTTTAAGGCAATTGAAACCTACCTGGATTATGTTGTGAAATTGCACAATGATATCCTGGAGAAATTTCCTCCCGGGGTATTGCCAGAAGCCAAATATATGACCCAGAGAGATAAAGAAGAAATTGACAAACTACTTAAAGGGCCTTCCGAAGGAGGTAAGCATCTCTATACTGTTGCCTGGCCCTGCTGATTTTGATTGCTAAAATATTATTTTTTTGCAACTGGTATTTAGACTAATTACATTAGAAAGAATATAAGGTGGAAAGGAGGTGATTAGCATATATTATTAATATACTAAATTTAGACCAATTTGCTTTTAGTAAAAAATATTAAGGAGGATAATAACAAATGAAAAAATTAATAGTTTCTATGATGATTATTTTAATAATGATAACGTTGATAGTACCGCTCGCTTATGCTCAGCAGACAGGAGAGGGTAAGAGTTTTGTATTGGACTATAATCAGCTTGAAAACCAGGAGCATCCACAAGGTATTACTTTAACTAGGTTTAAAGAAAAAATTGAAGAGCTTTCTGGAGGTCAGATAAAAATAAATGCTTATTACAGCGGCTCACTGTTTACTCAAGAAGGGGAAGTCGCTGCATTAATGAGCGGTGATCTTGATATGTCCACCATAGCTTTCCAAGATATAGGTCCATATCTTCCCGCAGCTAGTATGTTTGCAGCTCCCTATATCTTTATTAGTTATGAGCATATGGAAAGAGTTTTTGCAACAGATTCAGAAGTTGCTGCTGATTTTTATAAGATGGTTTCTGATGCCTGTGGATACACTCCTCTTGCAGCGATGACCCAAGGATCAAGAATAATAAATACGAAGTGGGAAAAACCAATCATCACTCCTGAAGATATGAAGGGAATGATTCTTAGAATGCCTAATGCTCCAGACTGGATTCATGCAGGACATTCCCTTGGCGCTAATGTAACACCGATTGCGTATTCAGAAGTTTATACGGCTTTACAAACAGGGGTAGTTGATGCACAGGATAATCCACTACCTGGTACCTATGCTTCGAAGTTTCATGAGGTAACCAAACAAATTTCCCTCACCAAGCATATAATTGACGTGAAATTATTGGTAATAAATAATGATGTTTGGAACCAGATGACTGACCAACAGAAACAGTGGATGCGCGAAGCAGCACATTATGCATGCGCAGAGGGCAGTAAAACAACATATGCTCAGGAGACAGAACTTTTGGAATTCTTTAAAGATTATGGGATGATCATAACCTATCCTGATATTGATGCGTTCCAGAAGCATTCCTATGATTACTATGTGAAAAATGGTCTTACTGCAAACTGGGATATTGATTTGTACAACCGTGTTCAAGCGCTTAAATAAATAATATGATGATAGCTATCACTTATATACAGGCGCAATTTGGTAGCGCCTGTATATAAGTGAGGTTAATTTATATATATGGGAGTACAATTAATGGAGCGATTAAAAAAAGTAATTATTTTTATTGCAGATTTCTTCGAGGTTTACCTGCCTATTGCCGCATTTGTTATGTTATTTATCGTGTTTCTGACTAATGTTTTCTTTCGGTATATTGTTAATAATCCTCAAAATTGGACTTTTGAATTCTCAGTAAATTCATTAGTTATAGTTGGTCTTTTAGGAGCATGTACTGCCTACCGAAGAGAAGACCATATAGTTTCTGATTTAGTGTATGTGAGAGTAAATGCAAAAATTAAGAATATTTTTCGTATCATTTCACATGTTTTTATTATTATATTTTTCTCAATGGCTATTCCAGGGACTATCAGATATCTAATTAAACTTCGTGCCGTCACACCGATTATGAAAATACCCTATCGCATTATTTTTTCAGCTTTTCCTATTCTTTTAATTTCTACTGTTTTATGGTCTTTATATCGCTTAGTCATGGATGTTAAGACATTTAAAGATAAGACATATATTCAACTGTATAACACTGATGAAAAGGAGACTACGATATGAGCTGGTATCTCTTAATACCATTTGGTATTTTTGCTATTGCCTTCATTATACATATGCCCCTGGGTTTAAGTATGTTTGCTGGATCGATTGTCTATTATTTGGCAAAAGGGATTAGCATCGGGTCATTTATTAATACAGTGTGCTATGGATTGGTAAATTCGTATATTCTTATTGCCATTCCATTATTTGTATTTAGTGCTAATGTGATGAATGACGGCAGGATAACAGATAAGATATTTGATTTTGCCAGGGCAATTATCGGGAACAAATATGGTGCGACTGCTTATGTCAATATACTGGCATCACTTATTTTTGCTGGGATGACCGGAAGTGCATTAGCAGATGCCTCAGGATTGGGAATTCTGGAGATTACCCAGATGAAAAAGGAAGGATATGATATGCCTTTCTCCTGCGCAATCACTGCTGCTAGTTCAGTAGTTGGTCCCATCTTTCCGCCCTCTATTCCATTTGTCATCTATGCTATGGTTTCCGGGGCATCGGTGGGTAAATTGTTTTTAGGCGGCATAATTCCAGCGATTATTCTTTGTATTGTCATGGGAATCTATATATACTTTATTTCCAAGAAGCGTAATTATCCTATTGGAGACAGGGTTCCTTTCAGGCAATTTTTAAGTGCTACATTCCGGGCCATACCTGCCTTGATGACGCCGATTATTCTCTTGATAGGAATGTATACAGGCATTATGACTCCAACGGAAGCCGCTGCGGTTGCCGCTGCCTACGCACTGTTAATTGGATTTATTGTTTACCGAACTCTGAGTTTAAGAGCCCTGGGGAAGATATTGCTAAATACAATACGAACAGTAGGAAGTATTTTCCTTGTTATAGCTGGTGCTTATGGGTTTTCCTTTATTATTACAGCCGAGCAAGTATCAGGAGTTGTAGCAGAAGTCATAACTGGTATGGTAAGCAGTCCTTCGGGTTTTTTGTTTATAGTTAATATTTTATTTCTTATCCTTGGCTGTTTTGTAGATGTGAATGTTTCCGAACTTGTATTTCTCCCGATTGTCTTACCGTTGGTAAAGCACTTTAACATCAATTTGGTTCACTTTGGTGTGATGATTTGTCTGAATATGATGATTGGTCTCTTTACTCCACCATTTGGTATGCTCCTGTTTATAGTAGCTGGAATTGGTAAGGTATCAATGAGAGATCTGATAAGAGAAATAATGCCATTTATAGTAGTAGAACTGGTAGCACTGGTAATTGTTGCATGTATTCCTGAAACAGTATTATTTCTTGCAAATTTGATTAGGTGATAATAGATATATAGTATAGGATAAGCTTATTAAAAGATTGTAGTGAAAGTTCCCTTTACCTATATTAACAGAGTTAGACCGATTTTATATATAAAGTTCCAAATTATTTAATCCAGCGGGAACTCCCCGCCTATAAGGGCGGGGATGAGAGCAAGTTTCTGTATCTTCCGTTCGTACTTTAACTTTTTGCAAAAGGTCTACTGGAATGATAAAGGAATATGGGCGAAAGGTTACTTTGTCTCTATTGTTGGAATAAACGAGAAAGTTATCCAAGCATATGTCAAAATGCAAGAAGAGGAAGATACAGGACAAGCACAGCTTTAATTTTAAGAGCACCACGCC
>LDZU01006996.1_pt1 | contig 12890 bp, 9 predicted proteins | sample 615531 | NCBI WGS metagenome assembly LDZU01 (sample SAMN03408293, study PRJNA278302) | terrestrial metagenome | isolation source: oil reservoir sample SB2 | place: USA: Alaska, North Slope, Schrader Bluff formation | collected 2011-09 | reverse complement strand
TCCATTTTTTATCCGCCGCTAAATTAATCTGCTGGTTAGATACTTGATCAATTAACTGATAACTTCCGTTAACCGAAAAGGTTAAAAAGGGTGCCTGCTGAACCAACCCTACCCTTACGGTTTCCGGTAGCTGATTACCGGTTTCTGCCATACTCACGCCGGGTATTAAAAGAAGGAGCCCCAATAAAAAAATTATCTTTTTTCGTCGCATTTTTTCCCTCCTATCTCAATATTTTGGAGCCATTGTCTTTAATAACTATCAGTATTATACAATAGTCCCCTTTAATAGTCCCATAACATTTTTTAGATGTGACGGTGGCTGGAATTCTTTACGGCCGACGGGATTAGATAAATTTGTTATATATTATAAGCCCTGCGAGTTTTGCCATAATCAATTTTAGTCTGTTCTCTGCACCACCTTTCCCCTGGCTAAAGAAGCAAATATGCCGCCAAGACAGGTAAGAGCAAAGATAATAAATAATATTTTAATACTTTTCAGGATTAAATCAGGATGGGCCAATTCCAATTGAACATTGCCCAGGTAAAGGCCCATAACTAACGTTGCTATGGCCATGCTTATTGCTTGCCCCACAAGCCTCATCGTACCAAGAGTTGAGGACGCTACGCCGTAAAACCTTTTTTCCACTGCCCCCATTACCGCATTGCTGTTTGGGGAAGAGAAAAGGGCAAAACCTATTCCCAACAGGGCAAGATTGACTATAACCAGCCACAGAAGAGTTGAACCGGTTAAAAAGTGAAACAAAAAAAGACCCGCGGTAGTCAGTCCCATTCCCAAAGAGGCCACCACCCTCGGCTCTACATGGTCAGAAAGGGCGCCTGCAAAGGGGGAAAGCAAGGCCATAAGCACCGGTTGAGAAAGAAGAATTAGCCCCGCCGTCTGGGAATCATATTTACCCACAACTTGCAGGTATATAGAAAGCAAAAAACCTACGGCGAAGGTAGCACTATAGTTAATAAGGGCGGCTAGATTAGAAAAAATAAAGGTGATGTTTTTACGAAAAAGTTTTATGTTTAAAATAGGCTGTTTTATTTTGGCTTCATGCCTGATATAAATTGCCAATATCACCAGCCCAAGCAGGAAAATCAATTTCCCCCATCCTGAGGTAGACACTGTTGATAATCCGTATAGAAACGCAATAATACCTAAGGTATAAAGGAAAGCGCCGCTAAAGTCAAAGCTTTCACCCCTGGCTCCAAACCATTCCCCTTTTAGCTTAGTAAATATCAGGGGCACAATTAACGCACTTAATAAAGTGTTAAAATAAAAGATAAACGGCCATCCCAGGTGGTGATTTATTACCCCTCCCAACACCGGCCCCAAAGACAGGCCGGTATATACGGTAGCTACGTTTAGGCCCAGCACCTTACCTCTTTCTTGAGGGGGAAAGACAGAAGTCAGGATCGCCATACTGGTACCGAATATCATGGCTCCCCCTATTCCTTGTAAGATTCTAAAAAAAATCAAGGCTTTAACAGACCAGGCTAATCCGCAAAGCATGGAAAACAAAGGAAAAATTATGATTCCCGCGGTAAAAATCTTTTTTCGGCCAATAATATCGGCCAGTCTGCCTAAGGGCAGCAAAAAAGCGGCCGAGGCCAGCAGGTAACTGCTTACAACCCAGCTAAGCTGAAGCGCGGTGCTGTTAAATGTTTTTCCAATAGCCGGTATAGCCAGGTTAACTGCGCTGCCCATAAAAGGAGTTAAAAAAGAGGCCACCATAACTATAATTAGGGCGTATTTTTTAAGTAATGCTTCCTGGTCAACTTTATGAACTTCTTCTATTTTTAATTCGCAGGAATCTTGCATATATCCTTTTCTTTCCTTTATAGTAAATAATTATAGGTTAAGCCTTTCTGACTTTTTTGCTGTTGAGAGGGATAGAATCTCGTATCCTAAATACTTCTTACTCCATAAAAAGTTTAGGTTCGGCTAATTTTAAGTGCTTGTAAGCCAAAGAGGTGGCCACCCGGCCGCGAGACGTACGGTTAATCAGGCCGACCTGCAGTAAATACGGTTCGTATACGTCTTCTATGGTATCTTTTTCCTCTCCTGTGGCGGCAGCTAAAGTGTCCAGTCCTACGGGGCCGCCGGTAAATTTTTCAATAATTAAGTGCAAGATTTTACGGTCGGTATAATCTAACCCTAAAGAATCCACCTCAAAAAACTGCAAGGCCTCTTTAGCTATTTCACCGGTAATTATTCCGGCCGCCCGTACCTGAACATAATCGCGCACCCGCTTTAAAAGCCTAAGAGAAACGCGCGGGGTACCTCTTGACCGGTTAGCAATTTCTGCCGCCCCTTCTAAGTCAACCGGTATTTTTAAAATGGCTGCCGCCCGGTAAATAATTTGCACCAGTTCGCTTTGCTGGTAATAATCCAGGCGACCGATAATGCCAAAGCGATCGCGTAAAGGGGAAGTTAGCAAACCCGCCCGAGTGGTAGCCCCAATTAAAGTAAAGGGAGGCAAGTTCAAGCGCAAGGAACGCGCCCCAGGACCCTTGCCAATGATAATATCTAAAGCAAAATCCTCCATGGCCGGGTAAAATACTTCTTCCACCGGCCGGCTTAGACGGTGAATTTCATCAATGAACAAAACATCGCCGGCAGACAGATTGGTTAAAATAGCCGCTAAATCTCCGGGACGCTCAATAGCCGGACCGGAAGTAATCGAAATATTTACGTTTAATTCATTAGCAATAATACCGGCCAGGGTAGTTTTTCCTAAACCCGGCGGACCGGAAAGCAAAATATGATCCAAAGTTTCTTCACGGCTTTGGGCTGCTTTAATAAAAATATCCAAACTTTCTTTGATTTTGGTTTGACCGATAAAATTTATTAATTTGCGCGGCCGCAAGCTATTTTCAATCTGATCATCCTCTGTTTTAAAAACTGGGGAAAGAAGGCGTTCTTTCACGATATAATCACCTGCCTGTTTCCTGGGTAAATTGATAAATTACTTTTGTCTGTGGAGGTACTGTAAAGCCTGCTTTACCATTTCACCGGCTTTAAGGTTATCTTTCTCCTTCGCCGGGATAAACAGAAGTGCTTTTTTAGCCGCGGGAACATCAAAACCAAGGGCTATTAAAGCCGCCAGGGCGTCTTTTTCTTCTTCGTCCAGATCTGACGAATGCGTAAGGTCTATCTCCTCGCCTTTGGCGATTAGCCCATCCTTTAATTCCAATATCATCCGCCGGGCTGTTTTTTTTCCTATGCCAGGCGCTGAGATGAGCATATTTACATCTTCCTTAATTATGGCTAAACGCAGCGCTTCCGAATTAAAAGTAGAAAGAACTTTTAGGGCTCCCTTTGGTCCAATCCCGTCTACATTCAACAGACGGCGAAAGAAATCTAATTCAGCGGAGGTAAAAAAACCAAACAAAGAAAGGTTATTTTCCTGAACCATAAGACAGGTAAAAAGCCGTATTTCCTGACCCGGTGAAGGCAAGCGGCCGGTAAGCGAAGAAGGAACATAAACCCCGTAACCGACACCGTTTACCTCAACCGTTACCATTCCGTTTTGTGCTTCCACCAGCGTACCCCGCAAAAAGTTAATCAATTTCGCCGGCCCCCTGATTTTTTACTTTCATTTATTATTTCAATTACTCTTTATTCTACATTTATTCTACATTCAAAAGCCATTTCCTCTTATCGAAAATAGTTCGGGTCATCATTAAGGGGAAACGCTGGTTACAGCCGTAAAACTATTTTGTTTTTGCTTGTATTTTTAGCTTAACTTGGTTAAAATGTTACCAAAGATCTTAAATAAAGAACGGGGGCTTTTTTTTGAAAAGGGTGGTCAGTGTTAGCCTGGGTTCTTCCCGCCGGGACCATAAAGTACAGGTGGCCTTATTTGGAGAAGAGTTTGAAATAAGCCGGCAGGGAACTGACGGAAATTTTGACCAGGCTATTGCTTTATTGCAAGAATTAGACGGTAAGGTAGATGCTATTGGTCTAGGAGGAATTGATGTTTATCTTTACGCCGGTAAAACCCGCTACGTGGTTCAAGATGGTTTAAAATTAATGCAGGCCGTACATAAAACACCGGTGGTGGATGGAAGCGGCTTAAAAAGTACCCTGGAGCGGGAAACAGTATACTTTTTGCGGCAAAACACGGATCTTTTGCCCCCGAAAACAAAGGTTTTAATGGTCAGCGCGGTAGACCGCTTTGGAATGGCCGAAGCATTTACTTCCTTAGACTGTGAGGTTACCTACGGAGATTTAATTTTTTCCGCCGGTATTCCCTACCCCATTTCAACCCTGGAAGAACTAGAGGAAATTGCCCATAAAACTTTACCGGATATGTGCCAGCTTCCCTTTCATATGATTTACCCCACGGGAAAAAAACAGGAAGTTCAGGATGAAGAAAAAATAAAAAAATATGGACATTATTACCTGGAGGCGCAAGTAATTGCCGGCGATTTTCACCTGATCAGGCGTTACCTGCCCCTCTTAAAAGGGCAAACTATTGTTACCAATACTACGACTACCGAGGACGTGGCTTTTTTACGGGAAAAAGGGGCCGGGTACCTGGTGACCACTACCCCGGAATTCCAAGGACGCTCCTTTGGAACAAACGTAATTGAGGCTATTATGGTGGTATTATTACAAAAACCATGGCCCGAAATCACCCCTGATGATTATCTGAATTTATTAAAGCAGTTGGACTTAAAACCCCGCATATTAAAATTAAACTAGACCGGATTAGGAGGCCTTGGTTTTGTGGCTGAGCACAGTGAGATTACCGCCAGTTTACGCGCCTTTCAAGAAGGCTATAATAAAAATAAGCGTTTAAAAAAAATGAATGCCGACTGGGACCGGGTAGTCCTGGTAGAGGCTAATGATATACCTTCCGGACATACTTTAATCTTGCGCAAGGGTGAACTTACCATTCAGGAAGGATCACCGGAAAGCCCCGATGTTAAAATTATTTCGGACAGTGAAACGCTGGCCGACATGTTTTACGGGGACATTACCCCCACCCGGCCGTACCTGAACGGAACCTTAAAGGTGCTGGGTACAGAAGATGACGTTGTGCGTTTAGACTTTATTTCCTTAATGATTTGGGGTGAATAAAAAATGCATTTAAAGAAAGTACTCACTCTACGAACTATAGTAGCCACCAGTGCCGGTCTAACCTTGGCCACTTCCACCTTTGTGGCGGCTATTCAAGTGGCCGGCTTTTTGGCCGGAAACGCCGCCTGGCTGGCTATTCTTACCAGCGGCCTTTTATGCTTTTTAGCCGCGGCCTGTTTTTCGGAGCTTAACGGACAGCTTCCTTCAGCGGCAGGCATCCGGCTTTATTTTGGGCGGGCTTTTAATGATAATTTAGCCCTGGTTATCTCCCTCTTTTATATGGCCGTAATTATGGGCATAGTGGGGGCAGAAAGCTTCATCTTAGCCCGGGTACTTAGTTACGCAATGCCGGCAATCCCCCCCTTGGTTTGGATTATAGTCATGTTTATAATTGCCGCCTGGGTAAACATCCGCGGAGTAAAAATTGCCGGCAATTTTCAAGATATTATTACCTACGGTTTAATGCTCTCTATAATTTTGCTGGCTGTTCTGGCCTTTGGAAAAATTAATTTCCGGCCGGAAAATCTAACGGTGGTTGGAGGACCGGGAAACCTGATTCAAGCGGTGGCCTTGGGCGTTTTTTTATTTGTGGGCTTTGAATGGGTCACCCCTCTGGCGGAGGAATCTACTGACACCAAACTAATTTCCAAAGGAATGTTAATTGCCGTTGGCCTTATAAGCATTGTATACGCTTTATTTACGGTTGCCGTAACTTCAACCGTACCAAAAGATGCGTTAGGGCACTCGGTAATTCCTCATTTATTGTTTGCGGAAAATCTGCTGGGAAAAACCGGGGTTATTTGGATGACCATCATTTGCCTGGGAGCTTCCATAACTACCTTTAACGCGGGATTACTCAGTGTTTCCCGTTTTCTTTATGCTTCGGCCCGCGAACATGTTTTACCAACCTGTTTAAGTAAGGTCAGCTTAAAATATTTTACTCCGTGGGCCGCTATTTTAACTATATTTTTTGTCGGGTTGGCCATTTCCATCATCGTCTTAATTACCAAACGCTACCTGATTTTTGTGAACCTGGCGGCCGCGATGGAATCACTGATTTACGCTCTGGCCGGTCTGGCCGTAATTAAGTTGCGTCAAAAAATTCCGGCGGCCCAACGTTCTTACACTATCCCCGGCGGTTTAATCCTGCCCGGCTTAACCGTGGTTGTGTTTGCTGTTTTATTGGCCGCCGTCTTAATTACCGATAAAATAGCCGGTTTATGCCTGGCGGCCGGTTTATTTCTTTCCTGGGTTTACGTAATTAACGGGGTGCCGGTTTTAAAAGAAAGGTACCGCAAAAGACATCCTGCCCGGCGGCGCCGTCCCGTAAAAGTAGAGTTGGAGGAACAATAGTAAGACATAAGTAAGATATAGGAAATTAACAAGCGGATTTTACATAATGGCTACCGAAAAACTCACGGAAAAAAACAGGGTGGCTAGTTAAAAAAATTTTTCCCCAAGGGTATTGATCCTACCGCTTGCTTGTAGAGGCTGAAAAACGCATGGAAAACGCAAAAGCAGAGGATTTTATTCCGGCGGAAAAAGCCATGCAGGAGTTGGGTATCAGTGAAGCAGATTTAAACAATAGCCCCCCCTTCTAGCGACCAAGCTAACCTGCGAGCGACCAATCGCCAGCGAGGAAGCGAGTCAGGTTGGGTATAACTTAACGGTTTAGGTCTTCTTTCCGAGAAAGATCCAAAGTACCTCGTTCTAAAGCTATTTGCTTTGCCAAATATATTTTTGCAAGGCTCTGATAGGGGATATCCTTTTTATTTGCAAGGATTCTTAGTTCAGCCAACATAGACTCGGGCAATCGAATTGAGATGGACTTGAGAGAAGGCTTCAGATTGGGAAAGGAAGCTCTTTTAAAGTTGCTTGATTCAAAATAATCAAGAGAGGAATGAGTTGCCCAAAAGTCCCGTTCCTCATCTTCGTTTTTGAATTTTGGAATTTTTTTATCCGTTTTTTTCATAAAATTGCCTTTCCTTTTGATTCATATCTATTGCTGAGATAACCCTGAGCAGTTTACCGCGTTTCGTGAAAATCACAATTATCAGGCGGTATGCTTCAGTCTTGCCAAATACTGCCCATCGTTTTTCTGTAAGTGAATGCTTCGGATCATCAAGGATTATCAGTGGTTCGTTAAAGAAAATCTGTTCACATTCCCAATTCTCAACGTTGTGCTTCTCCGGGCTTTTATTAATGTTTCCCTCATCCCAATGAAATCCTGTAATATGAACGGCGGCGAAGGTGCAGGGCCTTGACCATGAGATCATCGATCTCAGTCCAGTCATGCCCTTTAGCGCCGACTTTAAGCGAAAACATGGTTCAGATGTTTTTCAATAAAGTAGATGAAAAGCCACACAGCCTCCGTCACATGCAAGACCTACCAATCCTCATAAGAAGCAAGAAGAACGTCCCCTAGCTTTGTTCCCTAGCTTTGTTCAGTGAGGCCGTAAAGTTTATATACCATCTGGTCAACCTTTTGTTGAATTTTATCTAATTTTTTGTCTGCTTCGTTTTTAGAAATTTCACCACCAAACCGGGATTTTTGTATTTGATACGCTTCGTTAAATACCCGCTCGAATTCTGATAACTGATCTTTTGTGGGGATAATGATTGGAATTTGGCGTGCATCATTAATTTGAAATGTTTGAGTATTATTTAAGAAATTAAAATCATACTCACTAATGAAAGTTGAATTAAGTATTGTAATCAAATATTCTTCAGGGCACATACCTGGAATTAAAGAAAATAGACTCATACTCTTTACATCATGAACACCAGCCGTTTTTAATCTTGATTTAATCAATATTGTATGAATATCACTCCAACAGAACCCTTCTCTGAAATAAAAATTATAACCTTGCCATCTTGCTTTTGGATCATATTTTAATAAACTAACATTTATTCTGCTCCAATCAATATAATAGGGAGTTTGTAAATACCAGCGATTGCCTTCTTTGTCACCTTTATCATAGGGAACGAAAGTTCTAACCCCCGCAATTCCATTTTCTTTTTCATCTTCGGTCAAAGTTTCAACTTCGGCAATTTCATTTTCATTCACGATTCTAAACAAATACCCCTGCCCAAAAATATCTCTGCCATATTTTTCTTTTAATTCATCAAAAAGCAATCTTATTTCATATTCGGTTTTACTTTCCAGGAATGTTCGGGCATCATCTTTATTTCTAAGGTGGTTTATTTCTTTAATATTGTAGGAAGAAATTGCCTCTAATAATTTATCCGGGCGGGATTTTCTTACATTTTCAGCATACTTGGTTCCTTCAAGAACTCCAACATATTTACCGTTACTGCCTGTTTGCAGTCCAACCCCGCCATCTGTAATAAGTCCCAGTAAAGTAATATCACCCGGTTTAAGAGATTTCCGATATTCTTCTAATTGCCTTTTGTTTTTTTCAACGTTTTTGCTGGTTGAGATTTTATCCCACCATTTATCCGTCAAGTAATTAACGACTTTACTGTATTTACAATGGACGGCTATATTAAAGTCGTGCGGAATAAACAAGACTTTGTTGGGGGTGTTGTGATAGGTATTTATGACGGTTTGATACACCACAGGGTTTAACAAATCTTTTTTTCCGTCCTTTATGTATACTGTATAATTTTCCTTATCTTTAGTTTTCTTGACCAGAATTACACAAGTATCTACCATCGCTTCAAAAGGATTTGCCGTATCATATAGCTCAATGATTTTGTTTTTAAGAAATAACTCACGCAAATTCTTCTTGGTTTGAATAGTCCAAAATGTTTTTGAAGAGATAAAGCATAGGACTCCTTTATTGTCGGCGGCTATTTCAATGCCTCTGAAATAAAAATGACTATACAAATCATCCGCGAAATCATATATTTTCAGGAGCACTTTTTTATCAGCATCATCTCTACCTTTGGTTGAAACATACGGCGGATTGGCAATTACAATATTAAAACCACATCCATTGTTGCGGTGGGCATTTCCGTCTTTACCATGGAACACCTCAGAAAAATTTATTTTAAAATCCATTGTGACTTTGTAACCAAGGCTCTTTTCTGTATTTTTAAACAAACCGTAAATCGCATGGTCAATTTGACTACGCAGTTCATTTTTCCTCGTTGGGTTGACTTCTTTAATAAATAACTCTTTTAATTTTTCAATCTCTTCAAGTCCCATTGGCGTATAGGGATAACTCAGCAACGAATTTCCGCACACAATCTTGTAATCCAGGTTCGGCAGGGGCTTGATATTTTTAATATCGTCTTCATCCACCACCAGCGACAGCCACAACCGCAGTTTGGCAATCTCCACCGCGCCCGGATCAATATCCACGCCGTATAATGAATGTTCAATGCACTGGCGTTTAAAATCGTATGGCGTTCGTTTTTCTTTATTATCAATAAAAGTGTTTAATACGGTTCTTGCTTTTACAATTTCACCCATCATACCCACGGGAAAGGCGCCGGAGCCCACCGCCGGGTCGCAGACAGTGATGTCCGCCAGTTTCCGGTCAATCAGCCCGGCGTTCTTACGGATGCTTTCGGGCAGTAAAGGTTTTATTTTAGTGCTCCTCTGCTTCCCTTCGTTGATCCTTTGTTCTTTTATTATAGCCGTTGATTCATTCTCACTGATCTGCTCGCCAAGGTGAATCAGGGTTCCAATATCTTCTTTTGAAACAGAAGGTTTTGAGCCGTCATTTAATTCAGTATGAAGATAATTGATCAAACTCTGCCGGCACATGTAATGAACAATTTCGCGGGGGGTGTAATAGACGCCGAATTGTTTGTTGAATTTGCTTTCATCGCCCTTTTTGCCGCTCTTTAAGGCTTTTTTGTATTCCTCAAAGTTATCAGGCCTGATGGCGTTGAATTTCTCGTAAGTCTTTCCCAGCAGTTCAGGGTCAATAGCCACTTCCTTTTCCAGCGGCTCATCTTCTTTGACCGTGAAATTGTAGCGGTCAAAGATGTCCAGGATGCCGTCGCCGGTATCACCTTCTCCGGTTTGATTCTTATTAGAAAACAGGCTGTCCGGCAGGATAATATCCGTATGCACCCAATCGTAATCGCCGATGGGGTCAAAGAGACCGCCGTTCAGGAAGGGTATTTTACAGTTGAAATGGCTGTAATAGTCGTCGTCGTGGCTACGGTCATTCCGCAAGGCTTCATAAAAGAGCGGCTCTAAAATGTCATTGAAAAAATTGTTATAACTGCCGTGTTTTTTCTCAAACAACTCGCGCAAAAACTGCTTGGAGCCGTTGCCCCAGTCGGCATCGCGCCCCGCGCCGAACCAGCCTTTTTTCTGCAGGAAGTAGAGAAACACAATCTGCCCCAGCAGTTTCTTGGCAAAGTCAACGGTATTTACGCCCTTAGCTTCAAAATCGTTTTGGATGCGGGCATCGTTTTGAACCACTGTATCCAGCTCTTCCTTGGTGCGGATAAAAAGGTTGCGGTATTTGAGGAAAAATTCTTTGGTAACGGTTTCTATATTGAAGGCTTCTTCCAGTTCGGCAAGGGTCGGCGCTTGCGCGTCATTGGCCAGGATTTTGACCAGCCGGCTCTGGGCGGTGTGGCTTTTTTCGTTGGCGCCCACTAAAAACGACCAGCGCCGGGCAGGGGTGAATTCTTCCTTGGCCTTCATTTTGCCGGTTTCGGTCTGCTCAAAATTGTAATCCATCTTGACCAGCGAAAAGCGCCAGTCGGTGTTATCGGGGGAGACAAACGCAACTAAAGCTGCTTCCTTTTCGTTTGAACTGCCGTATTTGCCCTGTAGATAACCGGCAACAAAATTGCGTTGGTTAGTGCGCGCACGCTCAAGGGAGGTCTCTCTCTGGAGCTTGATGATAAGAATATCAATTCTGTTTTCGCCGTCGTTAAATTTACCTATTCTCTCCAGAGTGCTTATATATTGCCTGTAAGCTTCAGGAATGTATTGTCCATGATAAGCGAAAGGAGCTTCATCAATACGATTAAGGAGGTTTTTGATAAAATGGGTAAACCTGTTTTTATCGAAAGGTTTTTCAAATGTTTCTTCAATAATATATTTCGCTTGCTGTTTATCCATAATTATTCACCTACTAAATACATTGATAAGATAACTTCCCGCTTGCCAAATACCGCCGGGTTTTGTTCGGCATAATGTTCTTCCAGCAGCTTTGCCGGAATATGGGTTTGCAGCACCGCCAGCACCTTAAAGGGGTTGATGATTTCATGCTTGAGATCATTCAGGGCTTTCAGCGTTTGCTTTGCCGTCTGTTTGGGCAGGCCGCCTTCCTCAAGCTGGGTCAGTACTTTTCTTAAAAATAATTCCTGGTCGTCAGTCAGTTTCTGGGTGTTCTTCAGGGTTGCTTTTAAAATTTTGAGGATGTTTGCCGCGCTGTCGCGTCCGCCTCTTGGCCTTTGAAAGGAAGGTTCTTGCATGGTTGCAAAAATAAAGGCTTCTTTGTTTTTATCCAGCAGTTCGAAGAACTGTTCAGGCAGTTTCTTCTTTCCCTCATCCGGAAAACTTTCCAGCAGTTTTGCCGCCAAGATGAAATCCAGTTCTTTTGCTGCCTGATAATCAGCGGCCAGGAAGAATTTCTGCAGTTTGCCCCTTCGGAAATAGGTGACCAGTGAGTTTGCCTGTTCAACGTGATATTTGCAAGTCCGCGCTTTTTTAGGCAGTCGTTTGATCTTTTCAAACAGGTCGGGGTCTTTATCCCGAATCTCTTTGATGGCGTGGAGATACTTCAATTCGCTTTCCCCGGCCTCGTCCTCGCCCTCCAATGTCTGTCTGGAAATCAACCGGTTAAAAAGCTCATGTGAACCGATGGGTTCGCCCTCGGTCAATAGCTCGGCGTCGCCGCCCAGCAGGGTCAGGAAGGCATTAATTTTGGCTTCCGCGGCCTCCCTGAGTTTAATCTGGTCGTTGGATTGGGTGGTGGGGAAAAAATTAAAGGTGTGAATTTTATCAAAAGGCGTATCCACCCGGTTTATGCGGCCGACTCTTTGCATCATGCGGATCGGGTTCCAGGGGATATCGTAGTTGATTACCGTATTGGAACGGTGCAGGTTCACGCCTTCGGCCAACACTTCCGTAGAAACCAGTATCCGGTAATCATCCTTCGGATGACGGGCGCGGGCGTCAAAGTTTTCAATGACTTTATCGCGTGTCGCTTCACCCGAATCACCGGTATAGCACAACACCCTGTCCGGGTATTTTTGGTGTAAATTTTTAAACAAATAATTGGCGGTTTCCTTGGATTCCGTGAAGATGATCGGATGATTTTCTCGCAAAACTGAATTCGTTGACAATTCCTGCAGGAATTTCAAAAGTTTGGGGTCGCGGTCAATGTGCTTCCAAAGTTTTTTTATCGCCAGCAAAACATCATGGTCGTGCTGCAGATCATTCAGTAATTCGGTCGTAAATTCGCTGCTGGTATAGCGTTCCGCTTTGCCTTCATCAATCAGGCGCTGCACGGCTTCATCGTCATCGTTCTCCAGCATTTCAAATATTTTATTCGTGTGCTTCTTGCTCACATAGACATTACCGCTGTTAAATTCTTTTATAAACATTTCGTAGGAGTGCAGGAATCGATCTACTGAGTTTCTAAAGGCAAAGAAACTGCTTTCCAGGCGTTTGACCAGCAGGATTTTCATAAACCGGCCCATGTTCCGCTGGGATTGCTGCTCAAGCTGGTCCACCTTGCCTTGATAATAGAGCATGGGCATATAACGGGCATATTTGAACTTTTGGGCGATGAGTTCGATGGTTTTAGTGAATATTTCATCTTCTTTTTCGTTTAGTTCATAAAAAAGCGGGACC
>LDZU01006203.1_pt1 | contig 12919 bp, 10 predicted proteins | sample 615531 | NCBI WGS metagenome assembly LDZU01 (sample SAMN03408293, study PRJNA278302) | terrestrial metagenome | isolation source: oil reservoir sample SB2 | place: USA: Alaska, North Slope, Schrader Bluff formation | collected 2011-09 | reverse complement strand
GAGAATCTTTGCAGATAATCACTCAGTGCTTCAAGAGCTTCAAGCGAGTTAAACAGTATTGGTTCAATTACCAGCGTTCTGCCTTCTTGTCTGAAAATAACAGTTCCGACTGGCTTTCCGTCGCCGTTCGTCGCAATCGCCCTCTGCTTGTTCGTGCTGACATGCTTTCTGATAGAGAAGACTTCAGGAACACTGTACTCGTTGTGCCTCGAATGGTGCATTCTTTTATTGAAATACTCAAATGTCAGTGCTCTTAGTTGAGCGTTGTATAGCATCGAACCATCAACAACTCTGATATTGCTCGAAGAAGTCTTCATTAATGCTTTGGCAGGAAATTCAAGCTCGCGTGGGTTGAACACATACTCAAAACCAAACTGCCTGAAGAAACTTTCGTTAAATGGTTCGAGAAGCATGAGCAGATATTCATGAGTTCAATCAGTTTTTCAAGATCGTCTTTGTCAAGTCTTCTCGTCAACAACTCGCATTCACCTTCCTGCACCTGTGTGATTATCTCTCTGGGTGCACCTGAGGAAACCAGTGTCCCCCAGTTAAGAGGTTCTCCTCTTTTCCATTATATACTTGAAAGAAATCCACATAAGTGCATACGGTCACCAGGAATTCATTGTGTTTCGAGGTAATAAAATATGAGATGGTTACCGGGAGGCATCAAATGCTTGGCAAAAGCCTCAGACTGTTATTGACTTTGACGCTCATTCTGGTAATAATGATTTCTTTAGCATCTGGAGCAGTAGGCCACGACAAGTACCTCCACTTCTCCGTGAGCTTTACTCTGTACGGGTTCTTTCAGGGTGTTCTTGATGACGAGGTTCCAGCTCTTGCAGCTACTATGGCGGTGGGGGCTGTGAAGGAGCTATCTGATCTTTTCCTTAACACGGGCGCGTTCGAATACGGTGACCTTCTTGCAAATCTGATGGGCTCACTTGCAGCATTTCACTATTGCAGGTCATTATCGTTCCGTCCGTTCATCGTGTTCTGGGTGGTATTCTGAAGGAGCAAAAAAGGGCAGGATCTTCTGCCCTTTCAAGAATCACAATATTAACAACCCCCTATCCCCCCGGTAACGCCTTAGTCATTTGGTCGTATCTCATTTACATATTATCATACTGGATTGCTCTCTTTCAACGTAATGCGCATGGATGAAGTCGCACACAAGTAACAATTCCAGCGATTGGATGAACATGTATTAGTGATCATGGTGGAGTTATCTGACAAGAATCATTCCTGAGGGTCCCACAGATAAGCAGAAAGATCTACTGAATCACCTTCAAATTCAATTCCTTCGCTCCCCAGCATCTGCCGTTGCACCTCTGCCATGAATGGATCTCTGAGGCTGATCTTCCCTTTTGAGTTGATAACCCGATGCCAGGGGACACCATCATCTCTTTCCAGGGAATTCATTGCATAGCCAACCTTCCGTGCATCAGAAATACCCACAAGGGAAGCAATCTGTCCATATGTTGAAACTCTGCCACAAGGGACGCGCTTGACAATCTCATAAATCGCCTCAAACAGGTTGTCGTAAATCTTCTCATGATTGTCATGACCATCATTCATCTTATTCATGCCCTAATTCACCAGCCCTGACCGCTAATGAGAGACTCATATATGCGGCTTAGTTGAGTCACAAATGTGCATCACGTTCTGTGTTTTCCGCTTCTTTCTGTTTCTTCTGCAGTTTCCTCTGTCTTTCATGCTCTATAAGGCTCGCTGCATACTCGTAAGGTCTACTGGCCAGTCGTCTACTAAAAACAGATGCGAAATTGATAACATGTTTAGTAACTGTCTGCTTCTTGGTCGTCTTAACACGCCTCAGGAAAAACCATGAAGTGGCTCTTATAACTGCTGCACCAAGAAAGAGAAACTGAACGCCAAAAATCGTATGACCTGCTACGACAATTTCAACATTCTTTACCAGACCTGCAATCAAACCACCAGAAACAGATCCAAGAAGAGCTGCGATGCCGCTTACGAATGACAGTACAGCGAAATATGGCTCTGCCCTTAATCCGGAGATCAAACTCATTATTGTTGTGAACATGCATAAGTTAATTGCGCTCCACACCACACCTGTAAGGATTGAATCGAGCGGGAGAAGGACGGCATAGTTTGAAGGACTGATAGTGAACCACAAAAACATAACTCCTGCAGCGCCCAGAATTCCAAACTCGAGGACACTCTGATGACCGATCTCATCTGCGATTCTTCCCCACAGTGGGAAGAGGACCATAGAAGTGATTCCTGATATGATCGACATAACACTCAGATAAGAGTAATCAAGCCGAAGATTTACCAGCTGGTGATATGAAACGAACGGAGCAGAAAGCGTTATGCCCATGTTCCAGACGAAGGCAAAGAAAAGAAAATCTCTGAATTTCAAATTGCCCATGACTTCCTTGAAGAAACGTCCAGTACCGTAAACCTTAACGGGAAGATCTTTATGACATTTCAGCAGATATACAGAGAATGCTGCAAATGCCGCTCCAATTATCGTGACGATAAGGAATCCCATTCTGCCAGGCAGTTTGTCAAGTATCAGAGAGTAGACGACTGTCATTATCAGAGCAATCATCGAAGCAAAAAGATTTCTGATTCCGAAGAACCTCCCGGTTTTCTCGGGCGGAACGGCATCTCTTATCAGGGAAATCCAGAAATTACCGGTCAAACTGTTGAATAGTGCTGTGATTGCAAGCACAATCAGAAGAAAAGACGAATTCGTGATGCCAAAAGCCAGAGTGACGGGAATCAGGGCAAATCCGAAGCGTGCTATCGCGCTTGTCACAAGCATAGCTTTTCGTCTGCTTTTCGCATACTGCAAAATGACGGGCGCAAGAAGCTGCATCACCTGTGCCAGAGTTGGGAGAACTCCGATGATCGCTATGAATAACTCACTTGCTCCATACTGCAGCGCCAGACCAGTCACGAGGAAACCTTGAGTGATCACAAAGAAGCCGTTGAATACTGCACCTTCAACGAGCGAGTATTTTCTTGTCTTTGCCGCATCTTCTGTAGAATGACTCATTGGACCACCTGTTCGTAGCAAACGATGACTTCGCGACTAGAATATCAGATGCTGCTGAAACTGGCAAGACCATGCAGCGATTCGATCATGTAGAAAATAAAAATTGCTGCCCTTTTCAGGGCAGCGAAGCGGTCTGAGGGTTACTTCAGCAATATGATTATATACCAGAGAAACAGATATCGTTCTTTATCACTGATCCTGAGCAAGTTTTACACCCTTGACAGCTACGCATTCTTAAGCATGGATTCTGCTCGACGGGTCATCTTTTTCATCAATCTGCGTCTGTCTTGAGGGAGACTCTTCACTGCGACAAGCAGAATGGCTGAACAGGGTAGCCAGAAAAGTGCAGATATATTTAGCGCTGCTCCAACAGATCCTATACTCGCCGCTACCACCCCTGCAAAGAACTGCCCGAAGCCGACCCCGAGAGAGTCAGTGAGATTGAAAACAGAGAAGATCCTCCCGCGGTTCTCAGGCTCATTACTGTTCATGACCATCGTCTTGACATTAGGACCAGTCATTGATGCCGTGGCTGCGGCCAGAGCCCCAAGGGATGAAAGCATCGCAAATGAACCTGGTCCAGTAACTGGCGGGAAATTCAAGGCTGTCAGAGCCACAAATGTCCCTGCGGCAGTGGTTATGCTTGAAAACAGTGGCATGTATGCCGGTTTTTTCTTGTACAGCCAACCTCCAACGAGCCCTCCGAAGAATATCCCAAGAACGTTTCCTACTCCAAAGAAGATGAAGACAAGGGTTGCTGATTCCTTTGTCAAACCCTTCGATGATTCAAGGAAACTTACGAGGAAATAAGGAATTGCCCCCCAGGGTATGGTACCAAGGATCCCCTGTATGAAGAGAACCAGATTGGTCCGTATCTTGAATATGTTCTTGTAGTCTGATAGTCGCACCTTGGCAGTGTAGATATAGCCCTGGTCTACCAGATCGCCAACAGCAACTTCAGATGCCCCTCGTTTGGGTTCTTTAGAAACGGCGTAGAACACGAGAACGAGGAAGACGTTCGGAACAGACACAACGATGAACGGGAGTCTCCACCCCAGTGTACTGCCTGTGAAACCCGCGACAACCATGCCGACAATGGCCCCGAGAGAGATTGCTGTTGAAAGGAAGGCGTTGACCTTTGCGCGCTCCTTCTCTTGAAACGCATCTCCTGCATATGAGAAAACAAGAGGGAATAGTGCGCCGACTCCAATACCTGTGAATGCTCGAGTAAGAAATAGTTGGGGATATGTCTGAACGAACGCGGAAAGAAAGCATGGTATCTCCCCTACGAGAACACTGAAAAGCATCAGTCTTCTTCTTGAGAAACGGTCCGACATGTAGCCCCAGAATAAGCTTATCAGTGCGCCTACAACAGTGAACGTTCCCTGGATCAGACCGATTTCACGAGTTGTGATCCCGAACTCTTCCTGTACCTCGGTGATGTTCGGAGCTATTACCATCTGATCAGCGTTTAGCAAGACCATCATCAAGAGAAGTAGCCAGAGCGTTAAGGCTTTTCTGTCCACAGTATCACCTCGTTAGCTTATTTCATCTCTGAGTCCTGTGTACTCCTGAATCATGGAGTCCTTTTCTCTCCAGTTCTTTCTGACCTTCACAAAGAGCTCGAGAAACACTTTTAGATCAGTAAGGTACTCTATATCCCTTCGTGCTTCGACGCCGATTTCCTTAATCTGTCTGCCGCCTTTTCCGATTATTATGGGTTTTTGGCTTTCCCTTTCAACAACGATGTCAGCAAGAACATAGAGCGTGCCGTCGTCTCTGTATTCGAGTTGCTGCAAGTAGATTCCACAGGAATGTGGGACTTCTTCTCTTGTGGTCTGTAGTATCTTCTCCCTTACGATTTCTGCGATCATGAACTTCAGAGGCTTATCGGAAACAATATCTTCAGGGAATAATGGAGGCCCTTTCGGAAGGAAACCCTCTATTCCTGTAAGCAAATCATCTACGCCTTCGCCTGTAATAGCAGAGATCTGATAGATTCCCTGAGCGGAAGCGAATTGGAATCTGCAGTCCGTCAAGAGGTCTTCAAGCCTCTTATTATCTCTGCAAAGGTCTATCTTGTTAAGTGCTAGTAGAAATGGAGAGCTGCTTCTTTCGATCAAGCTTGCTACACGCTTGTCCTGAAGAGTAAGGCGTTCCGAAGCGTCCACAATTACGACCACAAGATCTACTCCTGAAAGTGCCGCAGAGGCTACGCGTACCAGGTATTCACCAAGCCTGTGTAGAGGCTTGTGAATACCCGGGGTATCATAAATGACAGCCTGAAATCGTTCATTTGTAAGTATTCCAGCAATTCGATTTCTTGTTGTCTGAGGTTTGTCGGAGACGATCGCGACCTTCTCACCAATCATCCTGTTCAGCAATGACGACTTGCCGACGTTCGTCCTGCCAACGAGTGTGACGGTCCCGGCCTTATAATTATCTTCCATCTGCAATAGAGGTGCCCAGAAGAGGTGTGAAATCTGCAATCTGCAAGAAGAGCTCATCAATAGCTTTCAGAAAGCCGAGACGGTTCAGGCGTATGTCAATCTGGTTATCCATTACGAAGACATTATCGAAGTAGTCATCGACAGGGTGCCTGAGTTCGGAAAGATCACTTAGCGCCTTGTCGAAGAGTCGTTTCTTTAACGCATCTGTCACTCTGTCTTTGATCGTCATAAAGCAATTCAGAAGCTCTTGTTCAGCGTTCTGCTGAATCAGCCGACCATCGTACTCAACACTATCATGGTTCTTCGAGATATTATGCACGCGTTCGAAAGCGACCATGACGTCTTCGAGAACTCTTTCTTCCATTGCGCGCACAATCGCAGCAGCAATTTCGGATCCCCGGTAAGGGTTCCACCACCAGGTAGATACTGCCTTACTAACCTTGTAGGAGTACCCCTGGCTTTCCAGGAAAAACCTGAACCTGTTCTCGCAGAACTTACCAAGATCAGATAATGCGGTAGATGATACGTTATCGAGATAACCTGCAGCAATCTCGAAAAGCTCTCTAAGATCAATGTCCCAACCTGAATCCGATAGTATTCTCAAGACGCTGTCAACCTTTCTCTTCAGTGCGTATGGATCTTTTGAAGAAGAAGGCCTGTTCCCCACTGCGAAATTGCCGGCAACAGTGTCGATTTTGTCGGCAGCAGATACTATGAGTGCGGAAATACATACACTCCGTGAATCATTCTCTGTGTAATGGTCGCGAATACCCAATGCAACTTCTTGAGACTCACCACACTTTTCAGCGTAGATCTTACCCATGGTCCCCTGAAGCTCGGGAAACTCCTGCACCATTCTTGTTGCAAGATCTGCCTTACACAAGAGAGCTGTCCTGTCGACCGTTCTGATTTCTTCCGCGCTGGCATCAAGAAGCTGAAGGATTCTTACAGCTATCCTTCTTATTCGTTGTGTCTTATCGTAAAGGGTTCCTAATCCTACCTGAAAGAGGATTCCCCTGAGTTTCTCTACGTAATTCTCCAGAGGTTCTGAAAGATCTCTAAAATAATAGAAATGGGCATCTTCAAGCCTTGCATTAATCACTTCTTCGTACCCGAGACGTATATTTCCCCTCTTGTCTTCCCTACCATCCTGGAAAGCTACAAAAGCGTTACTTATCCCTTCGGCTGAATATACAGGGAAAGTTCTCTGGTGTGTCTTCAGTGATACAGTTATGACTTCAGGAGGGAGATCGAGATACTTCTTGTCAAAATTACCCGGCACAGGAGTAGGGTACTCCGTCAGTTTCACTACATCTTCCAAAAGATCCTGTTCGACTGGAATGTTCGTTTCCAAAGAAGACTCAAGCTCCTTAAGCGTGTGCTCCACTCTTTCTCTTCGTTCATCCTGGTCAGCTATTACATATGCACTTCGCAGGTCGTCAAAGTATGAGACTGGATTGACCTCCAGTTCTCCCGACAGGAAACGATGACCACTGGTACGCTTACCAGCTTTCTTTCCGAACAGCTCAAGATCAAGGACCTCATCATTGAACATAGCAACAATCCACCGGACAGGCCTTACGAATCGCTCGTTGGTAGCTGGCAACCGCATCGGTCTCTTGAACTCAAGAGATTCGATCAGTTCTCTGTAGAGTATGGGAAGAACAGTGGATGCAGGTAATCCTTCGACGTTTCTGGCCAGGAAGACATATTCTCTGTCTCCTTCTCTGCGAACTTCTATGTCTTTGAGAGAAGCGCTATTTGATTTCAAGAAACCCTCCAGTGCTTTTGTGGGTTTATCGTTTTTGAAGGCTATTGAATGACTCGGACCACGTTTTTCTTGAACGTAGCTCTCTTGACGGTCCGAAAGACCGTATATGAGAAAACCGAATCTTCTTGCAGAATAGAACACTTTGATACGTTCTGAACTGATGCGTTCTCTCTCGAGCATTTCAGGAAGTTTTGCAACAAGCTGCTGAATCAGAAAATCTATCTCCGTTGAAGGGAGCTCTTCGACGCCCATTTCGAGCAGAGAATTACTCTGTTTCATTGTCCGTGTCCTCCGAGGTAGTATAAGCCCTGGCCACTCTCCTGGCCATGTCTCTAATAGACTTAATAAATGTCTGTCGTTGTGCGACACTTATCGCATTCCTGGCATCGAGTAAATTGAATGTGTGAGAACACTTCATCATGTAATCATACGCTGGGAGGAAAAGCTCCGCATTCATACATCTGTCAAACTCCTCCCTGTATGACTTATAGAGTGAGAGAAGAAAATCAACGCTGGCAATCTCGAAATTATACGTGGAGAACTGCCTTTCATTTTCCTTAAAGACTTCTTCGTACTTGAAGTTCTCGTTCCAGTCGATATCAAAGACGTTTTTCTTCCCCTGAAGATACATGGCGAGTCTTTCGATGCCGTAGGTGATCTCGAGTGAAACGAGGTCTACGTCGAGTCCTCCAAGTTGTTGGAAATACGTGAACTGTGTAATCTCTGATCCATTGAGCCAGACTTCCCAACCAACACCCCAAGCACCCAAAGTTGGTGATTCCCAATTGTCTTCAACAAACCTTATATCATGATCAAGTGGGTCTATTCCGAGCGCTTTCAGAGAGTCGATGTAGATTTCCTGTGAGTCTTCAGGAGCTGGCTTTATTATTACCTGGTACTGAAAATAGCGTTGCATTCTCATCGGGTTTTCCCCATATCTTCCGTCACTTGGTCTTCTACAAGGCTGAACAAAAGCTACTCTCCAGGGCTTCTTGCCGAGAGAACGCAGGAAAGTCGAAGGATGAAAAGTTCCTGCACCTATCTCCATATCGTAGGGTTGATCGATTAGACAACCATGTCGCGACCAGAAATCATTCAGCCTGCTAATAAGTTCCTGTAGATACATTTGGCCTCCATCACTCGATAGAAATCAGATAATAGTAATATGGCTGTCCGCCGTAGTGCATTTCGAATTCGAGTTCTTCAAACTCTTCAGAAAGGCTCTCAAGTAGTTTGACAGCGTGCTCCTCTTTCACTTCCTGGCCATAGAAGATCGTAGCAACTTCTTTATCCTCCTGGTCATTGAGACCTCTCTTGATCGCTTCGAGAACAGTTTTCTCCAGTCTTCTCCCTGAAGCAAGCACATGATCACGTCGATCGAGAGCTACATAATCTCCTTTTCTTACCTTTACGCCCTTGATCTTCGAGTCTCTTATGACGTGGGTAACGGAAATTGATATAAGATTCTCTATCGCTTCTTCCATCTCCGCAATCAGTTCGTCGCTCTCGAGGACATCGTTGTAAGCAGTTAACGCAGCAATACCTTCTTGGATATTCTTTGTCGGAAGAATAGTGACTTCTTTGTGCGGGAACTGGTCCATAAAACTATTCGCCGCTTCCCTGGCAGTAAGAAGAATGTTGGGGTTATTGGTAAGGACTATGACGTTCTCCGAACGTACCTTATGAATCGCCTCGATAAGATCTTTGAGACTGGGGTTCATTGTCTGGCCGCCCTTGACAAGATAATCTGCACCAAGGCTGCGCATTATTTCGCTGAGCCCTTCGCCCGGAGACACAGATACTATACCATGCTTCTTTCCGCTTCCAGGTAACCCGGCTTCCCTCTCTTGCTGTATATCAACGATGTGCTCATGCTGCAGTTTCATGTTGTCGATTTTAACTTTCTGCAGTGAGCCATGACTGATAAACTTCTCGATAACATCACCTGGATGATCAGTATGAACATGTATCTTGATAAGGTCGTCCTGGTTCACAACAACTATCGAATCTCCCATTTCTTGCAGAAAACTCTTGAGTTGCTTTGTTGCGGATGATTCCTCAACACCATTGTTCAACTTCATAACGAGTTCGGTACAGTATGTGAATCTAAGCTCTTCACGTACGATCTCTACGATACGCTCAGCAGATGATCCCGCGGTTATTGCGCGTTCCTCAGTCAGCAGGCCACTGTCTGTGTCGCCTTCGATTGCCATCTTGAATCCTTCAATAATATATGCGAGACCTTTCCCGCCAGCATCAACGACACCAGCCTCTCTAAGCCTTGGAAGCATTGAAGGGGTCTTCTCTACGACATCAAAAGCAATTTGGGTAAGTCTTCTGAAGTAATCGGCAAATTCCTCCGTATCACCAAGTTCCTCATTTGACTTCTCAGCAAGAACACGGATGACTGTGAGCATCGTCCCTTCAACAGGTTTCATCACAGATTTGTAAGCAACATCCTTGGCTCGCAAGAGAGCCTCAGAGAACGCCTTGGTGCCAATTACCTTCTTCCCGTTCACACCTTCTGCGAAACCCCGGAATATCTGCGACAAAATAACGCCTGAGTTCCCACGAGCTCCCATAAGCATGCCGTTCTTGACAGCCTCAAGAACTGACGGAAGATCTTCGTTATTGAGTTTGTCCAGGTATTCACACGCCTCCATCATTGCCGCAGACATATTGGACCCGGTATCACCGTCGGGGACTGGAAAGACATTGAGGACATTGATTACATCCTTGTTCACCAATAAACGTTCTGCAGCCTTGCGAAAGGCTGTAACAAAGAACTTTCCGCTCAGTCTCTTCATGATAGACCCTCGCTAGTCTTGCAAGCCAATCACGTGAATATTCACCCTTACATTATTGGCCTCGGTCAATTCTTTCAGTCTGTGAAAAACATTCTCCTGAATGTTCTCAACGACTGTAGGAATACGCATGCCGTATTCTAGTACGAGATCTATGTCGATTTCCAGACTGCCGTCAATCTCTTCGATAACGCGTATGCCTTTGCGATTATCCTCTCCACCAAAAAGCTTCCCGAAGAAACTGTGGCTTCCTGATCCTACGTTTACGGGTCCATATGACTCAGATACAACCTTTTTGATTATCGAGCTTATTGCCTGGAGCGAGATCTCAATCTTTCCGAATTCTGTGGTTATGAGCACACAGTTCACCCCTTATATTACGTATTTGCCTCCTCAGCCCTGAATAATCAAGCGAAAGCAACGAGAGTATTTCATTCCTGGATCCATGATCACTGAAGCAATCGTCTATACCAATATTCCTCACAATCCCCTTGTATGCGATTTCGTTCAGAGCCATTGTAACCGACGAACCGAATCCTCCATGAAGTATTCCTTCTTCGATTGTAACGATTGCATCAAAGTTTCTGGCCAGAGATAGGAGGGTTCGTTCATCGAGCGGTTTGACACTTCTGCAATCGAATACAGCGGTCTCCTCATCTGTTCCGGCTTTGACTGCCGGAGCAACCATACTCCCTGTTGCAAGGACTGCGATCTCTTTGCCGTCAACCAGCTTATTCCAAGTGCGCAAGTTTATCCTCTTCATCATGGAGACGATTGAAGCCGCATCACCACTCTCCTGGCACCTTGGATAACGAACTGCAACGGGACCCTTCAGCTCTTCACACACCAACAATGTATAGAGGATATCTGCAAGGTCCTGAAGGCTACTTGGACATAGTACGGTCATGTTCGGGATCATAGACAAGAATGCTATATCGAACACACCATTGTGAGTTGGTCCGTCATTTCCAACAATTCCGGCACGGTCTACACAGAGCAGAACAGGCAGTCTCTGAATGCAGATATCGTGAATCACCTGATCAAAAGCTCTCTGCAAGAACGTTGAATAAACTGCGAAAACGGGTTTCATCCCCTGAGTTGCCATTCCTGCGGCATAAGTAGCACAGAGCTGCTCTGTGATTCCCAGATCGTGCACCCTTTCAGGAAACTTCCTCGACATGATACTGAGCCCCGTGCCATCCGGCATGGCTGCGGTTACACCGCACACCCGTGAGTCTTTCTCAGCAATGGCCGTCATTGTCTCTCCAAATACCTCGCTATAAGACGTCTGATTTGACGCGTGGATCTCTCCGGTTTCCGGATCAAAACTGCCGATACTGTGAAAGGTGACTGAATCTCTTTCCGCATAATAAACCCCTCGTCCCTTATTTGTTACCACATGAATCAGGAAGGGTTCCGTAAAGTCTTTGACAGCAGCGAAGACCGATTCCATCTCCTTAATATCGTGACCGTCTACAGGTCCTATGTAGTTCAGTCCCATATCCTCGAAGAGATTCGCGCCAAGTATTGTTTGCTTGATTCCGGTCTTTAGTCTTGAGATTACAGACTCTAGGCCATCAAGGCGCATCAGCTCGAGTGTGTCCTTTACGTCACCCTTTATTGATCGGTAGAGTCTTTTTAGTCTCATCTCATTCAGCACACAGGCAAGCCTTCCCACGTTCTTGCTAATGCTCATCCCATTGTCATTTAGAACGACTTTGATGGATGACTTAAGATGATCAATCTGGTTAAGAGCCTCGAGACTGCTTCCGGATGTCATTGCGCCATCACCAACGATAGCCACTACAGATTGTCTTGCCCCCTTCTGTAAAGCGGCTTCTATTCCCAATCCGGCAGCAATAGCCGTGCCTACATGACCTGCCCCGAAGACGTCAAATGGGCTTTCTGAGCGCCTCAAAAAGCCGCTGATCCCATTCAGTCTTCTCAATGATTGAAAACTGTCGTATCTACCTGTCAGAAGCTTGTGTGTATATGCCTGGTGACCTGTATCCCAGATGATGCAGTCACTCTCGGGGTCAAACACCCTGTAAAGAGCAATCGTCAGTTCAACAGTTCCGAGATTTGATGAAAGATGGCCTCCGTTGGCTGCAACCGTTTCGGTGATTATTCTTCTGAGCTCAGACGCAAGAACCGTGAGCTCCCTTGAACCCATTGAACCGAGCCTCTTCCATAGAAGGCCTTGTTCCATCAGCGTCTTTCCTCCAGCAACCTTAGTGAAGTTCCATAATGTCTGAACAGGACAGCTGTGGTAATGCTTCCAATTCCTCCCGGTACAGGTGTGATCTCCTTAGCCACATCCTTCACTTCGTCAAAAGCAACGTCTCCAACAAGCTTCCCGTGCTCGAAGTTAATCCCCACGTCTATCACCGTCGAGCCTTTCTTCACCATGTCACGTTTCACAAAGCCTGCACTTCCTACAGCACAGACCAGGATCTCGGCAGCAGTCGTTTTTTCTTCGAGTCGGGTGGTTCGAGAATGACAAACCGTTACTGTGGCGTCAATACCTTTCTTGAGCAACATCATGGCCAGAGGTTTCCCGACGGTAGTTGATCTACCAACAATTACGACGTCTTTACCGGAAACTTCGATATTATAGTAGTCAAGAACTTCCATAACAGCCTCAGCAGTCGGAGGGGCAAATAACCAGTCGCCTTCCACAACAGCGCCAAGGTTCTTTGCAGTTCTTCCTTCCAGGTCTTTTTCTTGCTTGAGCAATCTGAGAGCTGTCATCTCGTCTGCATCCTTGAAGGGATGCATAATCATCACACCTGCTACATCACCGGATTCGTTCAGCGATGTTATGTCGTTCTCCACTGATTCTGTTGCTTGAAAG
>LDZU01006101.1_pt1 | contig 12948 bp, 10 predicted proteins | sample 615531 | NCBI WGS metagenome assembly LDZU01 (sample SAMN03408293, study PRJNA278302) | terrestrial metagenome | isolation source: oil reservoir sample SB2 | place: USA: Alaska, North Slope, Schrader Bluff formation | collected 2011-09 | reverse complement strand
ATATTTGTTGCCATACTAATTACCTTATCAATGATTACTGTTAATGCCCAGGAAGATATGAAAAAGAGTATCCAGATTATTAACCCCAGACCTGATTTTACCTTAATGATAAGATTAGATAAAGGAGCAGGAGCAACTTATGCTCCTGGTGAGAGAGTTCGAGTCTATTTCAGGACTACCAGAAATGCTTATGTTGCTATTTTTGGCTATGATAGTGAGGGGACGGTAAAACTTTTATTTCCCAATCAATATCAAAAAAATCATTTCGTAGAAGCTAATAGAGAATATTATATTGATGGAGTGATAGAACCTGGCACTAAACCGTGAACCAGTAATTATTTCACGAGAATTGGAAAGGAGAATTGAACAGGAAGTTTTCCCCATACTAGGTGAAGGAATTGACAGATTTACCCAAAGGATTAGGGGAATTTTAACAGGTTTACCTCCTCAAAGATGGGTTAGTAGTGAGATTTTACATTATCAGGTAATAGAAAGAAGAGCAGAGACCGGACAATTACGCCTAAATTCAACTCCTGAAGGTGCTGATGTATATTTAAATGACCGATATGCCGGGAAGACACCACTGGTAATGGAACAGCTTCGTATTGGTGAATATGTGGCTCGAGTAGAATTATCAGGTTATCAAACGTGGACTAGAACAATTCAAATAAATCCTGATCGAACTGCATTTGTTCATGCCAATCTAATAAGTGTAAAACGTTATGGTTCTATTGCTATTCGTTGTAATGAAGATGATGCTAGAATCTATTTAGATGGCCAATACAAAGGATTAACCGAGAAGAATAGAAATGTACTATTGGAGCAAGTGGAGGAGGGTTTTCATGATATCAGGATTACCTTGAGTGGGTATCGTGATTGGTCACAAAGAGTAGAAGTAAAACCTAATCAAAGAATTCAATTAACAGTAAATTTAGAAAGAATATCACGTACTGGAAGCCTGGAAATTACCTGTGATGTTGATAATGCTATGATCTATTTAGATGGGAAATATCAGCGAAGAACATCCCTTAATAGAAGTATTACTATCGGGAATATTTCAGAAGGAACTCATGAATTACGAATTACTAAAGAGGGTTATCAGGATTATATCACTACGGTAAGAATATACCCGGATCAGACTTACCGTATAAATGTAAGAATGCAACCAGAGCGTAGAGAAGGTTCCATTGCTTTAAATTGTAATGAAAGTAATGCCAAGATATTTGTTAATGGTACCTATATGACCACCACTTCTATTAATCAGGCGAGAATCATGGATGGACTTAAAGAAGGGGTTTATGAAATTACAGTGATAAAAGACGGTTATCATACCTGGTTAGATGAAGTTTGGGTTTACTCTGGAGAAACAACTGATGTATATGTTAATTTAATTAAAATTTCAAATTGAATTGATTTTTATTAAAAATAAGGAGAATAAGAAATGAGTAATCAAGTAGAAACATTAGAAGCACAAATGGGACAATTAGGTAAAGAACTACCTTCCGTAATGGGTTCTTTTATGAAATTAGATCAAGAATGTGTCAAAGATGGAGTGATTAGCCATAAAACCAAGGAATTAATTGCTTTAGCTATTGGTATAACCTTAAGATGTAAATACTGTATTCAATTTCATACTGCTGAAGCGATTAAGGCCGGCGCAAGTCGAGCAGAGATATTAGAAGCAGCCAGTGTTTCGGTGTTTATGGGTGGTGGACCAGCTGTTGCTTATACTGCAGCCGAATTATTGCCACTCCTTGATGAGCTAAAAGTAAAGTAAGAAATAATTTCTATTTTAATGAGAGAATATCATTTCAGATAAATAAAAAAGTAGATTAGATTTTTCTAATCTACTTTTTTATTTAGCCTTAAAAACCACCTTCTTTGAAGGTGGTAATGGTTAAACGGTTTTACCATTAGGTCAGTCAATATGGTATGATAAGATATGACCAAATGGAAGAAATTATCCCATATTATCTATACAATGCAAATATCATATTGTATTCTGTCCCAAGTACAGATACCGAATCTTAAAAGATGCCATGGCTTAATTTCTCGAACAAACAATCAGAATGCTTTGCCAGTGGAATAATATTGAGATACTAGAAATGAATGTCAAAGACGATCATATCCATCTCATCATCTCTGTTCCTTCCAGATTATCGGTATCTGAGGTGATGGGAATGTTAAAAGGTAAAACAGCCATAAAGATATTCAAAAGTTTTCCTCTTCTCAAGAAGAAAACTTACTGGGGAAATCACTTCTTAAGCAGGGGATACTGTGTAAGTACCATCAGTCTTGATGAAACCAAGGTTCGAAAATATGTAAAATATCAGTAAGATAGAGAAAAACAAGAAGAGAACGAACAGAAAGAATTTGGCCTCCCCTCACCCTAACCCTCTCCCTTCGAGGGAGAGGAGAAGAAGAGGAAGTAAGATATTTTTCTTTATTTCTTAACTGTATTTTACTATATACTCAATACTTGATACTGAATACTGATAATGAGGGGTTTCAGGGGATACCTCCCCTGATTATCTTGACAATAGATGCCTGGACGTTTTTACAAAAGGTATCAAAGTCTGGTTTGAGGTATAGAGAGATGCTATAGGCTGGTTCAGTGGTTGCAACTGCTGAAGTATGAGATATATAAGTATGAGTTAATGAGATATTATGGATTAAATTGGTGGTGAATAAGTTATGAAGAAATGGTTGTTTATGGTTGTATTGATTGTCGTAGCGCTAATTTCTGTATTTGTTTACTGGCAAATAATGATTTCTCCCCAATATTCCTTAAAACAAATTAAAAAAGCCATTGCTGAACAAGAGGTAGTAACTTTTGATAAATACGTTGATTTAGACGAGGTAGTAGATAGTACCATTAAGCAAGTATGGACATACTATAGTTCTTCAGAAAGCTCAACCAGTAAATGGACAGAGATTCGTAATGAGATAGGTAACAGTATCCTTTCAGTGGTAAAGCCTAATCTGAAAGAAGTAATTAAAAAGGAAGTATATAATTATATCAATTCAGGACCGGAAAAGGATTTAAATTCACAGAATGAGAGTAGCTCACCATCTTTACTTGTCAGGATGATTAAGGAAAGAGCTGACCCTGAACAATGGGAATATCAAACGATCAATTATGTGGAAAAAAGAGGAGATATTGCTTTTCTTGGTTTGACTTATTATGACCGTTCTAAAAAAACTAATTTTATTATTGAATTAAAAATGAGAAATATGAAAGGATACTGGCAACTTTTAGAGATAACCAATGTTGCCCAATTACTGAATATTTTCTAGTATCGGATTTTTTTTGAAATTTCTTTGCTATAAAATATTATTTTTTGATAAGAAAAAATATATTTTGATTTAGGGGTTCTCAAGGGGAAGCATTCCCCTTGAATATCTTGTTGGTAAAACAAGATAGCATTCTTGAAAAAGTATTTTTCTTTATTTCTTAATTAGAATTTACTATATACGTAATACGTAATACGTAATACGTAATACGTTATACTAATTGGAGGGATTTCAGGGGACACTTCCCCTGAATATCTTGCAGTATCGGAATTTCAATAATTTAGATACTGCAAGATAATATAAGTATTATTTTTTCAATAAGGAACAATATACCTTGATTTTGATTTAGGGGTTCTCAAGGGGAAGTATTCCCCTTGAATATCTTGTTGGGAAAACAAGATAGAATTTATCTAAAAGATATTTTTCTTTATTTCTTAATTAGAATTTACTATATACGTAATACGTAATACGTTATACTAATTTGAGGGGTTTCAGGGGACACTTCCCCTGAATATCTTGTTATGTTAAAGTTACTTAGTTGATAATGATTTTTTTGCTAATTCTTTTAATAAGGCACGAACCTCTGTCGAAGAATTAATATTATATTTTGATCGGGAAAGGCCCTGCCCGACTTTAATAGAATATGCTGAATCTGGCAAGTGGGCAAATGTTTCCTCATCAGACCAATCATCACCAATTGCCATAATAAAATCCCAATTTTTTTCCGATATCCATTGATAGGCAGTAGTGCCTTTATTAATTCCCGTTGATTTAATTTCTATAACTTTTTCTCCATGATTAACTTCTAAATTTAAATTGGCAGTTAAATGAGTTAATGAATCCATTAATTCCATTGCCCGAGTCCGACCAAAGCTAGGCTCAGTATTAGAATAATTCCAGATCAGTGAATATTCTTTTTCTTGAATAAAAGAACCCGGGGTACGATTAGTATACAATTCTAAAATAGGCCTAATCTGGTCTTTCCATTCTTTTTTTAGTGGTTCGATAGTTTTCCATTCCTGAGAATTCTTTTTTAACCAGGCTCCATGCTCGGCAATTAGATCTACTCTTACATTTTTGAACCAGCTTTCCAAAACATCTTTTTCTCTGCCACTAACAATGACTACCTTATTCCTGGGATCTTGACTGAGTAAATTTATGGTATCGATGACCTCTTGAGAAGGAAGGTATTGTTTTAATTTTAAATAATGGGGGACAAGTGTCCCGTCATAGTCTATTAAAAATAAACGTTGATGGCTTTTTTTATAATCTTTTATAATTTTTAATCTATTTTTTGGTGATAGATATTTAGCAGTAAGATTCTTTTGGGTAATTTTAATTTTAACTAAATTCTCTTTAAAATCTTCTGCCCATTTTTTAACATCGTAATTTTTTAAGCGTTTCTGCAGATTTAAAATTCTTTTTTGTTGCTCCTTTTCTTCCATATTTAAGGCATATTTTAAAGACCAACAAACCTGGGTCTGATTATTAGGATTTACGATAAGTGCTTCACCCATCTCATTGGCGGCACCAGTCATTTCACTAAGAATAAGTACCCCTAAAGTATCTTTTTTGGTAGCAATATATTCTTTAGCGATTAGATTCATGCCATCTTTAAGAGGTGTTATTAAAGCAACATCAGCAATATAATAAAGGGCGGAAAGTTCATGAAAAGGTAATGAACGGTATAAATACCAGATGGGAGACCAGCCTATTTTGCCAAATTTCCCATTAATATAACCAATGGTTTCATCAACCTGTTGCTTTAATTGCTGATATTGTTCAACATCAGTGCGGGAAGGAACAGCTACCATAATCATGATTACTTTTTCTAAGCATTCTGGGTTATCTTCTAAGAAAGTTGAAAAAGCCTTTAACCGTTCCAAAATACCTTTGGTATAATCTAAGCGGTCAACGGAAATTATAATTTTATTTTTTTTGATTTTTCTTCTTATTTTTTGTATTTCTTTTTTTGTTTTTTTCTGTTCGGAGGAATAGAAGAATCGGTCAAAATCGATTCCCATAGGGAAACAATCTACTTTTACTATTCTGTTTTGATAATTAATTTGCCCCAGGCTATTTTCATAGCCACGTAAACGAAGAAGGGAATCCAGAAAGTTTCGAACATAATCATAGGTGTGAAATCCAATTAAGTCAGAGCCCATTAGTCCTTCTAATATTTCTCTCCGCCAGGGAAGCAAGCGAAAAATTTCAGTAGGAGGGAAAGGAATATGTAGAAAAAAGCCGATGCTTAAATTAGGCATCCTTTTTCTCAATAGTTGTGGTAATAACATAAGATGATAATCATGAATCCAGATAATATCATGAGGATGGATTATATCAAGAATAGTCTGACAAAAGATTTGATTCACATGTCTATAGGCTTCCCATAATTGATTTACATATTCTGTATATTGAGTAAAACAGTGAAATAAAGGCCAGATAGTTTTATTGCAGAAGCCATTGTAATAATCTTCAATATGAGCCTGGGATAAAAAAACAGGGTAATATCCCATTTTGTCTATTCTGACTGATAAACTTTCTCTTTCTTCATTATCAAGTTGATCAGTAGCAATGCCCGGCCATCCAACCCAAAGACATTTATATTCTTTCTGAAATGAGGATATGCCAGTTGCTAACCCACCTACACTCTCATGACAGGTTAACTTATCTTTTATTTTGGTTACAGTTATAGGAAGACGATTGGATACTACCATAATGCGTGACATATTAGCAACCCTCTAAAATTGGAGTTATACTCTATCTTAAAATGCAACTTAGCATAAATTGTTTTTTATTTAGTAAAGGATAATTCAAGATAATCAGGGGAGGTGTCCCCTGAAACCCCTCATTATCACCCTCACCTAAGCTCTCCCTTCTAAGGGAGAGGAATATGGACTAGCATATTATATTCTCTAATTAGAGATAAAGATTTTTAAGAATATCGAAATTGAATGACAATTCCGATAATCAGGGGAGGTGTCCCCTGAAACCCCTCAAATTAGTATACCGTATTACGTATTACGTATATAGTAAATTCTAATTAAGAAATAAAGAAAAATATCTTTTCAAGAAATTCTATCTTGTTTTCCCAACAAGATATTCAAGGGGAATCCTTCCCCTTGAGAACCCCTAACTCAAAATCAAGATATATTGTTTCTTTATTGAAGAAATAATACTTATATTATCTTGCAGTATCTAAATTATTGAAATTCCGATACTGCAAGATATTCAAGGGGAATCCTTCCCCTTGAGAACCCTTGAATTAACATCAACCTATAATGTTTATTATTCTTTTTGATATTTTATCTTCTATATTTTGCCTTGGTATTTTTAAAGAATATTTAATAGTATCGAAATTTTTTTTGAAATTCCGATACTATGAGAATATAGCATGTTTATCACCTTTATAATAACATATTTTCACTATAAAGAGAAATATATATACTAATATATATAGGTTTGTCATTAGCCTTATTGTAATTAAATTTGCATTCAGTTTATGTTTATATTATTATTAATAAAGAAAACTACCTGATTTAGCTAATTAATCCTTATTAATTAAAAATATTTCTAAGAGGAAGGGGGGGTTATTATTTAATAAATTAGTATTTTAAAATAATTTTTATTAATTAATTAAGGAGGTTTTTCATAATATGAGAAAAAAATTTTATCTTATCCTTATGCTGGTAGGTTTAGTTTCTTTGTTGTTTGTACCGGTAAATGCTGAACAGAAAAGTGTCACGGTAATGGCAGTATGGACCGGTGCCGAGGCTGACGCTTTTAACAAGATGGTGGCACCATTTGAAAAAGAGACTGGTATTAAAGTTGAATTTACCGGCACTCGCGATTTACCCGCTATCCTTACCACCAGAGTAGAAGCCGGAAATCCACCTGATATTTCGGTTATGCCTAATCCCGGTCAGATGATAGAATTTGCCAAAAGCGGTAAGCTTGTTCCTTTAGCTACTTTTATGGATAGAGAGAAATTGCTTTCTGATTATTCTAAGGCATGGCTGGATTTGGGTTCCTATGATGGAAAACTTTATTCAATATTTATTTCTGCTGACTTAAAGAGTATGGTCTGGTATAATCCGAAAGCATTTGCTGCTGCCGGTTATGAAGTGCCCAGCACCTGGGATGAACTGATGGAATTGTCAGATAAAATGGTAGCCGATGGAAATACTCCCTGGGCTATTGGCGTAGAATCAGGAGCAGCCAGTGGATGGCCAGGTACTGATTGGATCGAGGATATTTTACTGCGAATTACCCCTCCAGAAACTTATGATGCCTGGGTTAATCATGAAATCCCCTGGACCGATGAAAAAATAGTAGAGGCTTTTGAAATTTTTGGACAAATTGTCTTAAATGAGAAAAAGGTTTATGGAGGTCCTAAGGCAGTTTTGACTATTAACTTTGCTGATTCCCCTGATGCCTTATTTACCGATCCTCCTAATGCCTATCTGCATCGTCAAGCTACCTTTATCAAGAGCTTTATCCTGGAACATTTTCCAGATTTAGTACCGGGTGAAGATTTTGACTTTTTCCCCTTCCCGCCCATTAAAGAGGAATATGGGACTCCAGCCTTAGGCGCAGCTGATATGCTTGCTATGTTTAATGACACACCAGAAGCTCGAGCTTTTATGGAATATATTGTCTCAGCCCCGGCTCAAGAAATCTGGGTTGGTGAACTGGGTAAACTGGCTCCTAATCAAAAGGTAGATCCTATGGTTTATCCTGATGATATCACTCGTAAAGCAGCTAAATTTTTAGGTGAAGCTTCTGTTTTCCGTTTTGATGGTTCCGACCTTATGCCGGCTGCGGTAGGTTCTGGCGCTTTCTGGACCGGGATACTTGATTATATTAGTGGATACCCCTTACCAGAGGTATTAGCGCAGATTGAAGCAGCGGCATTAGATGCTTATGGAAAGTAGCTTTTTGTTTCAATTTAATAGTGATAGGTAGTTAATACCAGTAGTTAGCTGATTTATTGTTAATAAATCAGCTAACTACTATTTAACAGTATCGGAATTTCAATAATTTAGATACTGCAAGATAATTAAATATTATTTCTTCAATAAGGAACAATATATTTTGAGTTAATTCAGGGGTTATCAAGGGGAAGAATTCCCCCTGAATATCTTGTTGTAAAACAAGATAGAATTTCTTTATAAAGTATTTTCTTTGAGGGGTTTCAGGGGATACCTCCCCTGAATATCTTGTACCACTTAATCATAAAGGAGAGGAACTATTATGCGAACACGTTGGTTTACTCCCTGGTTATATGTCATCCCTGCTTTAGCTACTTTAGTATTTTTTCTAATCTATCCTTCTCTTCATACCCTTGTTATTTCTTTTTTTGGACCCCAATCAGAAAAATTTGTGGGATTTGCCAATTACCTCTATTGTTTTACCAATGAGGTAATGTTAACTGCCTTTCGCAATAATTTATTGTGGGTAGCCCTTTTTGTGCCTCTTACTGTTTTTTTAGGATTGATATTAGCGGTGATACTGGATAGGGTACGTTATGAATCGCTGGTAAAATCTATAATATTTATGCCTATGGCTATCTCTTTTGTGGGAGCAGGTGTTATCTGGAAATTTGTGTACTCTTATCGACCAGCAGGTAGTGCTCAGATAGGTATTCTTAATGCTTTCTTAACCTTTTTGGGAAGACAACCAATTCCCTGGTTGATTGAACGGCCCTGGATAAATAATATCTGTTTGATTATAGTTGGTATTTGGATCTGGACTGGGTTTTGCCTGGTAGTATTATCGGCCAGTTATAAGGGAATTCCTCGAGAATTATTAGAAGCAGCGAGAGTAGATGGTGCTAATGAATACCGGATTTTCTGGAAAATTACTCTACCTTTAATGAAACCAACCGTGGCAGTGGTGGCCACTACGATGTTTATTAATGTTTTGAAGGTATTTGACATAGTTTATGTTATGACTAATGGTGCATTCTCTACAGAAGTTATTGCCAACCGTATGTATAAAGAGATGTTTATCTTCCGAAACTACGGAAGAGCTAGCGCTATTGCCAGCTTATTGCTTTTGTTTATTATCCCTATGATAATTATTAATATTCAACGGTTTAGAGAACAGGAGGCTTTTCGATGATACCAAAGCAGAATCAGTTTTTATTAAGTCTTCCTATGCATATTTTTATTATCTTGGTAGCACTTATCTGGATTTTTCCCACTGCCGGATTATTGATTACCTCTTTTCGTCCTGCTTCAGCAGTAGCTTCCTCTGGTTGGTGGACGGTTTTTGCTAATCCTTTTGACTTTACTCAATTTACCCTGAGTAATTATAAAGATGTTATTACCAATATTGGCATAGGGCGAGCCTTTGTAAATACTCTGATTATAACCATACCAGCCTGTATTATACCCATCATTATTGCTTCTTTTGCCGCTTATGCCTTTGCCTGGATGGAATTTTGGGGAAGACATTTTTTCTTTATTCTTTTTGTAGGTTTGCTGGTAGTTCCTTTACAGATGACTCTAATTCCAATCTTGAGGATATTCAATATGCTTGGTTTATCTGGTTCTTTTTTGGGCATCTGGTTGGCGCATGCCGGCTATGGCTTACCTTTAGTTATCTATTTAATGTATAATTTTGTCTCAGGTCTGCCCAGTGAAATATTTGAATCAGCCACCATTGATGGTGCTACTCCCTTTCAGATCTTTAAAAGTATAGTTTTACCATTATCAGTACCAGCACTTGCTTCCATTACTATATTTCAATTTATCTGGGTCTGGAATGATTTATTGGTTGCTTTGGTCTATTTAGGAGGGACCCCAGATGTAGCTCCCTTAACAGTTAGAATCAGTGCTCTGGTTGGTTCCTATGGTCAGAATTGGGAATTATTAACTGCGGCTGCCTTTGTTTCCATGCTACTGCCGTTAATAATTTTTTTAAGTTTACAACGTTATTTTGTGAGAGGAATTTTAGCTGGTTCCATCAAGGGTTAATTAAGCAGTTTTCTAAGGGAAAATTTCTCAATGAATAGAGTAAAAAGTAAATATTTAAAAGGAAAAGAAAAATTTGCTATTGGAATTGATTTGGGAGGGACTAATATTAAAATTGCTTTAGTCAGTAAAGCAGGTGCAATCAGGAACTATCTCAAGATTCCTACTAATACCCAGCAGGGTAAAGAGGCAACTATTACTAGAATAAAGCAAGGTATCTACCAGATAATCAGTCAATCTAATTTAGAAACCAGAAGCATAAGTGGTATTGGCATTGGTGCCCCTGGTCCCCTTGATTTTCAGAAAGGAATTATTCATTTTGCCCCCAATTTACCAGGATGGGAAGAAGTACCTCTTGCCGAAATCATTAAGGAAGAATTTAAGATAGCGGTAAAGGTAGAAAATGATGCTAATGTGGCTGCCTGGGGAGAAAAGACCTTTGGTATAGCTCAGGGTGTTGATGAGTTGGTCTGTCTGACCTTAGGAACCGGCATTGGAGGTGGACTGATAATTGGAGGAAAAATATATCATGGAAAAAATAATGTAGCTGGAGAGGCAGGTCATATAGTTGTAAATAAAGATGGGCCTCTCTGTAATTGTGGAAATTTTGGCTGTTTGGAAGCCTATTCTTCTGCTTCTGGAATTAAAAATAGGGTTTCCAGAAGAATTAAAGAATTAAAAATAAGTGACCCTAGTATTTTTTATCAAAACAATTTTGATCAGATTAGTTTAGTAAAGATATTTGAACAAGCTCGAGAAGGGAATCCTATAGTTAAAGACATTGTAGAGGAGGCAATTGAATATCTGGGTATCGGGATTACCACCCTGGTAAATCTTTTAAACCCGGAAATGGTAGTTCTGGTTGGTGGGATAACTAATGAAGGTGATAAGCTGCTTAATCCAGTTAAAGATATTGTTTTTCACAGGGCGATGAGATACCATGTAGCAGATCTGAAAATTGTCTTTGGTAAGTTAGGAGAATATGCTGGGGTAGCAGGAGCTGCTGCTTTGTTGTGGGATTTTGATTGAATATGAATTATGCAATATTATACAAATAATATAGTAAATGCTAATAATTATAAATATAAATGATAAACTATTTTTAATTTGTTAGAAGGAGATTACAGATGGCTAGAGTTACCTTAAAGAATGTAACCAAAAAATTTAAAGAGGTCGTGGCAGTTGATAATATCAGTATCGATATTGAGGATAAGGAATTTGCCGTATTAGTTGGACCTTCTGGCTGTGGAAAAAGTACCACCTTGCGGGCTATTGCTGGTTTAGAGGAGGTAACCTCTGGTGAAATTTATATAGCAGACCGCTTGGTTAATGATATTCCTCCCAAAGACCGTGATATCGCCATGGTCTTCCAGAATTATGCCCTCTATCCCCATATGGATGTCTATAATAATATGGCCTTTGGCCTAAAGTTGCGTAAGTTGCCCAAGGAGGAGATCGACCAGCGGGTCAAAGAGGCTGCCGAAATCCTGGGCATTGAAAAACTGCTCAAGCGTCGTCCCAAGGAGCTCTCCGGGGGACAACGACAGCGGGTAGCAGTTGGTCGGGCTATTGTCCGTAAACCCAAGGTCTTTCTCTTTGATGAGCCACTTTCTAACTTGGATGCCAAGCTTCGGGTAGCTATGCGGGCTGAGATCTCCAAATTGCATAATCGACTACAGGCGACCATCATCTATGTGACCCATGACCAGATAGAGGCGATGACCATGGCCAGCCGTATCTTCATTTTAAATGATGGTAGGTTGCAACAGGCGGGATCCCCCTTAGAGGTCTACAAAGCTCCGGCTAATCTGTTTGTGGCTGGTTTTATCGGTTCACCAGCTATGAATTTCATCCCCTCTCGGCTGCTCAAGGAAGGCTCCTCCTACTTTATTAAGGCGGAAAGTTTTCAGGTAAAGTTACCTTCCAATTTTTACCCAGCTATCTCTTCTTACAAAGGTAAAGAAGTCGTATTTGGAGTTCGCCCGGAAGACTTTCATGATAAACAATTTTACCCTGAAGCTACTGCAGATAATACTATCAAGGCCAAAATTGAGGTAATTGAACCTTTGGGAGATGAGGTATTATTTTACTTAGTTTCCGGTAAACATCAGCTGGTAGCTAAATTAGATAGTCGTACTAATAAGAAGGTAGGGGAAGAGATAGAGGTGGTTCTGGAGTTATCCAAAACGCATCTCTTTGATCCAGAGAGTGAGAAAACAATAGTTTAATTTTTTATTTTTTTGCTATTTAGAACATCAACCTATAATGTTTATTATTCTTTTTGATATTTTATCTTCTATATTTTGTCTTGGTATTTTTAAAGAATAATTTATAGTATCGGAACTTTTTTGAAATTCCGATACTAAAAGATAATTGTTTTTTAAGAATATCGAATTGCCTGGCAATTACGATATTCAAGGGAAAGCATTCCCCTCTTTAGAGGGGTGTTCCGCAGGGACAGGGTGCTTCTCTTGAGAACCCCAGATTTAAATCAAAATATAATGTTCCTTATTGAAGAAATAATACTTATATTATCTTGCAGTATCGAAATTATTGAAATTCCGATACTGCAAGATATTCAGGGGAAGTGTCCCCTGAAACCCCTCTATTATCAGTATTCAGTATCGAGTATTGAGTATATAGTAAAATACAGTTAAGAAATAAAGAAAAATATCTT
>LDZU01000160.1_pt1 | contig 12965 bp, 9 predicted proteins | sample 615531 | NCBI WGS metagenome assembly LDZU01 (sample SAMN03408293, study PRJNA278302) | terrestrial metagenome | isolation source: oil reservoir sample SB2 | place: USA: Alaska, North Slope, Schrader Bluff formation | collected 2011-09 | reverse complement strand
GTTTGCCGTAAGAGGAATAAGTCCGGGCAGGATCGCGGATCGCTTTCTGCAATCAGCTTATCGACAAATCAGAAGATATTATGTGTCGATTGCGCGAGGATGGCGAGGGCTTTATCCGAGAGGGAGATGTGCCGGGTTTTTCGGATAGGCTCGTTGTGGGTTGCGCTCTTTTATCTGTTTTTGCTCAGGGTTTTCTCTCTGTAGCCACATGTGGCTACGTGTGGGCACACTGTGAAAGAGGATCCAGTACTTCGCTGATTTGAGCACTAGTGGACCGATTCCCAATAACCATTATACTCAATTGGGGGAGTGTGATCTGGGTTCCTGGGCCACACCCAGGCACAGATTTCTCAGGACTATCGCCACGCACGGCCCCCGCCCCCCAGGGGCGGGGGAGAAAACCCCGCACCTCTTGGTGCTCAAGCTCGCTGCGCTCGCACTTCGCGTGAGGTGGCGGTGGAGGCAGTACCGAAGTCTCACGCGAAGGACGCGAAACCGCGAAGAGAGGTTAGTTGTTTGCTCTCCGGGGGAGACTCCCTCAACTATTTTACCGGACTACTGAGTCAACTGGAGATCCAGAAGATAGCCAAAGTGAGGGAGGCCATTCTGGTTCGATCCGGAACTCTACAAGAAGCGCAGTGCAGTAGGGCGGTTCTTCAGATGGATTGAGGCATTTAAGAAGATCAGTCTACGTTACGAGCGATATGAGCACTCATTCATGGGATTGATTTACCTGGCATGCAGTGTCATGATCGGGAGAATATTGGGATGACATCTCTAGTGCATAGATTCCAAATAAACAACGTAATAAATAGCATGACGCCCCACTTGGAGTATGCCCTTTGTCTCTGTCCGTGAGCCCGTACTCTTATCTGATGAGGAACTTGACTATTTGGAGAAATTACTTCATTCTCGCACGACCCAAAAGGGCACGTACGAGCGTGCGAAGATGGTCCTCCTCAGCCATCAAGGCAAATCCGATTCTGCTATCGCGCGTGAATTAGGGCTCTCTCGTCAGAGAGTGATCCGAACCATCCAGCGCGTCCTCGCTGTCGGTATCCGGGAGGGGTTGAACGATCTCCCCCGGAGTGGTCGGCCGAAAACCATCTCTCCCGAAGCCAGGACATGGATCGTGAGCTTGCTATGCCAGAAACCTTCTGATTTCGGCTATCCTCATGAACTCTGGACGCAGCGGCTCTTGCAGCAGTATATTCGAGAACACGCCATGGAAGAAGGATTTCCGGAAGTTGCCCGGATTTCGCAAGGGACGATCTCAAAAATTGCCAATGCGAGTGCCATAAAACCTCATAAAATCCGGTCATATGTCCAGAAACGGGATCCAGCGTTTCACGAGACGGCAGCCGTCGTTCTCCACACCTACCAGGAAGCGAATAGGTTCAAGATTCTGGAAAAAGAAGGCAAAGAGCCGGATACATTTATTCTCTCGTTTGATGAAAAGAGCGGCATCCAGGTACTCGATACGAAGTACCCCGATCTGATGCCGGTGCCCGGGCAATTCTCCTCCATTCGCCGGGATTATGAGTATGTTCGCAACGGTACCATCTGTTTGCAGGCAGCGATGGATCTGGTGACCGGATTTGTTCATTACCGGATTACCGAACGCAATCGGAGCGAGGAATTCATCGCGTTCCTGAAAATGCTCGATACCCAGTATCCGGACACGATGAAATTGAAAATCATCCTGGACAACCTCAAGGTTCACTCCTCGGTTGCAACCCGGAAGTACCTCAAAACGGTTCCGAATCGATTCGAATTCATTTTTACCCCGAAACACGCGTCCTGGCTCAATATTATTGAAGCATTCTTCAGTAAAACCACTCGGACGGTCAGACACCAGTAGTATTCAAGTGGTCATACACAATGGATGCAAATCCCTCCGGGGTGGAAATGGGGTAGTCAGGTTAATTTAGAATCGATGCACTAGTAACTACGATCGTTCCACCGGCAACCGCCATCGAAGTTCGTGCACCCTCGATATAGCTCATTATTCTTTTGAGCTCTCCTCCATACAAGACGGGAACCGCACAGAGGGCATTTCCCTGCATCTCCCCCTCTTTCATGCGACATAGACTTGGAAGCATGGTCCTCGATGCCTATAAACTCATTCACCCAAGTATCGACGATGTTGCTGCAGAGCCGCCGTGCTTTCTCCACCGAGGCTTCACTATCCCCGAGTATCTCCAGTGCAACGCAGCCCTGCCGTACCAGATGAGTCACTTTGTCCCCAGCCTGAATACTCTCCAGCGTTCCCGCCAGGAGCTGCATTCGGTCGAGGATCTCGTTGTACTTCTGCGATGTGCAGCACTGGTCGATCTCCTGCACCAGTTTGAACGAACGAAGAAGTTTCAGGGCAGTGTCCCGGTCGTATGAACGCCGGATGATATTCTCTGCATACTGCCCGGCGGCGGCGGGGTTTCTTGAGAGTGCGACGCGCAGGGTCGCGACGTCGCACGAGTGGGTGAAGGTCTTCTCGCGGATCGGAACCTCGACGCTGCTGATAATGAACTTCCCCTGGATGGTATGCGATATACCGCACGACTCCGAGCCCAACTTGAAGTACACCCTGCGGGAACCGTCTCGTGGGATCGCGATCCCCTGGTGGCGGGTGATCCCGAGGATCGACCTTACCTGCCAGGGTTTTGGGTTGCTGGTCATGAGGTGCATCTGCCCGTCGATTCCCTCGATAGCGGTGTCGAGGACCCGGAGGGACGACGAAGAGTCCAGTTCGATCCCCCACTCGTCGATGGCGGCACCGCCGTAGTTGTGCACACAGATGACCAGCCAGTAGGAGGCGGGGTCGTGCTGGTCGATCCAGTTCCTGACGTTGACAAGGGGGCGGGGGGAGGAGACGATGAAGTCCGTGGTGAGGGGGTCATAGACGGTGCGCTCAATGGTGATGGATTGTCGAGTCCCCGCCGGCTCTCCGGGATGTGCGGAGGGCTGCAGTGACTGCCCGGCCTCGCCCGAACAAGGGGGCGTCGACCGGTTTTTTCGAGCACTTTTAGCGCTCTCAACCAATATACGGTCTCGCATATTTTGTGCGGTTGCATCTGTCGGGTCGAGCTCAAGTGCCCTGTCGCAACATCGGATCGCCTCGTCGTACCGGCCGAGGTGATGGAGGGCGTCGCCTTTATTTATCCATGCAATAGCAAATTTCGGGTAGATCTCAAGTGGTTTGTCGTAGCACCGGATCGCCTCCTCGTACCGGTCGAGGTTATGGAGTGCGCAGCCTTTATAGTACCATGCATCATCATCGTACGGGTCGATCTCAAGTGCCCTGTCGTAGCACCGGATCGCCTCGTCGTACCGGCTGAGGATCAGGAGTGCGCGGCCTTTATTGCTCCATGCAACAGCATCTGTCGGGTCGATCTCAAGTGCCCTATCGCAACACAGGATCGCCTCATCGAAGCGGCGGAGGCCCAGGAGCACGGAGCCTTTATTCCCCCATACCGCAGCACATTTTGGGTCGATCTCAAGTGCCCTATCGTAACATCGGATCGCCTTATTGTCCCCACCGGGGCTCTTCTGGAGTGCGAAGCCTTTGTTGCGCCATACAACTGCATTTTTCGGGTCGATCTCAAGTGCCCTGTCGCAGCACCGGATCGCCTTGTCGTACCGGCCGAGGTTCAGGAGTGCGAGGCCTATTTTCTCCCATGCAACAGCATCTGTCGGGTCAAGCTGAAGCGTCCTATCGTAACATCGGATCGCCTCGTCGGAGCGGCGGAGGGAATGGAGCGCGAGGCCTTTATCCCCCCATACAGCAGCATTTTTCGGGTCGATCTCAAGTGCCCTGTCGTAACACAGGATCGCCTCGTCGTACCGGTTGAGGGAATGAAGCGCGTAGCCTTTATTGTTCCAGGCACCCGCGTTGTTCGGGTCGATCTCGATTACCTTTTCGTAACACTGTATCGCCTCCTCGTACTGGTTGAGGAGATGAAGCGCATTGCCTTTATTGTTCCAGGCAGCCGCACAGTTCATGTCGATCTCGAGCGCCCTGTCGTAGCAACGACACTGTTCTTCCGGCGTTGCTGCCTGATTCCCCTTCTCAACCCACCCGGGAGCTGTTTCCTTCTTATCCCTTATCCATCCAAAGATTGCCATTCACTCCCTCACGAAATCTCCAATCCGGCCAAAGCACTCGCGCATCTCACGAAGTATGTGGGCATTTTACCTGCTGCCCGCACCGGGTACAAAATCTCGCTCCGTCGCTTAAGGGGTTACCGCATTCGGCACAGAACCTCTGCTCCTCGTCGTCCCCTCCCCCGACGGCCGACCGGTTCACGACACTATCATAAACCTGAATACCCCCGCTCGAAGGCCTGAACTGCCCCTCCGACTGGTTGCCGATACCGGCCCGGTTCATGATACTGTCGATGACCTGCACGCCGTTCCCGAGATTCACCGACCCGCCAGAGATATTGTAGACGATCTGTTCTGCCCTGGCACTCCCCTGATTGATGTAGGTGAAGAACCATCGCAGGCCGTTCTTCTGCACGAGGTCTACCACGACCTCGTGCAGTCTCCGATCGTACTTCTCCCACTCATGCTTCAGGTAGTGGATGAGGAACGGATTCGTGGCGTGCGGACGGTTGCAGATCTCGTTAATGAGGCTGTCGATATGCTGGTAGTGCACCTGAAGGAACTCCGAACCGCCCCCGTCCGGCGCGCTCAGCCTGACAATGAGTTCGCTCTTGGACGGAAGAACCTGGTACCGCTCGATGATCTCGTAGAGTGCGAGCTCGTCCGCGGAGTACATCCCTTCGGCATCCGCGTAGTTCTCGCCACTCCGACGGAAACTCACGGCGAGGGTCAGCAGCGCCGCCTCGAACTTGGAGCAGAACACCTGGTGAAACGTACTGTCAAAGGAACCACATTCCCGGTTCTCATACCGGGAGTAGTTTTCCCGGATCGCACACCAGAGTCTCACCCGCTCATCGTAAGACTGCCTGACGATCGCCGATCCACTCTTCAGGACTGTCTCGGCCGGGGCAACGAGGTTCTTTGCACAGGTAAAATCTTGATCTCCAGACATACGGCATCAGAATTGAGTTTTTGTGATGGTGACTAAAGGTGAAGGGCGAGTTGCCGGATGCACGTGGCACATCCGGCACAGCCTTCCACGGCTCACCTGAGTTCCTCGCCGCACTCCTTGCAAAACCGATCGGCGGTACTGTTTGGCGTTTTGCATCCGGGGCATATCCGGCTCTCTTCCTGCCGGGCAGGGTTGATGATCACCGGCTGGCCGAGCCCTCCGCCGCCGGCAACGACCGTCGAGCCCTGTGCCTGGTGGGCGGAGCTCCGTGCGGTCGCCGTCTGACCCATGGCATCGAGCGCCTTGTTCATGACGTCGGCCAGGCGATCCGCGTTACCTCCGGCCATTGCCTGGATCGTTTCCATGTATTTCTGCTGGTCCTGCAGGCGGGTTTCGAAGAGCTCCTGCATCCTGTCGGATCCGAACTTCTCTTTCATCGCCTCTGCAACGGCGGTACTCTTTTCTGCCGAAAGCGCCATGATCTGTCCTTCGGTGAGGGCTGCTGCGCGCTTCATCTTTTCGAGTTCCGTAAGCTTTTCAGCGGTACCGCCGTCCGTCATCGAGATAAGCGCCTCGGGTGAGGCATTGATACGCTGTTCGAGTTTCTTCCCCTCAATCTCGGTTTGCTTCTCGAGGTCTTCGTGGGCTAGCTCCTGTTCTCCACGCACTCTCTGGAGCTTTGCATCGTCCATCTGCTTTTTCAGGCCGATGAGATCCTCTATCTCGGCATGATCCTGCTGTCGCTCCCGCCCTCTCCACTTGTTCAGGTGTTCACGCCGGGCATCATCGGTGCCGATCTCGTGCCCTGTCTGCTCGGCATCCATGGTACGTCCGTGCCGCTGCGCTTTTGCGTCCAGGCCAAGGAGATTGTCCTGCTCCGCTTCGGCAGACTCGTGACGATGAGCCTGCTCAAACCGCTCCCGGATAATCTGGCGGATGAAGGCCTTATCGTCGCGCCGGTTTCGAAGGGCGATCTTCAGGTCTTCGATCTCGTTCTCGCGAACGATGCCGGCCTGAGCCAGCTCGTGACAGTATTCGCTGATTTTCTCGTCGGTAGCCAGCTGGTCGAGTTTATCGTCGGAGAGAAGGTGCCGCAGTTTTTGTTCGATATCGATCTGAAGTCCGGTCTTCGTGACCTTTTTCGTCCCTTCGCTGCGCTGTTCAAGGATATCGTGCCACTCTGCCTCATCGGATTGCGTGAACCTGAGTTGTTCGAGGGAAAAGCCGTAACTCGAAAGGGTAGGGGTGACGTTTGCCCTGACGGCACTCTCGATGTCTTCCTTTACGGCGAGGTTCCCATAGAGATCGTCCATCCGGTATCCGCTCAGCGTGGACTGAACGACACCAAGGAGATCGTATCGGAGATCTTCCTGGAGATCCGCAAGGAGGATTCGGCCCTTCCCTTTGAGGAGATTTGCGATGAACGATTTCGAATCCCTGTTTCTGATCGTAAATCTTCCGGCAATCCCGACGGGGACGGAGTCGGCGGTGCGCAGTTCCGAGCGCCCGATGGTGAAATCGATTGCAACCACGCCATCGTCGATGAGCACGACCGTCGCGCGTTCGTCGAGGTTCAGGGGCAGTTTGGCTTCGAGAATATTTCCAAGGGTGTAGTGACCTGCCGGCAGGTCGCCCGCATATGCTCCTCCCTGGAAAAGAAGCGCGCGGGTTCCCTCGGCAACGGTAACGGTCTTTTTCAGGACGCCCCGGAGATCTTCAACCTCAAATTTACTCGCAAAATCTTCAGGGGTTCGTCTCCATTCGCGCCTCCGCGAAAAGTCCTCTTCGTTAGCTCCTACGATCCTTCCGAAGAGAGTTTTTTCAAATCCTTTCCCGCAACCGGGGCAGAATTTTGCATCGGGAGGCACGGTAACCCCGCAGCTGCCGCAGGTATACGCACCGACCTTCGTTCCGCACTGCGGGCAAAACTTTGCAGCGGCCCCAAGCTGGATTTTACATTTAGGACAGGTAATATCCCCATTGGTCATTGCTCATCCCTTCCCTGCTTACCGGGAAATTTATCATACTGTGTTATAGTCGTTCTGATTCTCTCCTTTCCCGATAGAGACCCATCCAGGAGATTTTTTACGATTACGGCAACTGGAACTGCTCCGCCACGAATCTCTTCCATTGCCTGCCGTATCGAGGTTTCATCGACAGGATGGTCTTTGCCGCCCGGAATCTGTTCGGAGAGAATGGCTTGAAGGTCTTCGACACGGTTTCTGTCGCCTTCCTCATGTACGGATTGCTTTGCCAGCCATTCTTCGAGCTTGTCAGGAGAGATCCTGTTGAGTTTCTGGCAGGCGTCCGACAGGTTCAGCATCCTGTCACGATCTCTCATAGCGATGATATACGAGATCAGGCGGAGATCGCGCTCAAGTTTCACGCAAACTGCATTCTTCATGTGGTATTGTTCTATGAGTGTCCGGATCCGCATTGCACGATGGGCATCGCGCGGCTCGTCGCATATCGAGGCACCATCGTCGAGCAGGTTCTGTATCTTTTCTTTGAGGTCCTGAGATTCGGATTCGAGGGTGCCGATCCGGCACTTCAGCAGCGCTTCGGCCTTGCGTAGATCGCTGATGCTGGACGAGGCGAACGGGTCTTTCGGATGCCTACGGGATAGAATCTTCATGGTAGTGACCACCCATCACGATCTGAGGGGTTACCCTTCGGATTCGCGGATCGCCTTCTCGATATCTTTCTCAATCGAAAAGAGATCTTTCGCTTCATCAAGCCCTAGCGAACCGGTCTCGACACTGCTCCAGACTTCAAACATCTGCTTTTCAGCTTCGTCGAGGTCCTGATCCGAGTCCGAAAGATCAAGGGCAAACACCTGATTTAAGTCGTCGACGACAGTTTCAAAATTCTTTCCGGAGAGATTCACGCGGATGAGGGCACTCTCGATAGTTTCCGGAGAGATCGTCTGGATCTTCTCCCAGATGTGTGTCTTCTGGAGATCCCGCTGATACTTTTTGATGATAACCAGGTTCGAGATAAACATGTACTGTTTATGCAGGGCAAGGAAGTTTCGAACCTTGAGCTTTGCAGTCATATCCAGTTGCTTGAGTTCCTGAGCAAGCATCTTCTTCTTGATAAGGTCGCCGCCGACGCCTTCTGCAAATTTCAGTTTTTTCTCGCGCTCGATTCTGTCGATCTCCTTCCGGAGGCGGTTGATCCTGCTCTTTAATATGATCTCTTCCTCCTGCAGTTCGGTGATCGTCAACATCTCTATCCGGTTCCGATGAAACAGGCTTGCGATCTTCATCACACTTCACCGATTGACCATTGCCCTCCATACATGATAAACTTTCCTCCAATATGGAGGATATTAATATACTCCAAAATCAATAACTCCACTGCGGAGGAATATATATAGTGGTACCCGCATATGGTTATCAAATGGAATACCTCCTCGTTGTCGACTACCACTCAGATGCCGAGCGTAAGCGGATTGACGCCACGATTGACAGATGGAAGTCGAAAAAAGATGTACACAAAGAGAGGGGCGTCGCCATTCTGGTGAGAGACGAGGTGATTGAAGACTTCCTGCAGGACCTCTACGCACGGCTGGAACGGGGAAGTGAAGATGTCAGAATATATTCTGCAGAGGAATCCGTGCCCGATATTCGCGAAGCGACAAAGACTCTGTATTATGAGACATCTCTGGATAAGGACGCATTAAAACAATTTTTAAGATATGTCCTGAATAAACTCAATTCAAGTTATGAGGGGGTCCGCAACGGAGTCGAATCGTATACTGCCTATACCCGAAAGGGACAGGCGACCGTCGGGCTTCTCTGGTCCGGGGATGCAGGGGCAACGCATCTCAACGTAACGGTCAGCGGGTTTGGTGATGTGGTCTCGCTTGTGGCCGGCCGGATAGATGAGGAACTCCAGGTCTTTCTAGGAAGTGGAAAATGAATCAGACAGACAACCATGCAAAGTACATGTTTAATCTGAGCAAGGGGCAGGAACTTTACAAAGTTCAGCGTTTTGAGGATGCGCTCAAGTACTTTAACACAGCCCTGGAACTCGAACCAGACTCTCATTGGGCGTGGAATGAAAAGGGCAATGCACTCAGGAGACTTGGAAGGCAAAGGGAAGCGAGGGATTGTTACGAGCGGGCAATTCACCTAGACAAAAGGCACTCGTATCCGTTTCCATACATCGGCGTCGCCGACATCTACCGCGATCAGAAGCAGTACTCAGAGGCAATTGCTTATTATGACAGAGCAATACGGATCAAGAGACACCCATGGGCATTGAACGGGAAAGGAAGATGCCTCCACGCTCTTAATCAAACCGATGAAGCGCTCAGACTGGCTGAAGAGTCGATACATATTCGCCCTGAATTTCTCTTTCCCTACATTCTCAGAGGTGACATCCTCTATGAGAGGGCTGCGTACCGCGACGCCTTGAGATCATATCAAAGGGCATACGAACTGATCCGCGGCCCCTCGCCTGAACTTCGGGGAGAAGTGAAGAGCAAAATCACTCAGTGTACTGCGATGCTCGATCGAGATGTTCGCGTGGAGCCGGGTAATCAAGAAAAGCCTTTGAATGCTCTCATCAGAGCGTTCAGCGACCACATCCCCAGCATTCGAAAAAAACTACATGATGCACCTGCGGCCACAAGCATACTGGATGAGAAGAACGGAGGCTATTCTCATCCGGAATCAAATTCGACAGACAATCATGCAAAGTACATGGCTAATCTGAACAAGGGAAAGGAGTTTTACAAAGTTCAGCGCTTTGAAGATGCGCTAAAGCACTTTACCACGGCTCTGGAACTTGAACCCGGCTCCCACTGGGCGTGGAATGAAAAGGGAAATGCACTCAGAAGGCTTGGTCGGCAAAAGGAGGCTATAGAGTGCTACGAGCGGGCAATCTCTCTTGACAGAGCGCGATCATATCCGTTCCCGTACATCGGCATTGCCGATATCTACCGCGAGCAGAAGCAGTATTCAGAGGCAATTGCCTACTACGACAGGGCAATGCGGATCAAGAGACACCCGTGGGCATTGAACGGGAAAGGGATGTGCCTCCACGCTCGTAATCAAACCGATGAAGCACTTAGGCTGGCTGAGGAATCGATACGCACCCGTCCTGGCTTTCTCTTTCCCTACATTCTCAGAGGTGACATCCTCTATGAGAGGGCTGCGTACCGCGACGCCTTGAGATCGTATCAAAATGCATTCGACCATATCCACAGTTCTTCGACAAAACTTCGGGAAGAGGTGAGGAGTAAAATCGCTCAATGTACCGCGATGCTCGATCGAGAACTTCGCAGAGAATCTGGCAACGATGGCAATTCGGATGTTAAACGGCTGCTTATACGGCTCGGGTCGGAAGATAGCCAGGATCGGATTCATGCATCGTACCAACTCGACATCCTGGCCAAAGGAGGAAAAGCCGGAGCGATCATTCGAGAAAGAGCGTTTGATATGCTCGGCAGAGCGCTCGACGATTCCGTCCCCGATGTTCGAAGAAACATCCTCTGGGTTCTCGGAAACCTTGCTTACCAGGGTTATTCGTATGAGGTTGCCGGATCAGGGATCCTTCCTGAAATGGCCGCACATCTTGACGACCCGGCAGACCCGGTGTGCAGCGCCGCGGCATGGTCTCTGGCAGTGGTTGCCGAAGCGGGTCAGGGCATTGCGGTCGCAGATTCCGGCGCGACTCTGCGCTATATCCGTCTTCTCTATAGCAAAAACCACGAAGTCCAGGCATGCGCTGCCCTCGCCCTCGACAAGATCGCTTTTTATGCAAGCCCCGAACCGGTGGTGCGAAATGGCGGTGCTACTGCACTTGCCCACCTTTTGAACGTACAAAATGATGAAGTTCGGTTTCGTGTTTTATGGGCGCTCTGGTCAATCTCATGCAGGGGGTACGCGGATTCGCTATGCGATGCCGAAACTCTCGTCACGGATCTGAAACGATGTGCACAGGAGAAGGACCTGGAGATCCGAAAAGCGGCGGTATCGATCATCGGTGAACTTTCAAAGGTACGCGATAAGTCGTTTTTACAGCAGAAAGATCTTGAAAAAGTCCTCCTCACGTGTATTGGTTCAAGGAGCAACCGGGTCAGGGGTGCGGCAATCTGGGCAGCAGGGCTGTGGGCGGACGCAGGATGCGCTCCCATGCTGATCCAGGCCGGTGTGAAAGAAGCGATTAGAAACAACCTGGATGACCGCACCAGAGTTCACGTCTTCAACCATAGCGAACACCGGTGGATAGAGCGCTCTATCGGCGGGATTGCAGGTGATGTCCTGAAGAAAATCGTAGCGTCTCCGGACCCGGTGCCGCCCAAACCGGATACCCCGGAGGAAATCGTAGTTCTAGCGGATCCTGGGTCGCCCGAACCGGACTACCGGACGGCATATTTCGTTGCACAAAACCTTGTGGAACATCTGCGGCAACGTGATCGTCTGGAAGCACGTAAATCTGCAATTCACCTCGAAGTGTTCGTCCGTGGAGATATCCTCGAAAAACTGCAACAAGTAAGTGAGCACCTGCGTTTTTACATCGACGAGGACCTCGACAATGAGATTGAATCTCTTGCCGATGATGTCGAATTACTCAAGGAGAACATCCTTCGAGAAGCGATGAGGTGATGACTGTGCACGTGGACGTTAGCGGATTTTTGCTTGCGGAACTGCGGAAAACTATTACTGGCTATAGAAAGGCAGTAGCTGAAGCGGACAACGCGACTGCTAACGAGAGGGCGCGGGCGTGTGCAACACTCTGTCGGCAGATTGCAGTCTCTTCGCCCATGATGCAGCAAAGGTATACCGCCGAGGCAGAGAGATGGAAGGGTATTGCATCCCGTTCAGCGTTGGTTGCACAGAGAAGACAAAGCAAGACATCGGGCGCACCTGGGCATTCGAATCGTTCTGTTAAAGAGCTTGCAGGCGATACTGAGATGTCGTCGCTGATCGCGCGCTCATCGGTTCGATGGGAGGATATCGGCGGGCTTGACGAGGTCAAGCGCCTCGTGAAGGAGACCGTTGCTATCGCAGCCCTGAAAAGACCGGAATCTATCCGTCCGTGGAAGGGTATTCTCCTTTTAGGTCCGCCGGGTACGGGGAAAACAATGATTGCAGCTGCTGCGGCAGGGAGCCTGGATGCAACATTTTTCAACGTAAAAACCGACCGATTGCTCTCGAAATACTTTGGCGAGTCTTCGAAGATGATCTCTTCCCTGTATGCCGCGGCGCGAGAACAGGCCCCTTCGATCGTCTTTATCGATGAGTTTGATGCCCTTGGTGCATCGCGGAGCGACACGATGAGCGAAGCGACCCGGAGAGTGCTCTCCTCTCTCCTCATCGAGCTTGACGGCCTGCAGGGCAAAAAAGACGACCGTCTGCTCCTCACGATGGCGGCAACAAATGCACCCTGGGATCTCGATTCGGCAATATTGTCGAGGTTCCCGCGGCGAATCTATGTGCCGCTCCCGGATATCGATGCCTGCAGGGCAATTATCGAGATTCACATGCGAGGGCTTGAAGTATCCGGAGTTGACCTCGTCGAACTCGGACGGCAATGCGTCGACCGCCTGTACTCGGGACGTGACATCCAGAATGTCTGTCAACAGGCGATCTGGACGATGATCAACGATGTCAATCCTGAAATTCACCGGCTCGCGGATCTGCCGTTTGATGAACTCAAAGAGCGCGCGCTGATAACGCGACCTCTCTGTGAAAATGACTTTGCAGCCGCATTTGGCAAGATACGATCCCCGTTAAAGGTGGAAGATCTTGAGCGATACGTGGAATGGAATGCAAAACATGGTGATGGGTGAGTTCGGGTAACTAGTGCATCGATTCTAAATTAACCTGACTACCCCATTTCCACCCCGGAGGGATTTGCATCCATTGTGTATGACCACTTGAATACTACTGGTGTCTGA
>LDZU01000255.1_pt1 | contig 12972 bp, 15 predicted proteins | sample 615531 | NCBI WGS metagenome assembly LDZU01 (sample SAMN03408293, study PRJNA278302) | terrestrial metagenome | isolation source: oil reservoir sample SB2 | place: USA: Alaska, North Slope, Schrader Bluff formation | collected 2011-09 | reverse complement strand
CGCCGATTTTTTTCTTCTAAAAGGAAAAGAAAACTTTTGTGCGGGGTTCTGCTCTTAACGAGCAGGACGGCGGGGCTGTCCACAATTTGATTTCGCTCGGGCGTGGCGGAATTCCCCCCAAACCCCCCTTCCGCCACGCCCTCGCTGGGACGATTCTTTTTTTCGGCGGAATTAAATATCCAAAGTTTTATTTATTTAGTTTATTATACAACCAAGCTAAAATTCCCAAATGAATGAATCCTTCCATAAAGCCCCATAATGCACCAACCAGAGCACCGACAAACGAGATTGAATAGCCGTAATGGCCATATCCGGTTTCCAGCATCTTTGCAAATGGCTCGAAACCCGGAACCCCAACAATGGCGGAAATCGTTGAAATAAAGAAACATCCACCGACCAATATTCCGCCAGCTAACGCAAACTTTAAAGTGTTTAATTTGTTATTCATATAATTCAACAATTTAGTGATTTAATAATTCGAGATGATCGACCTCATCTCATTATACTATATATTTAGCTTAATTCCTTATAATGCCCGGCTATTCTTTTTTGGCTATCCAAAATTGGCTTTAGAGAAACTTCTTCAACCAAATTGTCTTCTCTCTCGTAATATCCAAACGGATTATCCAAATCTTTAATGAAGTAAATCATATAAATCAAGATAAAGCTGACAAACGAAACAAAGAAAATACTTTCATAAAACGGGTCCATTTTTATAAATATCAAACCAGCAACCAAAATAAAAGTAATTATTTCGGCAATAGCATAACCGGTGCCCAAGAATGAAGTTTCCCTGATTGTGTGAATTCGGTTTATCATTTTTCTGATGGAATTTTGCTCTTGTTTCAATCGGACGATAAAATTGGCCTGTGTCTGGCTTTCGAAAGCAAGAAAGTCGTCATTGAAGGAAAGTAATTTTTCCATTATCTGGCCTGTTTTTTCTTTTTTATAGAACCAGTCTATTAGTGACTTATTGAACTGTGACAATTTAAGTAAAAAATTTTTTGCTTCCTGGCTTTTCTTGTTTTTGTAAATAATCAAACCCTCATCAGCCATCGTTTCCATGCTGGCAGACAAGTCGCCGGGTAATTTTTCACTTTCTTTGTAATCAACCAATGTGCCGGATATCAAAAAACCAATCAGAAATATGTTAGCGGAAATAATAGCGGTAAAAAGTGAATTTAGGGTCAAAAATTCATATCCAAAATAGTGGACAGCAAACTTTAATAAAACAATAACTATTACAAAAGGTATTGTTTTCAGGGCCAAATTCCAACGAGAATGAAGTGGAATTTTTTTAAATATATTTTTTAGCATAATTGTAGTTTTGTTTTATTTTTTAATAATTTTAATACCTCAAACCAAGCTAGACTAGCAAACACCGTGACACCAATCAATAAGAAGTCTTTTGCATTGAGCGGAGCGAGACGAAATAGATCGGCAAAAAATGGCACATATAAAACCACGAATAAACATGATATCGCCCCAGCAAAAACTATAAACAAAATTTTATTGGCGGATAAAAGTATCCTGTGGATATTTTTACTCCAAGACAAATTAATAACGATCAGCATCAGATTTGCTAAAACAAGCGACACGAAAACAAAAGATCGAGCTTCAGCTTCGCTTCTGCCGGATTTACTGACAAACAAAAATAAAACAAAGGTCGCTATTAAAACACCCAAACCTTGCAGAAGGCTTATTGATACTGTTTTTAAATTAAACATTGGCTGTTTTATGCTTCTTGGCGGCATTTTCATTATATTTTTATCTTCTTTTTCTGATTCAAAAACAGTCGAACAGGCCGGGTCGATAATTAATTCCAGAAAAGCAATGTGGGCCGGGAGTAACATTGCCGGCATATCAAAAGCTAGCGGTAATATAGACATCCCGGCAATCGGCACATGGACTGATAAGATATAACCCATCGCTCTTTTCAAATTATTATAAATCCTTCGCCCCAAACGCACCGCCACTACAATTGATGAAAAATCGTCATTCAACAATACCAGTGACGAAGCCTCCCTGGCCACATCAGTTCCTCTCTCTCCCATTGCCACGCCGATATGAGCGGATTTTAAAGCTGGGGCATCATTAACGCCATCTCCGGTCATAGCTACAACTTCATTATTGGCTTTTAGCGCGTTAACAATCAACAACTTTTGTTCTGGCACGACTCTGGCAAAAATATTAACAGTCTTTATTTTTTCTCGAAGTTCAAGATGATTCAGTTTTTCCAAATCCTCGCCGGTCAAATACTGTTCAGGATTTCTGATGCCAATTCTTTCGGCTATAAATTGAGCCGTGCCAGGATAATCTCCAGTAATCATTATCACCCTCATACCGGCCTCATATGCTTCTTTGATAGCGCCGGGAGCCGTTTCCCTAATCGGATCAATGAAGCCGAGCAAACCGATAAATTCAAAATCAAAATCGTGATGATTATCTGGTAATATTTCCAATGTAGATACCGCCCTGGCGACACCAAGAACTCTTAAGCCCTTATTAGACATTTCTTTTACTCTTTGTAAAATCTCCTCTTTTTGATCATCGTTGGCGTGGCACAAATGTAAAATCGCCTCTGGAGCACCTTTTGAAGCTATAACCAATTGGTTATCATTTAATCGCCAAGCGTGGGACAAGGCCAAAAGCTCTTTGGATAATGGGTATTCTTTTATCAAATCAAAATCGTCTTTGATAAAGTTTTTAAGGTACAACTCTCCCATTTTATTCAATTCTTTCTCAATCGGATCAAATGGGTCTTTTTGACTGGCCAAAACTCCGCACTCAAGCAAGGCTTTGAACTGGTTTGGTAAATCAGTGGAATCAACATCATTTAATTCATAAAAAGAACCGTTTGTGTACAGTCGACCCAATTCCATTTTATTCATTGTCAAAGTGCCGGTCTTATCCGTACAAAGTACTGTCGCCGCGCCCAAAGTCTCTATCGCCGCCGAACGCCTTGTGAGCACCTTGCTTTTGGAAATTCGCCAAGCTCCTAAAGTTAAAAATATCAGCAAAACTATGGGAAACTCCTCCGGAAGCATGGCCATACTTAAAGTGAGACCTGCCAAAACTCCGCCGATAATATCGCCCTTGATAAGGGCATAAACCGCAACCACAACAACACACAGAGCAAGACCAAAAATTGCCACCGTTCGCACAATCTTTGCCGTTTCTTTTTTTAATAAAGTATCTTCATCTTTGATCCCCTCCAGACTCTTGCCGATTTTACCGATTTCGGTATTAATTCCGGTATAATTAACCCGCGCGACACCGCGTCCGCTGGTGACCAATGAGCCGGAATACACAAAAGGCAAATCGTCTCCGCCCGGTCTTTGGCTTGGCATTTTTTCATCCCACTCCATTTTTCTAACCGGCATTGATTCTCCGGTTAAAAGTGATTCATCAACAAAAAGATTCTGACAAGACAAGACAACCGCATCGGCCGGTACTCTGTCTCCTTCACGAATAATGACAATATCATTTCGCACTACTTCGCGACCGGCAATTCTTTTTTGTTCACCATCACGGATAACTAAGGCTCGGGGGCTTGATAAATCTCTTAATGCTTCAAGGGTCTTTTCAGTTTTTCGTTCCTGATAAAAAGTTATACCTACCACTACAAACACAAAAGACAAAAGCATTAAGGCGTCTTTAGGTTCCCCCATAAAAAGATAAATCGCTCCGCTGACAAGAAGCAAAATCAGCATTGGTTCGGATAGCACTCTTATTAAAATTGAAAACCAACTCTGTTTTTTTTGGGACGGCAATTCGTTTAAGCCATCAGCTATTAGGATTTTATCCGCCTCTTTTTGAGAAAGTCCTTGAAAGTTATTTATATTGTAAATTTTTTCATTATTTGATGTCATGTTTTTTACTTTATTAGATCATCAACACCAACTTTAAGCGCCTTAGCGATCCTGGTTAGTGTTTCAATGGTCGGGTTTTGATTGACGCCATTTTCAACCTTAACAATGGTGTTAAGCGACAAATCGGCAAGGCGAGCAATCTTTTCAAGAGATAGCCCCTTTTTAGCTCGGAGTTTCTTTATGTTTTCCGCGATTTTATTGTTTGACATATCTTTTCTAATTGTATAACATTATAGTATATAGAATATAATATAAAGGTTTCTTTCTTGATACTATAATGATAACGAATTTAAACAATTTTGTAAATAAATCTTTAGGGAGTTCCTTGTCGTTGCCCGCGAATGGGTTGGGTGGGTCAAGGGCAACATCTTCTTTGGTGGCGCATTTTGCTTTGCAAAATACAGCCTCAAAATCCGCCGACGAGCGAAATCAAATTGTGGACAGCCCCGCCGTCCTGCTCGTTAAGAGCAGAACCCCGCACAAAAGTTTTCTTTTCCTTTTAGAAGAAAAAAATCGGCGCGCGCAAATCAAAAATTGTGAAGAAAACTTTTTTGCGGGGTGGCGAGGTTTCCGAGCGACGGCGGGGCTGGCTTCCTTATTGGGGGTTTTGCTCAAAAAAAGTTCGAACATCAATCAAAAAACACCGCCAATTTTCACTTTTTGTGAAATCGTAAGAAACAGCCTCGGCGCAAAGCGCCTCGGCATGGTATTTTTCCGCAATTTTGAAGGCATTTTTGAAATCCAAAACCAAAGTGCGGTCGGCAATGCGGAAGTTCGCCGTGCAAAGCACGGGCAAAATGAAATTTTGCAAACCAATCTTTTTTCTTTCGCCTTTGGCGAAAGGTTGAGCGTATTTTTCTTTGATTGCCCAAAAACTAATTTAAAAACAATATGGACAATATAAATTTACAAACCAAAAAGATTTTTCTCTATGCCCGCAAATCCACGGACGAACCCGAAAGGCAGGTTTTGAGTATTGAGGCACAAATGTTTGAATTGCGGGAATTTGCCAAAAAAGAAGGGCTGAATATCGTCCGTGAATTTGTGGAAAGCAAAACCGCCAAAGAACCAGGCAGAGAGATTTTTAATGACATGATAGCAAGCATAGAGAAAAATGAAGCCGAGGGAATTTTAGCGTGGCACCCCGATAGATTGGCTCGCAATTCAATAGACGGCGGAAGAATTATTTATTTGGTAGATACTGGAAAAATAACCACGCTAAAATTTCCAACTTTTTGGTTTGATCCGACTCCACAGGGAAAATTTATGTTGTCTATCGCTTTTGGGCAATCAAAATATTATGTGGATAATCTTTCGGAAAATATAAAGAGGGGTATTCGCCAGAAATTACGAAATGGAATATGGCCCGCTTGGGCGCCACTTGGCTATATAAACGACAAAAACGCCCGCTGTATCGCCGTGGACAAAGAAAAGGCAAAATATATCAAGCGGGCTTTTGAAATGTACTCAACTGGCGAATATCCCCTCGCTCAAATCCGAAAGATTATCAATTCCTTGGGCTTGGTTGGCAAGAAAGGCAAAATGCTTTCCGTCTCAAATTATCAGTATATGCTCAAGAATAAAATCTATTACGGAATGATTGAATATAACGGAGAATTGTATGACGGAAAGCATGAACCGATTATCACAAAGAAACTTTTTGATTCCGTTCAAGAAGTGATGGCAAACAAGAGTAAACCGAAATCGCCAAAATTGAAACCTTACATTTTTAGAGGATTTTTCCGTTGCGGAGAGTGCGGTTGTTTCATTACCACCGAAACGCAAAAAGGTCACAACTATTTGCGATGTACCAAACGGAAAAATCCTTGCTCGCAAAGATACGCCAGAGAGGACGCCATCACTTCTCAAATAAAAGAAGAAATCAAAAAAGTTTCTTTGTCTTCCTCTTGGGCAAATGCTTCAATCAATTATTTTGAAAATGAAAAAATGAAAATTGCCCAAGCGGAAAGCTCTTTTGCCCAAAAAGCGAGAGATGAGCTGGTGGAGATAGAAACAAAACTTGATCGCTTGCTTGATTTGCAACTGGACGGCAATTTGTCGCAAGCGGAATATACCGCCAAAAAGCACAAGCTCATTCTCGCTAAAAAAGATTTGGAGGAAAAAATCTCCGCTTTTGGGCGAAAGAGCAATAATCGGTTCGAACTTGCCATTGCCTTTCTAAAAGACGCCAACCAAGCCGAAAAATACGCTCAACAAGAAAATCCCGAAAGGATTCGGGATTTTCTCAAAAAGATTGGTTCGAACTTCCGCATTGCCGACCGCACGCTGGCGTGCGACTTCAAAAATGCCTTCAAAATAGCGGAAAAATATCATGCCGAGGCGCTTTGCGCCGAGGCAACCTCTTACGATTTCGCAAAAAGTGAAAATTGGCGGAGGGGGTGGGATTCGAACCCACAAGGGTCGATGAGACCCGCTGGTTTTCGAGACCAGTTCCTTAGCCGTTCGGAGCACCCCTCCCAAAAACAAACTCCAAATATCAAATTACAAAATACAAACTACGCATCACAAACCTCAAGTTGCCAGTTTTAGACTTTAAATTAAAAGACAACTTAAGCCAATAAAAAATCTTATTGTTTAAATTTTTCCGCCCGAGGCGGATCAGCCTTGGGCTGACGAGACCAGTTCCTTAGCCGTTCGGAGCACCCTTCCAAATTAAGCCTCTTGGAAAACTAGCGTTCCCGAGAGGATTCGAACACGCGGCCTACAGTTCCGCAAACTGTCGCTCTATCCGACTGAGCTACGGGAACAAGAAAAAAAAATACCCCTTTTTTATAAATTATATATTTAAAATAATTTTTTAAATCCCGCTTTAGCGGGATATCCAGCTCCCACTGTCGTTTATTAGCCGCGCCTTTTCAGTATTTTTCATAAACGGCTCCTAATGCGCTCCTGGCGGGCAGGGAGCTACGGGAACAGATAATAGTTACCCTTTGCCTAGATTATATAAAATATTTTCTGTTTTTGTTGAGGATTAGGGCTAGTAAGAAGAAAAATAAACAAATCCCTCTTATTGCAGATGGTACTGTCTTGTTGGACAGTTAATATTATCCAGCTTCATTACCCAACAGCCGCCATTGCAATTATTTTGGAATTTACATTTTTGGCAATTCTTATCTTTTAAAAACTCTTTATTCCGATATTTTTTGAACCCTTCTTCCCAGATTTCCCTGAAGCTTTTTTTTAGAATATTACCCTCTTTAAAATATTGATTGTCAGGTTGTTCGGGGCACCCTCTTACGTTGCCGTTTACTCCGACGCAACAAGTCAAAAATCCTACCGGACAAAAAAACGCCTCACTTCTTGCTTTTTTATCATATTTTCCCAAAAAGCCAAGGTTTTCCCCAAGCTTAATTTTCAACCTTTCTTTATTGTTTTTAACGAAATTTAAAAATTCTAAAAAATCTTTTTCAGATAAATATAAATTTTTGTTTTTTCCCGCGTTTCCAATTGGCATAACGGAAGAAATTTTCCAGATATCAATGCCTAGATCTTTTACTATTTTGCTGAGTTTTGGTAAATCTCCGATATTAGAAGGGGTAATAACAGAAGAGACTGCTATTTGCCGGCAATTATTTTTTTGAAGTAAATTAATTGACTCGATAGCTTTTTGAAAGGCTTTTTTATTTCTTCTTATTTTATTGTGAGTTTCTTGAGGGCCGTCTAGGCTGATTTGAACAGAATTGAAAATTTTGGCAATAATTTTACTGTTGTCAGCATTGATAAAAAAACCATTAGTTGCCAAGCCTGTTTTTAAGCCCTTTTCTTTAGCGAAAGCAAAAATTTCAAAAAGGTCTTTTCGTAAGAGAGGTTCTCCTCCGGTTATAACAAAGTATTTTACTTTATAATCGGCAAGATTTCTGACAAGGGATTTTACTTGTTTGGTGGTGAGCTCGGTAGAATATTTTTCTTTTTTTGCTCCGCAATGCTCGCAGTTTAAGTTGCATTTTCTAGTGCAATCCCAAACAACAAACCGGGGTGGAGGAACAAAACCAGCCTCATAAAGCAAAAAAAAGATTTTCTTAAAAAAACGAAGCTTAATTTTAGAAAGAAAATAATTTAGCATTCACTGACTGTTTGGTTTAGAGGTGTTTTTATCTTGCTTTTTTCTAAGAGCTTTTAGAATGAGTTTGACTAGCCCGAATATTATTGCCAACAAGATAATTAGGCCAAGACTAAGAGTAATTTTAAGGTTATCCAAAAAAAAGCGGCACACCTTGTTTCTTCCACATGTCATTACTTCTGGTGAGGCGTATACCACCATTGCGTCTTGTGGTGGAGGAATAACTTGGGCAAAAACATGGGGGGCTTTTAAATAGAGGGTTGCCAATAAACCGGCAATAAAGGCACGGATTTTTTTTATTTTTTTAACTTTCATCTATTTAGGATTTTATCACTGCCGACTAACCGAATCAAATTAGGGGTGGGACTTCCGCCAAAAGGCGGACAGGCTTCTCGTCCCATCCCTTTGCTTTGCGGAGGAGGTGGGATTCGAACCCACGTGAGTGATAAGACTCGCAGGTTTAGCAAACCTGTGCCATGGACCGCTAGGCGACTCCTCCTTGGGGCTCTCAAATTATATCAAAATCACCATTTTTAATCGAACATCCTCCTCTTGCAAATAAAAAGCCAATTAGTATAAAATGATCTTAATGGTTGACAAAAAAGGAGAAACCACTCAAAGCCCGCCTCCTCCCCAAGAAGTGATTCCTTCTTATCGAGTTAAAACCCTTCTTGCTTGGCAAGCCCCGGAAAGAATTTTTAAACCCCGAAATAAGGATTTTTGGACCACGGTTTTATCAATTGCTATTTTAATTTCTGTTATTTTATTTTTTGCCAAGGAATACTTTTTGATTGCCGCCATTTTTGCCTTAATTTTTCTTTACTACATCCTTTCTACTCAACCCCCCAAGACGGTTAGTTATAAAATTACTAATCAAGGTTTAGTCTGGGGGGAACAAAAACACCCCTGGAATAGTCTAGATTATTTTTTCATTGATCAGGAAGAAAATCAAAATATTCTTTACGTTAACACCCTACTTAATTTTCCTAAAAGGTTAATTATGCCCTTGGGTAATCAAGACAAAAAGGGGGTTAGAAAAATTATGGAAGACTTTTTGCCCTACTATAAACCGGAACCTAATTTTATTGAAAAAAGCACTGACTGGTTGGCTAAAACCTTTCCTCTGGATTCTCCCTCGGAAGATAAAAAAGAAAAATAGCTCCCTACTCCAAAACCCTCTTTTTGAACAGTCTTTGGTATAATTAATTTGTCTTGTTCCCACAAGTTCCCTGCCCGCCGTTTTGGAGGGCCTGCCCGCCAGGAACGCATTAGGAGCCGTTTATGAAAAATACTGAAAAGGCAACTAATAAGCGACGGTGGGAGCTGGATATTCCGCTAAAGCGGGATAAAAAATCATTTTAAATATATAATTTATAAAAAGGGGGTGTTTTTGTCTTGTTCCCGCAAGCTCCCTGCCCGCCGTCTTAGGCGGGAGCTGGATATTTTGCGAGAGCAAAAGAAAAGAGAAACTTAATACTCGTATAATAGAACTTAACAAGTAAAGAATTTTTTAACTTGTTCCCGTAGCTCAGCTGGATAGAGCGACAGTTTGCGGAACTGTAGGCCGCGTGTTCGAATCACGCCGGGAACGCCAGCTTTAATTTGGAAGGGTGCTTGAGCTTGAGAATGGCTTGAGGAACTGCTCTCGTCAGTCCAAGGCGGGTCCGCCTCGGGCGGAAAAACCATGTATTACGTTTATATTCTATTATTAAAAAAAAGTAAAGAACTATATAAGGGGTTAACGTCCGACCTTAAAAAACGACTAAACGAACATAATAAAGGAAAAGTTGACAGTACTAAGAATGGCAAATCTTGGAAACTGACTTATTATGAAGCGTTTTTATCAAAGAAAGACGCCAGAAGAGAAGAATTATTCTTAAAATCTGGCAAAGGTCGAGAAAGAATAAAACATCTTTTGAAAAATAGTATTTAATAATTCGCGGAAGGGTCGGATAATGGTTATTCCACTGGTCTTGAAAACCAGCGGGCGCTAAGCCCATGTGGGTTCGAGTCCCACCCCTTCCGCTAGGAAGGATGGGGCGAGAAGTTTATCCTGAGCAAAGCGAAGGAAGTCCCACCCCTTCTGCATATAAACGTTTGCCCTTCTCTTAATCCCCTGATATATTATTTTCATGAAGCATCTGAATCTTAAATCTCTAGAAAAAAGAGCCATAGAGGAAATAAGACCTGATCAGGATTTAATTTTGCTTTCTATTTTTTCGGCCCTAATTGCTTCTTTTGGGGTCAAAGCTAATAATATTTATTTGATTATTGGCTCAATGTTGGTAGCTCCTTTTATTGATCCAATCGTTTCGTTAGTGGTTTTGGCAAGGTCGGGTAATTTTAAAAAAGTTTTTAAAGCGGTTGGCTCTTTGTTTTTAGTAATAGGGGCAGTTTTTGTAACAAGTTTTATTTTTTGGTTATTAAATTTGGCTCATCTTGACCTAAACCAGATAAACCCTCCCCCTGAGGCCTTGCTCATTGATAATTTTTTTGTTGCTCTAATCATCGGCATAATTAGCGCTCTATTGTGGTTTTGGCCCAAATCCTCCGATACTAGCGCTGGTATTGCTGTAGCCATTTCTTTGGTGCCGCCAATTTCTTACGCTACTTTTTATTTAATTGCTCAAGATATGGTTAACTTTACTGGCCAAATAAATAATTTTGTTATAAATTTTTTAGGGATTATTTTAGGAGCAGAGTTGGCAATGTTTTTTTATGCTAAGAGCGGCCGTAAGAACAGTCTTTAAATTTTTAACCTCTTTGGCCCCCGCCTTCCCAACATTGAATATTATAGGACTGTTTGGTATAATTTAGCTTAATTTTCGCAATAGCGCGAAAAGGTTTTGACAAACAGGGAGGAGGCCAAGGTGGAGGAGTATCAGTCTTTCGGTAGGTGCTTTCTTTACTGCTTGAGTCTTGTTTTCTTTTTATTTTTAGTGATTTCGGGGATAGCTATGGTGGTGGTCGGGGTTTACTTGTTCGCAAGAGACCTTGAACTAAGTGTTATTCCAATGAGGAAGATTGGTCTTTCTCAAGAGATAGCCTTAGGATTATCGATCATGACATCGCTGTCTGAAATCTTAGCGGCACTGCTTTTCCTAGACCTTAAGGAGGTTGAGAAAGCAATTAAGAATGAAAGCGTTTATCGAATTATTCTTCCTGTCTTAAACGAGAAAACCTTAATTGGAGCAAGAATTTTTTTCGTTTTGATGTTCCTATATGATTTAGGGACAAACATTTGGGGAAGCTATCTTAGTAATCCTAATCCAATCACCTTTTCTTTGGAAACCATCTTTTTAACCCTATCAGAATATTTTCTGATTTTAGGGTTAGCACTCGTTTTGGCGATTGTTTGGTTTGGCCAGAGAACTTTGTCTCAAATGAAACAAGGAGAACGACAAGTTTCTAACTTATCGTCAGAGGCTTAAGCCTTTTCCCTTTTATTTTTTAGGTTTTATCAACCACAGGGAAGATAGGTTTTTTTGGATTGCTTATTTTAAGCGGTTCATTTAAATTTATCTTCCCCCTTTTCTTAAAGGCTTGGTTTCGCTTTTTCTTCGTTTCTCTCTTTTTTCCTATCGGCAAAAAACTCAAGAGTAAATAATTTATCCAAAAATTTTCTTTTTTCCTTTTTTTCATTAATATTTTTAATTGATTTAAAGCTTATTTTAATGAGTTAAAATATAAGGATGAAGATGTTATCTCTTTCGGTTGACCAAAAAAAAGTTTTAGATCAATTGTTAACCTGGCAAAAAAAGCCCCAAGGGGGCTTTGTTACCTTGGGTGGTTATGCCGGTACCGGCAAGACTACCTTAGTTGGAATTTATCGGAAAAAGATTCATTATAATAAACCAAAATTAAAAGTGGCTTTTGCCAGTTTTACCGGTCGAGCGGCTCGAGTGTTGAAAAAAAGCCTTAGCGATCAAGAAGCTCTCTTAGATCAAGACTTTGTCGGCACTATTCATTCATTAATTTATTCACCTATAGTTAGCAAAAAAGGCCAAATCATTGGCTGGGAGAGGCGGCGGGAAATAAAATTTGATCTTATTATTATTGACGAGGCCTCGATGGTTGATGAGGCGATTTGGCAAGATTTAGTTTCTTATCAAATTCCCATTATTGCCGTTGGCGATCACGGCCAACTTCCCCCAATTAGAGGCCACTTCAATCTAATGAACAAGCCGGATTTGCGATTAGAAAATATTCACCGTCAAGCTCAAGACAATCCGATTATCAAGGTGGCGACTATTGCTCGTCAGCACGGATCAATTCCCGCCCTAGAGTTTAGCTCTCAGGTGCTAAAAATTAAAAAGACCAGCTCTGAAGCGGCCGAAAGAGTAGCTGATTGGCTGGCCGGTTATCAGCCCGGAATGTTGATTTTGTGTGGTTATAACAATACTCGGGTTCGTCTTAATACTCAGATTAGAAAAAACTTAGGGCTTGATTCTCCTTTCCCTCAATCCGGTGATCGGGTGATTTGTTTACGGAACAATCATGAAAAAGGGATTTATAACGGCATGTTGGGGACGGTTAATTTTATTGAGAAAAAAAATGACGATTGGTACGTGGCCGAAGTTGCCATGGATGAAGAAAAAGATTTGTATGGAGGCTTAGTTTCTGCTGATCAGTTTAATAATAAAGAAACTCTCAATTTCACCAGTCAAAGAAGAAAGATTAAGGGGGATTTATTTGATTTCGGTTATGCTCTAACGGTTCATAAAGCCCAGGGAACCCAAGCCAAGAAAGTGGTTCTTTTTGAAGAACGGTTTGCCAAATCGACCGATGAAGATTGGCGCCGGTGGCTTTATACCGCCGTTACCCGGGCCGAAGAAGAATTGTATATTATCGGCTAATTTTTAGCCAATAAGCTATAATTGTATATATGGATCAAGTTGAAGAAGTCTTATCCAAGGTTGATATTGTTGAGTTGATTAATGAACGGGTGCCGCTAAAAAAAGCCGGTCGCAATTTTAAGGCCAATTGTCCGTTTCATTCCGAAAAAACCCCCTCGTTTAT
>LDZU01009379.1_pt1 | contig 13032 bp, 17 predicted proteins | sample 615531 | NCBI WGS metagenome assembly LDZU01 (sample SAMN03408293, study PRJNA278302) | terrestrial metagenome | isolation source: oil reservoir sample SB2 | place: USA: Alaska, North Slope, Schrader Bluff formation | collected 2011-09 | reverse complement strand
TAAATTTTTCAGTTGCTAATCTGATAATGGATGAGCCAAATCACCCAAATGACAAACCGTAATGCCGTCAATTAAAATGGTAAAAATTAAATTGTTGCCTCGCTCTTTTCCTTCAACTTGATCATGAAAAGTTTTGACACCAAACACACTAATACCGCCCACTTCGTATTCTCCGGGAAAATCAATAATAAATGGTTTCTTGCGATTAGCTGAAGCTTTAATTTTTTCAATAGCGTCGTGGCCACGATGATGATGAGAAACAGTCACTAAATCGGCAGTGAGCTTAGGCATACTGATACCATAAACTCCTTCTTCACTATAGGGATCAGTGACTAGTGTGCCGCGTTTCCCTTTTAACTTGAAACAAGAATGACCGAAATAGCTAATTTGCATAATCGCATATTACCGTTAAAGTTGACTTTTTACAAGATTTAACATAGGATGACTCTTCAACTATAATAGTCATATGCGAAAAGAAGTTCTTTTAGCAATTTTAATCGGGGCTGGCTTAGGCCTCCTAATCACTTTTGGTGTTTATCAAAGTCGTCGCAACGTCAGTGAAACCCAAAAAGACCAAGTCCAAGAAGTGCTAAATCATCATGCTAATAATGAAGAAGTAGATAATAGTCAACTGGCTATAACTTCTCCAGAAGATAATTTGATAGCGGATAGTCAACGCTTGATTGTCAGTGGTAACACTCAAGCTAATAACTTCGTAGTCATTTTTGTTAATAATGAAGAAATGATCACTAATGCTGATCAATCTGGTAATTTTTCTAAAGAAGTCCGTCTCAATCAAGGAGCTAATGTTTTAGTCATCTATGCCATCGATCAAGACGGCTTAGTTAGCCAAAATACTCGCACCGTGATTGTTGACGCTGATTTTTTAAATGAAGATTTTACACATCCAGTGGCCGATGAAGAAATGACAGAAAATAATGAAGCTGATAGTAATCAAGAAGAAAACAAAGAAGAATAACATGTCAAAATTAAAGATAAAAAGTTTAAATAAAAAAAGTTTGGCGCAAAAGAGTCAATACTATCTAATAATTGGTTTAATAATTATTGTTAGCTTTTTATTTATCAGACCGATGTTTAGCGCTCAAGCACAAGAAGATGAACAAACTGAAGCAAGTGGAGAATCGACTATTTTAAACATTAAAAAAGTCATTGATAAACAAGTTGAGTTGGGCCAAGATGGACAACAAACAGGAAACCTCAAACAAGCTTATTTAGCTCAAGTCAAAAGAGTCAGCGCCGAAACTTTAACCGTACTAAACAAAGATGTTAGTGTTGTCATTCCCTTAACAGAGGAAGTGGAAATCGTGCAAAACAAAGAAAAGATAGCACTTGATCAAATTGCGGTCGATGATTGGATTATTGTTTATAGCATTATCGAAACCGATGGAGTTCCCACAATTAAGCGGCTAGTGCTTAGTGATGAAGATTTCACTCAAACTGAGCGACAAATTGTACTTGGTACCATTACTGAACTTTATTCAAGTAATATGCTGTTTGATTCGCGAACTGGAGAAAATGATTTAAATTTTTTACTTGATGTTAATACTCAATATTTTGATATTAATGGCGATGAGATTGATAAAAATGATCTTTATGCCGATCTTCAGTGTTTAATTGTGGCAAAAATTAAAAATAATGATCAATGGCGAGCCAGCAGTGTTAAGGCTTTAGTTGATCTCAATAAATAGTAGACTTGAGCAATAAATGGTGGACCTGAGGGAAGTCGAATCCCTGACCTCTGCAATGCGAATGCAGCGCTCTAGCCAACTGAGCTACAGGCCCGTTGTTTAAGCAATTCAAATTTAAAATTGAATTAATGCAAATTATAACAAATATTTGTTTGACTAATGCTGTCAAAAACCATATAATACCCTCCTGATGCAAAAAACAATTGCTCAATTATTAGTTGCTCATCATCACCTTTGCTAAAGGGGATGTTTTGCTGACTAAAAACGAGTAATAGCATAATCAATCCCCTAATAATGGGGATTTTTTGTACAATAAAGATACTTAAAGGATAAATATGCAAAAGAATCAAGAACTACAAACGCTCAAGGGTTTCCGGGATTTTTTACCGGCAGAAGCCTTACTGAGAGAAAAAGTACGCTCAATTATTCAAAATAGTTTTAAGCGCTTTGCTTTTGTACCTTTTGAAACTCCGACTCTAGAATATGCCAGCTTACTTTTGGGTAAATATGGTGAGGAAGCAGATAAATTACTTTACACCTTCACCGATCGTGGCGGACGCCAACTAGGTCTGCGCTATGATCAAACTGTGCCTAGTGCTAGAGTTTTAGCTAATTATCAAAATCAGTTACCTAAATATTTGCGCCGTTACCAGATTCAAACTGTTTTCCGAGCGGATAAACCCCAACGGGGTCGCTATCGAGAGTTTATGCAATGTGATGCGGATATTTTTGGCAGTCGCTCTACCCTAGCCGATGCGGAAATCTTAGCGCTCTTTTACAATATTTTCAAAGATCTAGGTTTGACAAATATTCAAATTGAATATAATGACCGCCAATTACTAATCGATAGCTTAGCAGAATTTGCTAACGATCAAGTTTCGGTTCTATCCATAGTCCAAAGTATTGATAAATTAGATAAAGTTAAACCCGAAATGATTGGGCTGGAATTGGCTCAGAAAGGGTTAAAAGATCAGAAAATCGAAAAGATTTTGAGCAAACTAAATAATATTGAAAAATCTGCAAAATTATTAGATATTGAACAAAAAACTTTGGATTTAGGGGTGCCTCAATCCGTACTAGTATTTAACCCAAAAATTGCGCGGGGTTTAGATTATTATACTGGCCTAATTTTTGAAGCCAAAATTGCCGGTTCTGGTACTAATAGCTTAGGTGGCGGTGGACGTTATGATAATTTAATTAAAGAATTAGCTGGATTAGCAATGCCGGCGGTGGGCTTTGGCTTAGGTTTTGATCGAATTGTTGAACTAATTAAAGAAAAAGAATTAATCCAAACCAACGATACTGCTCAAGTGTTAGTGACCTTCTTTGACCAAGACAAATACCAGCAAACAGCCATTAAATTAACTAAAGAGTTGCGAGCAGCCGGAATCAATAGCGAAATCTTTCTGGAAAAAGATAAAATCAACAAACAATTTAAGCTTGCTCAAGATAAAAATATTCCTTGGGTAGCAATCATTGGCGAAGAAGAGTTTAACAAAGGCTTGATTAGCTTAAAAAATATGGCTACTGGACAACAAGATCAACTTGAGATTAAACAAGTCATTAGAAAAATCCAAGGATAAAATCCTCCGTTTCGCGCCAAAAATTTTATGTTATAATTGCTGTTCGTTATGAAAAAAGGTATACATCCCGACTGGCATCACGATAGTGTGGTCACTTGCAGTTGCGGAAACAGCTTTATCACCGGCTCCATGAATAAAACTTTAACAGTTGATATTTGTAGTGCTTGCCATCCTTTCTTTACTGGAGAAATGAAATTTGTTGACCGTCAAGGACGTGTCGATAAATTTATTAAAAAACGAGCCACCGCTGAAGCGATTGCTAAAGCTAATAAAAAAGCCAAAAAAACTGTGAAAAAAACTGCAGAACCAGTTAAATCTTACAAACAAATTCTTCAAGAACAACAAGAAGCACTTAAGCAAGAGAAAAACACTCCAAAAACTGATAAAACTGCTAAGCCGGTTGCTGAAAAAACTGCCAAAACAGTTGATAGCAAAGCTAGCAAGCCAGCAGACGATCAAACTACAAAGCCAGCTGACGATAAAGCTTCAGATAAAAAAAATTAGCTTCTCCCCTGTCTATTTAATAACGCCACTCTAACTGAGGGCGATTTTAGGTATAATAAAACTAATTATATGACACAAAACACTAATCCTTACGCTGCTGCAATTCAGCGCTGTCAGGAACAATTAGCCAATAACAAAAATTTACTCGAAGATCCCAATTTTGCTGATCCCAAGATGCAGGAATTAGTCCAAGAAGAAATTAAACAGCTAGAAAGCGAATTAAAAAGCTTGGAAGATGCCGCCGAAGAATTACTTGAGGAACAAAATGATCAAGAGCATGATGGCGTTGCTGATCAAAATATGCAACGCTCCAATGCCATTATTGAAATTCGCGCAGGTGCCGGTGGTGATGAAGCTAAAATCTGGGCTAGTGAATTAATGCGGATGTATCAGAAGTTTTGCATCAATCATCAATTAAAAATTGAACTAATTGATAATCTAGTGTTTAAAGTAAAAGGCAACACCGAACTACCTGTTTTTCAATTAGTTAATGAAAACAATGAAGAACATATTATTGAAACCGAAAAAAAAGAAGAGCTAGGAGCCTTTAATTTACTACGTTATGAAGCAGGCGTTCATCGAGTGCAAAGAGTGCCTGTCACTGAAGCTCAAGGTCGCCTACACACTTCTACTGCCTCGGTAGCTGTGCTACCAGAAATTCACGCTAAAGCGATAGAAATCAGAGATGAAGATATTGAATTGCAATTTATGCGAGCCAGTGGGGCTGGTGGTCAATCGGTGAATAAAACTAGTTCTGCGGTACGCCTGACCCATATTCCCAGTGGGATTGTGGTGGTGGCTAGAAGTGAGCGCAAACAAGTACAAAACCGGCAAATAGCCATGGAACTGTTGCGAGCTAAATTATGGGCAATTGAAGAAGAAAAGAAACAAGCTGCCTTGGGTACCGCCAGAGAAAGTATTGGCCGGAGCATGCGAGCGGAAAAAATTAAAACCTATAATTTTCCCCAAAATCGCCTAACTGATCATCGCATTAAACAATCTTGGCATAACTTAAGTGAAATACTTGAGGGAAACTTAGATGAAGCAATTGCAACGTTTAGAGCCTGTTTAACTGAATAATTGTGAGACCCTCCCCTTTCTGAAAATTTATTGATTTTTCTTGATTGGCTGATATTATTGCTTCGCTTTAATTCGTTAGTAATTTTTGATATATATTGATATAATAATATACACAAAGCCAGCCCCCATTAATAATTTTATTTATTGAGTTAAATTTAACTCGGTAGGGTCTGGTGTATGAAATTAAAAAACACAAATGAACTAATTCGCTTAGTTTCTCTTTTATTGATTGTTGTAGGCTTTCTCGCTTTTGCGAAGATGAATATGGGGAAAAATATTGTCAGAGGTGATAGTGTTGGTGTTTGCCCCAATGAAAATGATGGTTGGATAAAAATAGATGATAAATATCCCAATGGGACTGATGGTTTCAAAAATTTTATTTCATATACCTCAACTGAGTCTAGTAAAGTAATAACTAAAATTTGTGTTAAAGGTGGAAGTGGTGGGACCTCCAATAACGGTTATTTATACACCTTTTCAGCTGACGGATGGTTTAAAAATAATGAAGTTAATTGTATTCAAGCATCAGGCATTAATACTACGACTGCATCTGTAACCAGAAGTAGCTCTGTTAGTGGAAATCTTTGTGCTGAAATATCACATGCCTCATTTTTGTTAGGAGTTGCTCCTACTTCCACCCCAATCCCAAGCGAGACTCCTACTGAAACTCCAACTACTACTCCAACAGAGACGCCTACAGAAACCCCCACCAATACTCCTACAGAAACTCCTACAGAAACTCCAACTAAAACTCCAACTAAAACCCCAACCATCACCCCTACTGAAGAACCTTCCCCAACTCCAACTAATGAGCCAGAGCCTACACCTACTGACGAACCAACCCCAAGCCCTACTCCCGCTCCCACTGATGAACCACAACCCACTGATGCTCCCAAAGAGGAAGAAAAAACAAGTTCTGAAGAACCAGCCGTTGGCGGTATCGTCACTCCAAGCGGTGAAATTCTCGGTGCCTACGCTGCTACAGGTGTAAGCGAAGATATTTTGATGACTTTCTTAGGCCTAAGTGGCAGTGGCATGACAGTTGCAGGATACATGCTACATGACAAAAAAAAGAAAAAATAAATCTCTAATTTTGCAAATTAAAAAAAATCACCCCAGTTTATTGATGCTAACTGGGGTGATTTTCTTGTCGATTTCTCTAAGTCATTGGTACTTGCGCGCTCAAGCCTTAAGACTAGATCGCGGTTTAATTGCTCAATATGAAGCGCAATTTAATCAAGACAAAAGATCAACCAACATTCCAACACACATTAATATTCCTTGGTTTGTGGATAGTGAAATCGAAAAGCAATCATATATCGATGGTCATTGGACCAACTCTTCAGATAAAAGTTCCTATCTAATGCAATCAGCTCGACCAGGAGAAAAAGGTAATATCATTGTTTACGGTCATAATAGTAAAGACATTCTCGGTAATTTAACCGCACTCAAGGGTAAAGAAATCATTACTTTGACTCTGGTAGATGGTAGCAAGCGCAAATATCAGGTTAACAATATCGTTGAAGTTGATCCCACACAAACTGAATTTTTACAAGCCAGTAAAGAAGAAATATTAACAATCTACACTTGTTCGGGATTTTTGGACCAGAAACGTTTCATTGTTCAAGCTAAACCTCTTGATGATCAGCTTCTTCCCAATACCGAATTAAGCTATCGCTAAAATTCTTGCGCAGCCCGCTCTAAAACTTCATCGGCTTCGGTTTCGTAATCTTGCTCGACTTCAATATCTACTTCAAGGCCACTATCATTAATCCAATCGCCTGATGGGGTTAACCAGCGACCAACAGTGACATGTAAACCACCACCATTACTCAATTCGCGTCGATCTTGAACTGTTCCTTTGCCAAAAGTTTGTTCACCAATTAATTTGATACCGGCATCGTCACGTAGTGCCCCAGCCACAATTTCACTAGAGCTCGCACTCCCTTTGTTGACCAAAAGCACAGTTGGTACTGTCTCTAATCTAGCTTTGCCAGTTGTTGAATAATCTCGCTGACTAAATTTGCTCTTTTGCGATACCACTGTTCCTCCTCGAACAAAATCGCTAGCGACAGCAATGGCGGTATCAAAATAACCACCGGGGTTGTTCCGCAGATCAAAAATTAATCCGGCAATTTCTTGATTATTCCATTTGTTTAAAATCGAGATTACGGCATTATCCCATTCAGCTTGAGTACGATCGCCAAAGCGACTTAATTTAAGATGAGCAAATGATTTGCCATCAATCTCCACGTATTCTAAAACCACACTTTCCACAATAATTTCATCTCGTACAATTTCTACTTCTCGACTATCATTATCTCCTGGTTGAAAAAGAGTTAAGGTGACAGCTGTGCCCTTTGGACCACGAATATTTTGTACCGCATCATCAAGCGTCCAAGTACTAGTATCCTCATCCAAGCCAGCTGCTTCATCTTTGACATGCAAAATCATATCACCAGCTTGCACTCCAGCTTTCTCGGCTGGGCTACCAGCTAAAGGAGCTATAATACCTACTATCCGATCAATATAACCAAGCTCAATTCCTACTCCATAAAAACTACCAGCTAAATCTTCACCTGTTCGTTCATTTTCCTCTGGAGGTAAATAAGCAGTATAGGGATCCTCCAAACCCCAAACCATGCCAGAAATAGCTCCATCCATCATTTTGTTATAATCAATTTTGCTTGAATCATAATAATCCCGTTCGACTATTTGCCAAACTTCCCAAAAAACATCCATTGAGACTGGTGCTTGCACTTTTGAACTTTGCATTAAGCGAGTTAAATCTTCGCTATGCTGGTAGTTGGCGATTTGATCCAAAAAACCAAGTTTCAAATTAAATGGCAAATTACCTAAAGCATAACGGTAACCAATGGTTACTCCCAATGTGATCAGTAAAAAACTCGTCACGATACGCACTAGTGGTTTAAACAATGATTTTTGTGATTTAGACATAGTTGTTTCTTGAAAATTAGTTAAATTCTCCAAATTTTGCTCATTATTATTAGTCATCTGGCAAATCATTGTAAAACGAAGCACAAAAAAAAGCTAGTTAAAAACTAGCCTTTTTTATTAAAAATCATTAGTTTTATAAGGTTTGAGTAAATGGTAAAAGAGCTAAATGACGAGCTCTTTTAATTTCTCTGGCCAATTTTTTTTGCTCTTTGGCACTCAAACCAGTTTTACTTCTAGGCAAAATTGAACCAAAAGGGGTAATAAATTTGCGAAGCGTATCTGGATTTTTATAGCTAAATTGTTGTTTCATGAAAACCTTCATTTTTTAATAATACTAAAAGGGAATGTCATCGCTAACATCTTCTACTTCCTCACCCTCACCCTCTGGAACTTCGTCTAATTCTACCTCATCAGTTTTTTCCTTTTGACTCTTTTTGCTTTTGGTTTTTGGCTCTTTGTCCTCTTCTTCATCCTCGTCATTACTAGCGCTATAGCCACCGCGACTATTTAACAGCATCATGTTATCAATCACAATTTCGGTGATACGACGCTCAGCTCCATCTTCGGTTTTCCAATCACGAGTCTGAATTCTACCTTCGACATAGGTCTTGTCACCCTTGTGCAGTAATTGACCACAAATCTCAGCTAATTTACCCCAAGCTACGACATTGTGAAAATCAACTCTTTCTTGTTTTTCTCCACTATCAGAGCTAGTCCAAGAACGATTGGTCGCTAAACCAAAAGAACAGACAGCTGTCCCATTAGGAGTAAATCTTAAATTTGGATCCCTAGTTAAATTTCCGATTAACATTACTTTGTTTAAAGATCTGACTGACATTTTTTCCTTTCTCTGTAACAGAGTTATTTCATAACATTATCATATTAATATCTTTTAAATGACAAAAACTGTTATGTTTTATTTTTTACTTTCTTCTTTTTTAATATTTTTCTTAGTTTCACTCTCCTTTTTCTCAACAGCCTCACCCGCTTCTTTTTGCACTATTAAGTGGCGCATAATCTGGCGATGTAAATCCAGTTCTTTATTCAATTTGCGCACTTTTTCTGGAGCTAACTGCACAATTAGGTGAGTAAAAATTGCTTCTTGATGAGCTTTGCCCAAATGACGAATTTTGTAAGCCAATAGTTTGCGCTCCCAATCCTGTTCTTCAACAACCTTACCTTTAAGCTTAGTAACAAGATCAGTAATTTCTTTGCGAATTTTTGCTACTTCAGCATCCAAAAGATCACCTGTTAACAGGTAAGTTACCTCATAATCTCTTTGGCTTGAATTTTTCACCAACTTCATCTGTTCCATTCTAGTTCGCGGAAAAAATTGCCGGAAAACAATTTTCCCTCGGATAATTAATAAATTTTAGCGAACTCAGTGGGTATTTTAGTATAAAATGCTTGAAATTACAAGCAAAAAGATCGGCAACACTCACTAAACAAATTTGATCGTGAATTGAATCAACTGCAAGCATTTTTCTTAAGCAACTAGCGCCCCACCATAAACTCGACAATATCCCCATCTTGCATCAGATAGTCCCTGCCCTCTTGACGAATTTTGCCAGCTTCTTTGGCTGGTTGCCAACCACCAAGCTTGACAAAATCTGCAAAACTAATGACTCGAGCGCTAATAAACTTGTCATAAAAATCAGTGTGGATCACTCCAGCTGCTTGACGAGCAGTGGCCCCCTTTTCAATGGTCCAAGCTTTCACTTCAATTTCACCAGCGGTCAAAAAACTTTGTAGTTGAAGAATGTCATAAGCCACTTTGGCTAAACGTTCTAAACCACTTTCTTGTAAACCCAAGTCTCGAAGGTAAGCCTCTTGATCTTTTGTGTCGAGAACAGCTAACTGACTTTCAATTTGAGCTGAAATAATTACCACTTGCTCAGAGTGGACATCTAGTTGCTGAGCCCATTTTTCTTTCAAAGCATCTGCTCTTCCCAAATCTTTTTCATTGACATTAATCACAAAAATTTCTGGCTTGGCGGTCAACAAACACAATTCTTTAGCTACCAAAGCTTGCGCTTCACTAAGTTTTGACTTGCTAGCTTGTGTTTGATTATTGCGTGCTTCACTGACCAGAATATTTTGTCCTTTTTCAAGAATTTTTTTAAAATCTTCAATAATCGACCAGCGCAATTGATCTTCTTTGGAGACCGTGCCTTTGGGGGTATGTTGTTTATTTAAAGTCGCTAAATCCGCTAACTGTAGTTCAGTGCGAATGGTGGCTAAATCTTCAATCGGTGAAACACTCCCTTCTCGTACTACATTAGCATTCTCAAAAGCGCGTAACACATGACAAATGGCTTGGGTCTCACGAATATTGGCCAAAAACTGATTGCCCAAACCTTCGCCTTGTGAGGCTCCTTTAACCAGACCAGCAATATCCACAAATTCAACCAAAGCATGCTTGATTGGTGGCAAATTAGCTAATTTTTCACTTTGCTGAGTAATATTGGCTAATACTGCTAAACGCTCATCTGGCACTTCAACCACTCCAATATTCGGCTGAATAGTGGCAAAAGGATAATTTGCAACTAACGCAACTTGTTTTTTTAAGAGCGCATTAAATAAAGTTGATTTACCAACATTGGGTAAACCAACGATGCCGATAGATAATTGACTTGACATAAAATTAATTTTCTTCTGGCATGACTATCCAAGCGATGATGTAAGCTAGTAATCCAGGAAAACCACCGGGAATACAGGCTAAAGCGAAGATTAGACGCACCAGAACTGGGTCAATCTCAAAATAATTAGCTAAACCACCAGCCACACCGGCAATTTTTCTGTCGGTCTTGGAGCGAGTTAAACGCTTCATAGTTTTTTTCTTTGTTGGCATTTTACCTTTCATTAAAATTTTAATTTCTTTAGCTTTATTATAACTGATCAAGTAAAATATGCCTGATGACAAAATTGGTAATTGATGATGCCTCGCAAGTTTTGCTAAAAAAGTTGCCGGTTTTTATGCCAGATGCTACTTTGGGTGTGGTGCGCAGTCTCAGTCCCAATGATCTTCAAGCAATTGGTTTAAATTGGTTGATGGTTAACACTTTTCATCTGATGAGTCAACCAGGTGAGAAAATCTTAAAAAAAGCTGGAGGTTTGAAAAATTTAATGAATTGGCCGGGCTTTTTGGCTTCTGATTCAGGAGGGTTCCAACTTTTTTCTTTGATCCAAAAAAATTCTAATTTAGGAAAAATTACTGACGAAGGTGTCGTTTTGTATAGTGGACCAAAAAAACAAAAGAAAACGCTGTTTACTCCAGAGAAATCAATCCGTTTACAATTTGCCATAGGCAGTGACATTAAAATTGTTTTAGATGATTTTAGTCCGCCAGATGCGGATGAAGCGCGCCTGGAAACAAGTGTTAAAAGAACTATCGCCTGGGCGAAACGTGCCAAAGCTGAATTTGACCAACAACTCCAGGCGCGCCAAACTCAACAACTTCCCGCGCGACAGAGCTCACGACACACTCAGCCAGCCCAACGACTCAATCCCCGCCCCCTTTTACTTGCTCCCATCCAAGGGCATAATCATCGAAAATGGCGCCGTTATTGTGCCGATGCACTATTGGAAATTGGCTTTGATATTTATGGTTTGGGTGGCTGGCCACTTGATAACAATGACCAATTTGACTATCAATTTGCTCAATTCAATGCTCAGCTTACTCCAAACAAATATCCTCGTTTTGCTCTCGGTGTGGGCAGTTTAGAAAATATTGTCCGCTTATATTTAATGGGCTATCATTTTTTTGACTGTGTACTGCCGACTCGCGATGCCCGTCACCAGCGCCTTTATGTTTTTAAAACTAATCCCAAAGCACTAAACCTAGGTGAAATCAAAAAAATAGTAAGCAACAATCAATTGGACAAAATTTTTAATTATTTATACATTGGTCAGGGAAAATATCAAGCAGATTTTCAGCAAATTAGCGAACACTGCGATTGTCCAATTTGTCAAAATCAGCAGATAAGTAGGGCCTATTTACATCATCTTTTTAAAGTGAAAGATAGTAGTGCCTGGCGACTGGCGACTCTACATAATTTGCGAACTTTTCAACTCTTAATTGAAGCACTGAGCAGATAGAAACAATGCAAATTCGCTCAACCAGGCAGTTAATAATTTCTCAATCAATTCTGTAGGCTTTTTTGTCATTCTATTTTTCTAAACTTAGTTGGTGAACCAAAAAATCCAAAAGAACAACAAGAAGAAATTTCCTCTTAGCTATCGTCCTCGCGAAAAACTTTATTATTCTGGAAAAAACAGTTTAAACAACGCTGAACTACTAGCCATTATCTTAAATAGTGGTCATAAAAATTTGCCGGTGCTTACTTTAGCCAAAAATATTTTAAAAAAGATGCCGCTCAATCAATGGCACGAAATTTTTTTATTAAAAAATCCCCAGCAAGAACGACAGTTACTTAAAGATTTGCAAGGCATTTCTGGAGTGGGTTTTGCTCAAGCTAGTAAAATTATTGCAGCTATTGAACTGGGTCGGCGCAGTATTGAACAAGCTAAGACTAGTCCCCTTCACTCTCCCAAACAAGTTTATCACTATTGCACTGAGCTAAAAAACAAGAAACAAGAATACTGCTTAGCATTTTTTCTTAACGGCCAACAAGAATTATTATTAAAAAAAATCATCACCATTGGCGGACTAAATTTTAATTATTTAGAAGGTCGAGAAATCTTTGAAATCGCCTTTCAACTCCAGGCCAGCAATCTCATTTTGGTACATAATCATCCATCAGGAAATTTACAGCCATCGCTAAACGACTTGCAAGTTAGTAAAAAATTAGCCGAGCTGGCCGAAGCCATGGGTATCAATTTAATTGATCACTTAATCGTTTCCAGTCAAGGATTTTTATCCATTAGAGAAAAATGTGGTGACTTAAAAAAATTAGACTGCCAACTTTGAAAAATACAAAACCACCAAGAAAATAGAAAGCTTATTTAATTTTTCTGATGGCTTGCTGACCATCTTCTAGGTCTAAAATTTCGTAACCTTTGTTTTTTAATTCTGCTCGCAAACGATCAGCTTCAGCAAATTTCTGATCACGACGAGCTAGTTGGCGCTTTTTAATTAATTCTTGAATTTTTTCTTTCATTTAGACTAGTTTAAAAAAAATACAAAATTACGACATTTCTCAATTTTTATTAAAGACGATAATAAAACAAATGATTAT
>LDZU01000128.1_pt1 | contig 13037 bp, 12 predicted proteins | sample 615531 | NCBI WGS metagenome assembly LDZU01 (sample SAMN03408293, study PRJNA278302) | terrestrial metagenome | isolation source: oil reservoir sample SB2 | place: USA: Alaska, North Slope, Schrader Bluff formation | collected 2011-09 | reverse complement strand
TCAGTTCTGCAGGGTTTTCTCTTATCTTGTCCAATCCAAGCTCTTTGTAAAGAACAGGAGGGATCTTCGTTGCATCTTTGATGAAGCTTCCTCCACTGCCACTTCGGTAACTTCTTTCACCCCTTCAAAACACTGCCTAACAAGATCCAGCTTTAACTCCCGAGGATACTTCCTCTTGGTTGCCATTTCTAATCACCCCTCCCATTCAATCTAACATTTGCTTACTAATATTCTTACTTTCTTAAGCATCAGTTGCCGCATCATTACCTTTTCGAGAAGATTGTTTGTGAGGCAAGTCGAAAAATTGACTTTGCTTGAAACTGAAGTTATACTTAGTTTTAGAGCCGAAAGGGGGATTGATAGCCTTTGAAAAGCAACGGTCAAAAGGTGCTGGAGGGTAATCAATGGTTGTTGATTACCCTCCAGCAAGAAGAGGTTTTAGACAACCTGCCACTAGGCGTATCCGTCAGATGGATTAGCAGGGGAGTTGGTGGCAGACGGAATCAGCGGGCGAGGATCAACAGCAAAGGTACTGCGGGGCCATCAATGAGGTACTGCAGGGCCATCAATAAGGAGGACAGACATGAAGCGATTTGCAACGTTAGTGTTTGTACTGGGACTGGCGATTGGGTTTACCGGTCTTGCTGCGGAACCGATTCGGATTCTGGGCACAATAGACTTCTCAGGGGATGCGGCGAACATTGGGCCGGGCTATGACCGGGCTATACGGTTGGCTGTGAGCGAGATCAACAAGGCCGGCATCGAGGGGTTCTCGCACATTGAGTACAAGGCGATCGATGCTGAGACAAATCCGGCTGCACTGGACGCGAAACTGCGGCGGGAGGTTCTGACATGGGGACCTGACATTGCCGGTGGAGCTGCACTAGAGACCACGATTCGCGTGCTCTGCTCACGGGGACCTCAGTACCAGCTGCCGATGTTCATTGGCGGACACCTGAGCATGACGAAGTACGTGCCGCCGGGAGAGGTCCCCCTTACTCCCTGGGTGGCCTACTATGGGTTCTCGGACTTCTTCGCAGGACAGCTCGCAGGGCGCTTCTTCCATGAGATGGGCGCCGAGCGGGTGGGACTGATCGGAGGCGACTACGATTGGGGTTACAGCAACGGCATTGGTCTAAAATACTACTGGGAGACCAACGACCGGCCGTTCGAGATAGTATCGGTCATCTACACCCCGCTCGACAAAACCGACTACTCCACTGAGGTACAGTTGATTAAAGAGGCCAAGCTTGACGCGGTGTTCATCCCCTTTACCGGGGCTGGGTGGTTCTCTCTGGCAACGCAGTTGAAGGACGCCGGTGCAGCCCCTGAGATCATCCTGTACGGGACGACCTACTCCAACCTGGGTGGGGCGATGGTGACCGGTGAGCACGGTGCCCTGGGCATCTACACACTGGCCGACCATGACCCTGATTCCGAGGGGTGGGCGAGCTTTGTCGGCGCCTGGCAGGATGCATACGGTGAGCGTTCGTTCCCGGATGCTTACGCGAACAACTACTACCAGATGATCTACTGGATCAAGGAGGTCTTCGAGACTGCCGGCACGAAGGATCCTGAAGTCATCATCCAGACCATGCAGGAAGTGTCGTTCCAGAACGCGTGTATCAGCCCTATGGGGCCGCTGTGCCCGTTCGGGTCCAACGCTGGGGCTCTCGGTGGCGTGATCAAGTTTGAGGAAGGTGCCTCGGAACTCGCGCCATTCTTCGGTCTACACGAAGTCCTGGTCCGCACCTACGAGACGCCTGACCTGAATGCCCAGGAAGTGCTCGATATCGTCAAGGACCTGAACAGATTGGAGCCAGGCGGATCATATCCCGCAGGGCAGTAGCTCTATGCGGAGAGGCGGAGACGGCTCAATAACGTAGAGCCTAATGGGGAAGAGGGGTTATATTGATGTGAAGGCAATGCTCGAATTGCAGGGGATTAGCAAACAATTTGGCGGACTGAAGGCTCTGGATGACGTGTGGTTTGAGATATCCGAAGGACGGATCTCGAGTTTGATCGGTCCCAATGGTGCAGGAAAGACGACAGCGATGAACGTGGTCGCGGGTGAGATCAAACCTGATCGGGGACGAGTTGTCTTCGATGGGGAGGATATCACAGGTTTTCGGCCGCATCAAGCGTGCCGCAGGGGAATCGCCCGCACCTACCAGCTTAGGAACATCTTTCCCTCGTTAACTGTATACGACAACGTGTTGGCAGGGATGCTCAAGGAATCTGGAAGAGTTGGCAGCAAGAGGCATGATGTGATGAGCATTCTCGACTTCATTGGTTTGCGAGACAAAGCCGGGATTGTCGCTGGGAATCTTCCTCCGCTGGACGCGAAGCTGGTCGAGTTAGGACGAGCATTGGCAACGCGTCCTAAGCTACTGCTCCTGGATGAGCTGATCGGTGGCCTGATGCCCTCGGAAACTGAGCTGATCTGTGAAGCAGTCAAGCGGCTTCGCGATGAGGGATACACGATTTTGCAGGTAGGTCACGAGATGGGCCCCATCATGCGGACTTCAGACTGGGTAGTGGTAATGAACAAGGGGCAGAAGTTAGCCGAGGGGACGCCTGGCGAGGTTAGCTGCAACGAGGAAGTTCAGGCAGTCTATCTCGAGTCGGGTGGTGAAGCGGATGGGTGAAGTTGCGCTCGAAGTGCGAAATTTGACTGTAGCATACGGAGCCACGCTTGCTGTGAAGGATGTGTCGGTAAGCGCTTTCGAGAATGAGATCATGGCGGTGGTTGGGCCGAACGGTGCGGGGAAAAGCACATTGCTTGAAACGATCGCAGGTCTGCATCCAGTTAAGACCGGGAGCATAACCTATCAGGGACGACCTATGGACGGGATCCCGGTGTTCCGTCGCAGGCTGTTGGGCATGGTTCTGATTCCTCAGGATGACAACGTGTTTCCAGGGATGACGGTTCGAGAGAACCTTGAGATGGGGGCGTTCCGCGTGAAGCGTGAGGCCACCAAGCGGCAGATGGATTACGTGTTCGAGCTGTTCCCGCGGTTGAAGGAGAGGGAGCGGCAAGTGGCGAACACGTTGAGCGGTGGCGAACGAAGAATGCTGGCCGTCGGGATGGGTGTGACGGGACAGGCGAAGCTGTTCCTTGTGGATGAACCCTCGGTGGGATTGGCGCCGAAGATTGTGACGAAAGTGTTGGAAAGCCTCCAGACGATCCAGCGGGACACATCCTGCACGATTGTTCTGGCCGAGCAGAACACCAAGGTTCTGCACGTTGCACAGCGGTTTGTCGGAATGGAGGCTGGGGAGTGTCGGTTCTACGAGGACAAGAGGAACCTGTCGCAAGAGCGCTTGAAGGAACTGTACTTGGGACTCTGTGACCAGGATGGGAGGGTATGAAATGGGTATCCTCGTTCGTGGCTTGGTAAACGGTGTCATTATGGCTGGTATCCTAGGCATCCCCGTCATGGGGATTGCAGTGATCTACGGGATGACGGGGATCATCAACTTCTCCATCGGTTCGGTGGGGGTGTTCAGTGCTTATGTGACTTGGTATTTCATGGACACTAATCCCCTGTTGGCGATACTGCTCGGGCTGGCTTGCGGGTTTGGTGTGGGGTACCTGACACAGCTGCTTCTGTTAACGCCGGTCTTTGAGCGACGAAAGGGCGACCTGAACCTGTTCTTCCTGATCACGAACAGCCTCGGGTTGATCTTCGTCGGACTGACGCGTGTGGCATTTCCCCGCCCGACTATTCGTCTGGATCTTCCCCGCATGGGAAGCTTCTCCTTGCTTGGGGTTTCGATCACCGGCATACGTCTGTTCGCTGTCCTGTTTGTGATTGGATGTCTCGTTTTCCTGTGGCTTGTGGAGACCAGGACGAGGCTCGGAAAATCGTGGCGAGCTACATCGCAGAACCTCCGGCTGGCCAAGGTGGTGGGGATCAACACGGGCCAGGCGTTTGCGGTGGCGTCAGGTATAGGTTGTATGCTGGGTGCGATGGGTGCAATCCTCTGGGGTTCCTTGTACAACCTGACGCTTACAACAGGATTCCAACTCACATTCACCGGCTACATCATCGCCGTGGTCGGCGGCATTGGAAACATCATGGGGGGCATGCTTGCGGCTCTGATCATGGGCATGGTGATGAGCTATGGCGGGTACATATTCCCTGGTGCGTGGCAGAGTGTAGTTCTATACGGCATTGCGATAATTGTGCTTGTCGTTGCGCCGAAGGGAATCCTCGGCTCGGAGCGCTCGATCTAGCGACCATGATGCATAGGGGGAAAAGGTTATGAGATCGCGACCTTATGAAGAGATTCTCACGCTTGCTTCGATTGCGGGGTTGTCCGCGCTGTTCATCGTGCAGGGCGGATACGTGCAATGGCTGACAGGGTACGTTCTTGTGTTCCTAATACAGGGCTACGTGGCGTGGTTCCTGTTTTCGAAGTGCAATCAGCCATTCTACGGCTACGCATTCACCATGGCCATCGGAGCCTACTCGACGATCGTAACCTCAACTGTATTTGGATGGCGTCTCTGGGGGGGGCTGCTACTGGGAGGATTGCTGAGCTGTCTTGCAGCTTCACTGCTCTTTGTATTGACCAGTAGAGCGCGAGGTTTCTATGTAGGAATGGTGTCTTTTCTCTTGGCCATTCTGTTCCCTAGCCTCATCGAGGCACTCGGAGCCTACACAGGGGGTCGTAGCGGACTGTCGTTCGTTGGCCTCATGGGAGTCATCGGTTTTGAGGGGATGCTATGGCTCCTCGTCGGCGTTACCGTGGCAGTTGCAGGCTCACTGTTCTGGCTGCTTCGTACCAAGACAGGGCGGATTCTGACGGCGATTGCCCAGAACGACACACTGGCGAAAGCGATCGGCCTCAACACCTTTCTTTATAAGCTACTCGCGTTTGCCGTCTCGGGGTTCATATCAGGGATCGGCGGAGGCCTCTACGTCAACTATGTGGGGTCGATCTCGTCGATCGATCTCGGCGTTCTCACGACGATCTACATCACGTTCATCCCGATTCTGGGGGGCATGAGCACGCCCTATGGCCCAATATTGGGGACGCTGTTCATCCGAGTGGTCCCGGATGCCTTCGGACAGGTTGAGCGTTATCTGGACATGATCTTTGGTGCAGCGTTTATCTTTGTGGTGGTCGCTATTCCAGGTGGCATTGGTGATTTCGTCCATAATCAGCTGGCGAAACTAGGGTGCATGTGGTTGCGCTGCGTCAGGAGCTCGGCCAGTGCGGAAGTCGCTGATAAGAAGGACGTTTGGCCGTCTGACGAGAGCAAGTAGGCTCGTCAGGTTGGAAAAGGCAAGAGAAAAGGAGAGGAGAACATGAAGATCAGGATTGTTATCCCAAACGCGTCTGAGGCGTTTTTGAGGACCCAGATTGATGAGCGGCGGCGTTTGGCAAGCCGAGGCGTGGAGGTAAGCACCGTATGCCTTCCGTCAGGCCCGGTGAGCCTGGAGAGTGGAGTGGACGATGCGCTTGTGGCGGTGCCGCTGATGCAGGAGGCCCGCAGAGCCGAGCAGGAGGGGTGCGATGCGGTCGTGATTGATTGTGCAGCGGATCCATCTGTGCGAGCGGTACGCGAGTATGTCAGCATTCCTGTAGTGAGTGCCGGTGAAGCGGCCTTTCAGTATGCATTGGGACTGGGAGATCGTTTCTCGGTTGTCACCGTACTGGTCAACACAGCGAAGCTGATTGAGGACCGCCTTCGGAGCTATGGGCTGCTCTCGCGGGTGGCTTCCGTGCGCTCTGCTGATGTTCCGGTGCTGGGACTCGAGGACATGTCCCGCGCGAGCGAACGTATTCTCGAGCAATCCAGAATCGCCATTGACTCCGACGGTGCTGACGTCATCGTCCTTGGCTGCACAGGCATGTCACCCGTGACAAGGCATCTGCAGAATCATCTTGAGGTCCCGGTAGTTGATCCCGCTGCCGCTGCCCTGACCCTTGCAGCGTCATTGGTTAGTATGGGGTTGACCCATAGTCGGCGCTGCTATCCGATACCACCTGCAAAGGAGGTGTTGGTTCAGCCTGAGCTGAAGTGGGAGTATTGACATGACCAACTCTGTTGTGCCGTTTGAACGCAGCACTACAGACAGGTGCGGGGGCTACCGGAGTGGCTCCTTTCACTATTTTACGTAATTGAACAGAAGGATCACATGGGAGGTGTTAGCTGTGACAATGCTAAGGAACAAGCAGGACATTGAAGACTTCGTACAAGGTTGTACATTCTTGGGAACTGGCGGAGGGGGCTCTGCCGAGAGCGGGGTTCGGTGGCTTACGGGGCTCCTCGATCAAGGCAAGACGCCGGGGTTCATTTCCGCCGAGGAAGTGAAAGATGATATATGGACGATGTGCTGTTACCTCATGGGTACCATTGCCCCGGAGACCGATGAAGTACGGCGCCGCAAGGAGCAGTTCGGCCTAACCAAGCGCGTGTATGACAACATGCCGGCCGAGGCGGCCAAAGAGTTGGCTAAGTACGCTGAGGTCGACATTGGGGCGATCGTTCCTCTGGAGATCGGAGGAGGAGCCACGCCGAGCGCGCTGGCCGCAGGTGCGATCTTCGGTGTTCCGGTCGTGGATGGCGACTACTCGGGTGGCAGGGCGATCCCGGAGGTTCCGCAGACCACGCCGATCATCTTAGAGCGCGGGATGTGGCCGATGGCTAGCGCGGACGCCTACGGGAACCGTGCAGTGATCACTGGAGCGAGCAGTTTTGAGATGGCTGAACGCATGGGAAAGATGTTGAGTGCTGCATCGTTCGAACTGGTAGGCAATGCGGCGTTCCTCATGAAGGCCGAGGTGATGAAGAAAACCGTGGTGCACGGTACACTCACGCGAAGCTACGAAATTGGGAAGGCGATCCGTGAGGCGCGCGAGTCAGGGAAGGACCCTGTGGAAGCTGCACGGGTAAAGTCGAATGGGTTCCTTCTCTTCAAGGGGAAGGTCACTAAGAAGAACTGGGAGAGCCGGGACGGCTATCTCTGGGGAGACCACACCATCAGTGGAGATGGGGAGTTTGCCGGGAAGACGTACAAGATATGGTACAAGAATGAGAACCATGTCACCTGGCTAAACGGCGAGCCCCATGTGACAAGCCCTGATTTGGTCATCGTGATCGACGGCCGCACGGGCGCTCCTCTGACGAACACGGTTATCAAGGAGGGCGACTATGTAGCTGTGATCGGTATTGCGGCTGCGGAGGCGTTTACCACGCAGAAGGGGATCGAGCTGCTCGGCCCCCGTCATTTCGAGTTCGATATCGACTACAAACCGATCGCTGAGGTCTTGAAGTAGTCACAGTACCGATCATGGGGTCTTGTGGTTAGGTCGATTGACGGGTCTCCAGAATGTGGGCGGTGACAATAGGAGGTAGATGAGAATGCACGTTCCGGAGTTTAATCCTTCGCTGCTGCGGGCGTTGGCAGAGAGGAGATCCAAGCGATTCCCGGTCGGAGGCGCGCTCCGCGCGAAGCGGGGAAGGATGGCGCACAAGTCGGTTGAACAACCTTATGCCTTGAGTGAAGAGGAGACAGCGCTTTTGTGCTTCGCAGCCGCGGGGACTACAGGTGTGACCACAGAAGAGATCCGGCATCTCATGGGCCACCTGACGTGCACAGGGAGGACTGCCGGAAGCCCATGCGCATCCATGACAATGCACTTATTCTACACGGACGATGAAGGCGTTTTCTACTACAGATCACCCACCCTTAACGCGTCGGATCCCAGCACACGGCTCCTGAGTGGATCATCGGTAGATATAGAGACCATCCTCGATGATTTCAGGCGTTGCTCTGTCAAAATCCAAGGCGGTCGGTTGGATGTTCCGCGCGAGGCGATTGGCGCGGCATTCGAGAGCTTCGTGAACCTTCCGGGAACTACAATGTTTGTCCCCGTGTCTGACACCACGAGGGAGTACATAAACCTTCTGATGACTGGTGTGGCTCAGTTTCGCTGGCAGCTTTGGGATGAGGTGACGGACACACCTGCTGGTATAGATCGTTGGATCGATAGTGGCTTCCTCGACGGACCTCGCATCACAATCCATCAGTACGATCAGATGCTCCCATGGCTTTGCAATCTCGAGGCGGGCATGGCGATGCAGAACTGTTCGCTCATGGCCACCGCTCTTGGGCTAGGCTACTTCCCCATGCACACCATAGATTTACCTACAGTAATGCGGTGCCTGGGGATGCGGTTTGCTGACGCCACTAAGACTTATCCGCAGGCATTGCCGAACCCTGTGGGTATCGACGGTCTTCTTGAGGGATTCTGTCCTCCCTATCACTCCATCGACGAAGCTGTCGACGGCATCGGTGAACTGAAATGGGGAGAGAGAGGGCTATACGGTGCGGCTGGGTATGATCTGTCGCGCCCGAAGTTCTACGACGATGTGCTGGAGGTGACTCGAGGGTTCTGTAAATATGTGTTCGAGAAGTATGGGCGACTGCCGAAGTACACTGATGCGATGTTCGTCCCAATACTTTTCCAGGTTCATCATCTGGAGCAAGAGTTCTACGAACGCTATTTTCCTGGGCACCTGACTGAGGCTGAGCGGACACATCGAACAACGTGGCATCCGGAGGACAAATGATGAGCATGAGATTTAGTAGGCAGGCTATGGTTGAGAGTTTCTGCGAGATGGTCCGGGTCGATAGTGAGTCCGGGGATGAACACAGGTTCATAGCGTACATTCGGAAGCTGCTGGAACACGAGCTGAATGCCTCTTCGAAGGTTGATGAGTTCGGCAACCTGATTTGCTTCGTGCCGGCTCGAAACTCCACCGCAGCGCCGTTGCTACTGGCTGCACATGCCGACACTGTATCTCCCGGTACGGGCATTGAACCTGTCATAGAGAATGGGGTGATCCGGTCGAAGGGCGACACGATTCTGGGAGCGGATGACAAAGCAGGCATTGCGGAAATAATCGCAGCTGTCAAGTCTGCCTCTAAGACACCCCCGCTTGACATCGTCGTCGTCCGGTGTGAGGAGATCGGTTTCAAAGGGGCCAAGAACCTTGATTACTCTCTTGTTCGGGCGAGAAGTGGAGTTTTGATGGACTCGGATGTGCTGGACAAAGTAGTAATAGGAGGGCCTTCGCACTATCTAATCGACATCGAAGTTAGGGGGAAGGCTGCACATGCAGGACTGGAGCCGGAGAAGGGCATCTCTGCGATCCGAGCCGCTGCGCTCGCGTTTCATGGATTTCCCGAAGGTCGTGTTGATCCTGAAACCACGGCGAACGTAGGCGTGTTCCAAGGAGGGTCCATCCGCAATGGGGTTCCGGAGAGAGCCACGCTGCGTGCAGAGTGCCGTAGCCTTGATCATGACAAGGCCGTACGCATCCGCGAGCAGATCGAGCAGGCATTCCGCGACTCCGCCTCGAAAGCGGGGGCGGCGGTGGAGATACGCACGGAACTGGCCAGCCAGACCTACCGACTGTCGGAGGATGCACCGATGGTCCGGACGGCCTTGGCTGCTATTCGCGCCGGCGGACTCAGTGGACAGACCAATGTGATCACCGGAGGCACGGATGCATCGGTGTACAACGTTAAGGGGATAGAAACAGTTGTCTTGGGAATTGGCGTCAAGGACGAGCACTCCGTCGCTGAGTCGATTGCGATCGACGATATGGAGCGAGCTACAGAGATCCTCAGGCAGCTGCTTGAGGCGTGCGCGTAGACTCCTGCCTGCAGGTGCTCTGGAGGACAGAGAAAGCGTGTCAGAAGGCGGGGGTTCGTTTCGGATGAACGGGTGAGCGCCGTGGTTAGTGCCGGCTGGCGCAGGATGAGCTAAAGAGGAAAGGAGGGACAACATGCCCAGCAAAGCAGATCTGGAACTGTTCAAGGCGGCGTATAAGACCGTGAAGGATATTGCCTGCGTGCAACAGGGTGAGAGTCTGCTGATTACCATTGACTCGATCAGTGATTTCCGTGTTGCGGAGGAAATGGCGAAGGCGGGTGAGGCACTGGGTGCGAAGGTGATGGTTGCCTGGCATAGTACCCCGCGAGGGTACGGGAGAGCGGCGGATCCTTACCTGCCCGACCCTCTGTTTGCCGCGTGCCCGAACACTGATGTCTGGATCGAGCTCAATAACCAATGGCTGCTATATGGAACACCTTGGGAACAAGCTGTAACGAACGGCAGGACACGGAGTCTGATGCTTGGGGGGCTGTCAACGGAGCAGCTCATCAGGTGTATTGGAGAGGTGGATATCGAAGCACAGGTGGCCTTCCAAGCGAAGGTTGTTGAAATTACGAAAGCGGCTCGGCGGATGACCATGACAAGTGCGGCCGGCACTGATATCAAATTCGAGAACGCCCCGGACCGTCCGGTGACGAGCGAGTTGTTGGCCGACTCCCCTGGGGGCCACTTCCTCTTGGGACAGATCGGCTGGGCTCCCCGAGAAGCCTCGATCAACGGCACACTGGTGTTCGACGGAGCGATCTCCGGCGGAGGGGAAGCGGAGATCGGCGCAGTATCCGAGCCAGTTGTGTACGAGGTACAGGAAGGCATGATAAAAGACATCCGCGGGGGGAAAGAGGCGCAGATCGTCAAGAAGTGGTTCGAGAAGCTTGGGGACCCAAACATGTATATCGCAGCGCATGTGTGCTACGGTTTCAACCCGAACGCGCTCCTGGGGTTTACCACCACCGAGGACGAACGAGTGTGGGGATGCACGGAATGGGGCTTTGGGTACCAAGGGCCTATGTACACAGGGGGCGCACCTCGAGTAGCTGCCTCCCACATCGATGGGATTTGCCTGGATACCTCAGTGAGCTGCGATGGTGTTCCGGTAACGCGCGACGGCGAGGTTGTCCATCCTGAGCTGATCGAGCTGGCGAAGGCGTGCGGCAGGTAGTTGTGGTCAGGAACGCGGCTCGGTGGAAGACGTCGCATGTGAGCGATCGGCTGCATGGTTCGAGCCGGCGGGGACACCCATGAGGCACGATATCGAACGCAGGGTCATTGTCGTTGCCGACCCGTATCCGCCCTATCAATACGTCGAGGGAGGAGTGGTGAAAGGAGCTGACCACGATCTGGTCAGCGGGGCGTTCAAGCGGCTAGGGTTCGGCGTGGAAACGGTGCTGTTGTCCTGGGAGCAGTGTCTGGAGCGGCTTGATCGGCGTAAGGCCCACGCAGCTTTTCAGGCCACGCGGACGCCCGAGCGAGAGAGGCACTATCTGTTTTCGCGATTGCTGCGCGCTGCGGAGACAGCCCTCTTTTGTCGTACTGACCTTTCCCTCAGACTTGATCCGGGGATGTCTATCGGCAAGCAGTTGGAGGGGATGAAGCTGGGGATGGTGAAGGGATACAGTTACCACAGTCAAATCGATATGTTGCCCTCTTTCAAAGCGGAGTCCCAGGATGAGTTGCTGATAGGGGCGGAGGAGGGACGCTTCGATGTAGTCGTGATGGACACGGGTGTCGCAGGTTACCTGATGAGGAAGCTTCGCCTTTCCGGTCTGCGGCGCTTGGAGGGATTCGTGGTTACACGGGATCTCCACGTCGTGTTCCGCAAGGATTGTGGTGAGTTGCTCAAGCAGTTCGATCAGCAACTTGAAAGGATGATAGCTGAAGGTTTGCCAGAGGAGATCGCGCGGGAGTACGGGCTTGCTTGATCGATCCCTCCTCCGACCGGCTCCAGGTTGAATCTGCCTTAAAGAGCGAATGCTGAGACAAGAGGAGTTGGCATAAAATGGGAAGAAGAGCACTGGTGATGATTCCCGGGCCGATCGAGTTTGAGCCAGAAATCTTGGAGTCGATGGCGTTCCCGACGCTTAGCCACTTGGATCCTGTTTTTCTGGAGGACTTCGGTAAAGCCTTGGAGCTGATGCGGCACGTGTGGCAATCGCCGAGCGGGCAGCCGATGGTTATTGCGGGAAGTGGCACGCTCGCTATGGAGGCCGTTGTTGCTAACGTTGTGCAACCCGGCGACCCTGTACTGGTGTTGAGCACAGGCGTCTTCGGTGATAGGTTTGAGGATCTTCTCTCGCGGTATGGCGCTAGTGTGACCGTGATCCGTTCAGCGCTAGGTCATGGGGTTGATTGGGAAAGAGTGGAGCAAGAACTCTTTACAGGGGATTACAGAATAATCACAGCGACCCACGTCGACACGTCCACAGGAGTTCGGGTGGACGCACGACGGCTGGGCGAGACGGCAAGACGCCATGACGTGCTGGCCGTATTGGATGGTGTATGCTCGGTTGCGGGGGAACGCATCCATCAAGACGAATGGGGGCTTGATGCAGTGCTGACAGCATCGCAGAAGGCTGTCGGGGTGCCTCCCGGACTTGCGCTACTGGTCATCGGGCCGCGTATGTTGGAACGTTTTCGCGCCCGCCGGACCAAGGTACCAAACTACTACTGCGACTGGGCAAAGTGGTTGCCGGTCATGGCGAGCTACGAGGACAGGAAGCCGTCGTACTTTGGGACGCCTGCGGTGAACCATATCCGGGCTCTGGTCACTGCACTGCGGAGGATACAGGAAGAAGGGCTTGATGCCCGCTTCGAACGCCACCGCCGTCTGGGGAATGCCTGTCGCTGTGGATTGAAGGCGCTGGGCCTGGAGATCGTACCGGTGGACCTTGACAATGCAGCCAACACGCTTACGGCAGCGTGGTACCCAGACGGTGTAGATGGTCCAACCTTCCTCTCCGCGGTCCGCAGAGCGGGTGTCGTGCTCGCCGCTGGCCTCCACCCGAAGATTGCGCCGGCGTACTTCCGTATTGGCCACATGGGGGCGACAGGCCCCGGAGAGCTGCTGGCGACGGTCGGTGCAATCGAGATCGGCCTGTCTCAATGCGGGCACAAGTTCGAGTCGGGCTCCGGTGTGGCGGCCGCCCAGTCCGCTTATTGGGGAGGCTGAAACAGCCCATCGGGGTCCCTTGAGGGTGGTCAAGAGTTAAATAGTGACTCTTGCAAAAATGGGGACACTATTCTTTTCGATTCCCGCTACGACTCTTAGCACATCTTTATTGCTTCGCTCGCGTATTGTTGATGCCCAAAAGTCTTTGTGCGGATCATGGCTTGGATTCAGG
>LDZU01004929.1_pt1 | contig 13140 bp, 11 predicted proteins | sample 615531 | NCBI WGS metagenome assembly LDZU01 (sample SAMN03408293, study PRJNA278302) | terrestrial metagenome | isolation source: oil reservoir sample SB2 | place: USA: Alaska, North Slope, Schrader Bluff formation | collected 2011-09 | reverse complement strand
ACAATTATGGAAATATCAATCCTATATCATCTTTTTGTAAAACATTGTTAACATTTACCAACTTTGGCAGGAATGATGCAGCTTAATTACAAAGATGCTGATCCAAACAAGGTAAGACATTAAAACGGTAAAATGGACATATGGCATTACGCAAATTCGTTTTCTTTTTCTTAATCATCAGCATATTGGGACTGCCTGCCTGCCAGGTATCTCATGAGTTGCCACCGGGGACAGCCTTAAAGCCTGTCGAAGTTCATGCGCGGAAAATTCCCCAGGACTTCTCCAAAGTGACCCCTGTTCCTACCGAGGTCACACCTGCCCCAGAAACCGTCCAGGTAACAGCCGCCGTTTTCCAGGAGCTTCCGATGGCACCCATGGTCATGTATCACCGCTTTATTCCAGGTGGTGCAAGATCAGAAAAATACAAGGTATCCCTTTCAGACCTTGACCGGCACCTGCAGGGCTTTTACGATGCAGGCTATTCCCTCGTCGCACTGGAAGATTGGCTGAGGGGTGACATGGATCTCCCTGAAGGACGCCGCCCGCTGATCATCACCATTGACGACCTCTTTTACGCTGACCAAATCTTCCTGGATGATGAAGGACAAGCTGCGCCTTATTCGGGCATTGGACGCATCTGGCAGTTCTACCAGGAACATCCAGATTTCAATTTCCACCTGGCTTTGTTCTACAACATGGGCGATAAAGGCTATGCAAACCGGTATGTCAACGGCAGTTTCTATATCGAAAGCGGTTGGCAGGAAGAACGGGCGAAAGCGATTGCCTGGTGCATTGAAAACGGCGCCCTCCCCTACAATCATTTTTTCAATCACCCCAACCTGTCCCAGCTCACACCGGATCAGATCCTCTGGCAATTAGAAGAGAATGAGGCTGCCCTGCGCGAAGCCCTGAGCCTTGTGGGAAAACCCGAACTTGCTAAAAGTTCGGATAACATCCTGGCACTGCCCTATGTGATTTGGCCTGAAACCGATGCTGGGAAACAGGTGCTCTTTGATTACCAATCTCCCGAAGGGAAACCGGTTGCTGCCATCCTTGAGGCTAATGACGGTGCGCATGTCAGGCCAATTCTCCCACCCTTTTCCAAAAGCTATGACCCTCACCATGTAAAACGCCTGAATGCTGTCCAGGAAGCCATCGATGCCATCATTCAAAAAGCAGGTGAAATTCCAACGGCAGCCCATTGTGACCTGGGTGAAATACCAGTTGATGCGCTGGAAAATCCGTTTCAAATGAAACAGGCAATATTAAAACAGATCCGGCAAGGAAATTGCACCAATGGTTATTACACATTGGGACAATTTGCCTTTTATGTCGAAGAGGAAAATGTCATTCAATTATCACCATAAAGGATCATTAGTGTCGAAGGAGAAATTCGATGTTCGTTTATCTTAGCAAATTACTCCCGCTCCTGGTTTATCCCCTTGGGTTGGCGTGTCTGCTTATCATATTAGCATTAGCCTCGAAATATCGACGTGGATTTCAAAGAGCCGTGCTGATCATCGCCTTAATTCTTTTATGGCTCAGCAGCAATCGCTGGGTCAGCTATGCCCTTGCCCGTTCATTGGAATGGAAACACCTGCCGCCAGAAGGCGCACCCCAGGCTGAAGTGATGGTCGTCCTTGGCGGCGGCACAGAATCCGGCGACGCCCCCCGACCGATGACAGAGGTCAACGGCGCGGGTGACCGTGTGTTGTATGCAGCAAAACTCTACAAAGAAGGCGCGGCACCAAACATTCTGCTCAGCGGCGGCAACGTCAATTTCAGCACCGCACGCGGCATGACGCCGGCTGAAGAAATGCAAGATCTTCTCGGCCTGACCGGAATCCCCCAGGAAGCCATCTGGCTGCAGCCAAATTCTCAAAACACTTATGAAGATGCCCTTTATTCAGCAAGAATGCTCAGGGAGCGGGGAATCGAAGAAATCATCCTGGTGACCTCAGCCATGCACATGCCCAGATCGAAGGCTTTATTTGAGGAACAGGGCATCATTGTGATCCCTGCACCCGTTGATTTCACGGTCACGGAGCAAAATTGGGAAAGCGCTTTCAATCCAACGTGGAAAGAAGCCCTGATCTACTTACTGCCCAACGACAGCTCGCTCGGCTTGACCACCAGCGTGCTGAAAGAATACATTGGGACCTTCGTCTACGGGCTGCGAGATTGGCTCTAATTTAGCCCTTCATATAAGCTATACTGACGGTGCCAGGACCGGTGTGGGTCCCAATTACAGGACTGACAAAGGTCATAATCGTCTCGATTGGATAAAAGCGGGCAACAGCTTCATCCATTAATTTCTGGCAGTCTTCCTCTGCTGCAGCATGAAAGGTTGAAATCCGTACCTGGTCGTTTAAGGAAATATCCCTTTCCACCAATTCAAGCATGCGCAGCAAGGATTTCTTGCGTGAACGCACCGATTCGACCAGTTCGATTTTCCCACCTCGAATTTCCATAATGGGTTTCAGGTCCAGGGCTGAACCCAATAAACGCTTTGCGGTGTTGATTCGCCCGCCCTTATTCAAATATTTCAAGGTGTCAACGGTAAAATAAACCCCGATTTTCGGATAGGTCGCTTCAGCCAATTCAACACATTCCTCAAGACTGGCACCATCTTTAGCTGCACGGGCAACCGTCAGCACGAGAAAACCGAGCGCCATGGAAACCAGTTGTGTATCCATAACCTCTACAGGAGCATCAGCAAAGTGCTTTTTTGCCTGCATTGCAGAATCGACAGTGCCGGAAATCCCGCTGGAGATCAGCATGGCAAAAACGGCGTAATCCTCATCGAGCAATTTTTGGAATAATTTTTCAAACACATCAACCGGTGTTTGACTGGTGGTGGGAATGCTGTTTGCACTGCTCAACCGCTCATAAAATTCTTCTGCCCGAATATCAACCCCATCCAAGTAAGTCAGGTCTTCCCAGTGAAGAGTAAGCGGCACAATGTGAAGACCCAAATCATCGACAAGGTCCTGGGGTAAATACGCGGTGCTGTCCGTTATTATGGCTACTTTTTTCATCGACACTCCTGATTTTTCTATAAATATCAATAATTGGTACAAGTATACTTGAAATTTGGGTATCAAAAAAACCAAAATTTTGATTTCTGGTAGTTTTTGAGAGCCTTTTCCCCATAAAAAGCGTTACAATGCATACGTCTCAAAATTAAATACACAAACATCTGATTAAAATCTTCAACGCAGATACAAAGGAAAAATAATGAAACTCAAAAATAAGCATCTTTTCTGGATTTTTGCCTTACTGGCTGCAATCAGCTTTGACATCCTGTTTTGGGAACGCCCCTTTGGGATCAACTTCTTCATCTTCATCCTTCTGGCGGCATTCGGCGGCTTGATTCCCGCCTGGATGGAAAAGATCCATATCCCATGGACCTCCTATCTCTTATTGGTCCCATTAGCTTTCTTTTCCGTAATGACCTTCATCCGGGCAGAGCCCTTCACCATTGCCGTGAACGTCCTGGTGACACTCAGCGCCCTGGCATTCTTCCTGATGTCCCTGCGAAACGGCGCCTGGTATCGCTACAGCCTGCGAGATATTTTCGTCAGCTGTTTTCAATTTTTACTGAACAATGTGATCGGCGGCATCCTGTTCTTCAATAAAACCAGGAAAGCTGATTCATCTCAAGCTGGTCAAGCGGACAACGGGGACAGGACTGCCGATGTCGAAGGCAAACAAGACCAGGAAAGTCAGGGGGGAAATAGCGAGAAGAAAGAGAAACCGCTCAAAGGCATTGCCCCTTATTTACGCGGTTTGTTATTAGCCTTGCCCATTCTTGGAATTTTGACCTTCTTCCTGGCACAGGCAGACCCGATTTTCAATGATCGAATCCAGAATTCTCTTGCCTGGTTCAGGATTGAAAACCTGGGTGAAATGGTGTTTCGCCTGGCTTATATCCTGGTCATCGCCTATGTGCTCCTCTCAAGTTATTACTTCGCTGTTGTAGAGAGCAAAAAATACCAACCTGATGATAACGAAAAGCCGGCGATCAGCCCATTTTTAGGCTCGATCGAATCCAGTGTAGTCCTGGGCGCAGTCAATTTGCTTTTCCTCATGTTTGTGATTCTCCAATTCAACTATCTCTTCAGCGGCGGCAAAAACATCAGTCTTGAAGGCTATACCTACGCTGAATACGCACGCCGCGGTTTCTTTGAACTGATCGCCGTTGCGGTTATCAGCCTGGTGCTTTTCTACATACTGAGCATGATCACCAAACGGGAGCAGAAGAACCAGGGGCGGCTCTTTTCAGCCCTTGGGTTGATCCTGGTCGGGCTCGTGGCGATCATCCTGACCTCCGCTTATATTCGCCTGAATCTGTATGAAGCTGCTTATGGCTTCACGCGATTGCGCACCCTGGCGCATGTCTTTATGATCTGGATTGCCTTATTGCTGGGTGGTGTGGCAATTTTGGAAATCACCAGGAACATGAAGCGATTGGCTTTTATCCTGATTTTATTTATCATCGGTTTTGGATTGACGATTAACCTGCTCAATACGGATCAATTTATTGTCAATCAAAATATAAGTCGAGCCATCAACAATCATAACGACAAGGCTGAATCGGATTTAGATTCCGGCTACCTGTATTCTTTATCTGCAGATGCCATCCCAAACCTGGTTGAATTTTACATCGATGAAAACACCCCTGATGACATCAGGGATGAGCTTGGCGGCGTCTTAGCATGTAAATTAGCACAGATAGATGTTCCCCAGGATGAGTCCTGGGTATCCTATCATTACTCGCGAAGTCAGGCAAACACGCTGCTGGCGCAGCAATCTGAGAACTTAGAGGTCTACCCTGTCAGTTACGATATGTACACCTGGTTCGTGGAAGTGAACGGCGAGGTCAAATCCTGCAGCGGCTATCAGGCTGACCCATACGACTGAGCCAAGCCATTAACCGGGAAACAAAGTTTCCATGACCTCAGGCGCGTATTTTTCGACGGTGTCCGAGGCGATGCCATTTGTACGACAGATTTCTGCATACAGATCCACACTGGGCCGTCGGATGCGCGCCTGTGTTTCCAAATCCAAACCCCACAGACCAAAGCGCTGGGTCCAGCCGCGTTCCCATTCAAAATTATCCACCAGGGCCCAGTGAAAATAGCCTTCGACTCGAAGGTTTGCATTCATGATCTTCCAGAGCGCGTGCAAATGCTCCAGGATATACCTGGGACGCAAGCTGTCCTTTGAATCATCGACGCCATTTTCGGTGATGATTATCGGTAAGCCAAAACCCCCTGCCCATTTAACCGCTTCGATCATCCCTTCAGGAATGTTCGCGATGAAATCCGATTCACTTAATGCTGCATCCTCTGGGTAGAACCGCTTGGTGTACATATCTTTTGCTGCAAAGGGACTGAATCGCACCATGTCCGTTGAGTAATAATTCACCCCTACAAAATCCTGTGTGCCAATTGCTTCAGGGATGCTCGTCTTTTTTCTGATGGTGTTAAACACGCCGTCCTTGAGGGTACGTGGAAATAAATCATTAAAAAGGGTGTGCAAAGCCTTTGCTGCCAACCGATCCCAGGGAAGCCAGGATGCCGATCTGAACCCGCGGTAGTTAATTGAGGAACCGACTCTTGCATCGGGTTGAAGCTCATGGATTACCTTGTACGCCCTTGCGTGCGCCCGGATCATGTGCTGCATGACCTGCAAGGCTGCATTGAAATCTTTTTTCCCAGGGGGGAAGAGCCCTTCAATATAAGCGCCCAACATGAAGACATTCGGTTCATTTATTGTCACCCACAAGTTGCAGTACGGCATCAGAGCTTCAACGGCTTTGCGTGTGAAGGCTTCAAAGGCATCGATGACGGCTTCATTTTCCCAGCCGCCCATCTCGGCCAGCCACAACGGTTCGCTGAAGTGATGCAGGGTGACCATCGGCGTCATCTTGCGGGAACGCAGCCCGACCAGCATCTCACGGTAACGATCCAGGGCATCCTCGTCCCAGCGGTCCGGTTCGGGTTGGATGCGGCTCCAGGCAATGGACAGGCGGTGCGCATTCTGACCGCCAGCCTGGGCACGGTCGAAATCTTCACGCCAGCGGCCGCCCCACCAATCACAGGCTAAACCGGATTGATGCCCGTTGATGATCCGCCCCTCTTCCTGTTCCCATGCATACCATGTGTTATTCTGATTGCGCCCTTCAACCTGGTGCGCTGCAGTTGCTGTGCCCCATAAAAAACCTTCCGGGAAAATGTAAGTTCCTTTTGGCATCTTGATTCGGCTCCTGTTCTCGAAAGTACTCTATCGGTTCCAATAATCATAACGCGATTTTTCAAAAAACGGGTCAAAATATCGGGAGTTCAAGCAGGGCAAACGTGCGGAATGGGAAACCTACCCCCTGCCCCCTCCCTGAAGGGAAGGGGAGTGAAAGTCCCTTCATTTTAGTAATAAGATTTTGGTTTGTAAAAACAGCAAAAATATAATTCGACTTTTATTTAGACAATGTGAGGACAAATTGAGCCCAATCTATAAAAATCATGTTTCACGAGAAATCTAAAATCAACCTGCTCTCGCCCTGGAGGGAAGGGCAGTTAAAGTCCCTTCCCTTCAGGGAAGGGATTTAGGGTTAGGTAAAAAAACAGAATTCAAGTTGACGATGATTTTATCCAGGTATCAAAATTTCAGAATATGCCAGATTAATTTAAGACTTTGGAAGAATTCAATAATCACCTACCCCCTGACCCCCTCCCTGAAGGGAAGGTGTTTTTAAAGTCCCTTCCCTTCAGGGAAGGGATTTAGGGTTAGGTTAAAAACAGAATTACATTTGACGATGATTATATCCAGGTCGCAGAAATTTATTGTACGCCGCGTCGATTCAGATTTTGAAAAATCCAACGAAAACCTACCCCCTGCCCCCTCCCTGAAGGGAAGGGGAATTTAAGTCTTGGTTCGTATCCTCAGCCTGCCGCTTTGTGGATAATAGCTCGCTCCCTCAATAAAACAAGCCGGCATACGAACTTTGTCGAAGGGCAGGAGGATGCGGTTGGATCCCGAATACCTTGCAAACTGACCCACAGGGGGAAAATAAGCTTTGAGTGGGGTTCCCTGGAAGGTCCACAAGTGACCCCTCCCATCCATGTAAACAGAAGGGTCATCCGGGTCGGGCTGCTCATTAAATTCGAGCTGCCGTTCGGGGGTCACCCGGGCTAAGATCCGTCTGTGATTGGCAGTCCCCAGCTCCATCAGGTTCTGGATTTCTTTCAAGCAGTCCTCGCCCTTATCCCGATAGGGGCAGGTCAACACACTGCTTGCCGGCGCTGTGATGCGCGTGAAAAACTGGCTGCCGGCGCTGGCGATTTCTTCTATCTGCGAACCTGTATCAGCGATGCATACAGCTCTGAAGAGCAAATCCGGTGCACCCCCCGGGTTGGTGACCGAAGGCAAATGAACCCATGTTGACCCGTTGAAATACAGTGCATGCCCATTTGCATAGGATTGGTTTTCGTCACTTCGGATGGCAAAATAACGGGATGGATCCACCGTATTTGCCGTCACACCAAGCATATAGGTCATCCCCCCTGTGATTGTGTAAGGCGTCGGGAAGGTGAACTTAACCCAGCGATAAGCAATATTAGACAATGCCGACCCGGCAACCGGGTCCGAGGTGGCTAAAAGATTCCCGCCCCCATCTCGCAGCTGGGCATTCAAATTCCGGGCCGGGTTACCGATCCCCCTTAATTGGAAATAAGCGTATTGAAGAGCGCCATCAGCACCAGGGGTGAATACCTGGCTCGGGTATCGAGTGGAACTGGATTGGGCAAAATTGAAAACCCCCGGTCCTGGGCCAGGGTTGGCATAAAAGCCTTCGAGATTCTGGTAAGACTGCCAGGCAAGGCTTTTGAACCAGCCTGCGCATTTTAGGACCACCTGGTTCTGCTTGCCGGGCTGGTTTTGCGAAAGTGCCGATTTGGGCAAGGCTGCCCCCTTGAGAAACGTATCTCGCAGGTTCAGGGCAAAATCGTCATCAATCCCATACCGCTGCAGCGTGATTTCTTTAACCCCATATTCTTCTTGAGAGACAATGTCTTCTGCACTTTCCGTAAAAGCCTGGTCTGTGATCGCATTGTTGGGTGAAACAAAGGAATACCGCACCCTGACCTTGTTATACAGCCCCGCCAAAGAGACCGAAATTTGAGCCCCCTCAAGATTAACGATCACATCCTCAACATAGCCCCACCACACCGGTGTGCCTGACTTATCCCGCACCATCACAGGGCATCTGAGCATCCGGCTAGCTTCGATCAATTTCTCCCTGGCGCCAGTCAAACGAATTTGCGCTTGTGCCGGTCCGCCCTCAGCTGACCAATCCAATTGAAGGATTTGCGCGTCCAATCCGGTGAAGATGGGTGCGGAAAAATCCCTTGTAGTGAACGCTACGCTAAAGTTCATAAGATGCGCCGCCTTTCCCGCTGGTAAACCCGCACAACCGCCGTTCGCATGATATCTATGGTATTGGTGGCATTCGCCATGGCAATAATTATTCGGTTATATTCGCTTGACCGTCCAAAAAGTGGTCCGCCCTGGCGGATGTGGGCGACCATCTCCGACCCGACAATTGAATACCGCACATTGCTCAGTCCCCTGGATGAATCATCAATCAAGGTGTCATTTTCAAGCATGTTAAAGAAACCCAGAAAATTCGCCGCAAATGACTGGGGAAAGAGCTGAACCTGGTCCACATCCAGAGTCTTTGTGTCCGTGGAGGGACTGTAAGCATACAGGACAAAATCCATTGAATGCGGTGGGGTCTCTCGCAGCAGCTGGTTGGGGGGCAGGTCAACCGGCGGCAAAAAGACATAGCCATACAGCGGATCTGCATAAACGGATTCGCTGGCATAGATCACGGAAGACCCTCTCTGAAGTTTGAATGCTAAATAAAGATCCTCATAAGCGTGCAGGTTGAAAAGGTGCAGCAATGGGCGATAGGTCTTGCCCCCGAGCAGGTCAACCACGTCGAGGGACAGGCTGATGGCAGCAATTTGCGACCAGTTCGTCCCTGACCATGTCAATCTTCGGTAATAATCGTTGATGGCATTGGTATTCAGCAGCAAGTCCCCGCCGCTGAAATCAGGGGCGTTGTGGAAAAACGGGCTTTCGTCATAATTGCTTTGATGATGACCCATGCCAATAAAAATATCCTTGATCGCCCCCGTGGGGCAGGTGTTCTCAAGCTCGATTCGCAGCGGCGCAGGCAGGGGTGAGGTCAGGCTGGCAGGTTTGATATAAACGGAATTGCCATGTGCGCTGTGATAATCGGTGTGATTATAAAGCGTCACCCCGCCAAGGACATCCTCACCAAAGCGGCCGCAAAGGGGCACCTCAACCTGGGGTCCATCAAAATAATTGTGGCGCGTGTAATGCAGCTCAAGGACAAGCGAACCCCTCGCGTGGGTTTTATAGCCCGTCGGATGGCTGACGAGGGAGAGATTCGAAATTTCAGTCGAATAATAAGGTCCAGCAGGTTCTGGCTGGAAGCGCAGGTACAAAGGACTCGGAACAGCTTTTTGCTCGTATAAACCGGCCTTATCAATCAGCTTTTCAAGGCTTGCCACGGCGCTCGAAATTTGCGAGGGTGTCCCCCTGAGGGTGACCTCAATTTTTTCAGCGAGCTTGGTTTCCGGGGTATCAGAAAAGCATGGAAGGGCGTGGTAGAAAGCCGCTGCCGCCGACTGTCCTTCCAGGACGATAAAGTTCGAACCCTCTCCAATGGCGATCTGGTTCACAGGAAAGTCCTCCCTTCATCCCAATCCCAGGGAGAATAAGGATGATCAGTTGATTCCTGGAAACGACGCAGCCGGATCCGGGTCAGGGTAGATTGAAATTCTGCCATCGCCGCTTCCGCCCAACGTATCAAGGCTTCATGGTTGAAATCTTCAGGAGTCGCTTCTTCAAAACGCCCAAAAATGCGGAAGCGCGCAGCATGAGCCACGCCGCCAATGACAAGGGCATGCACATCGGCATCTTCCAGCGTGGTGCTGATTGCCCCGTCCAAGCCGCTCAGGGTGACCGCTGCGCCGTAGGTGCTGGCAATTTCAGCCAATGCAGCCCTGATGGCTTCTTCAAGCGCATCTGATGACCAGACGAGGCTGGAAAGCTCCGAGAGCTGGATTTCAAGCTGTATTTTGACACTTGTCAGGCTGGCAGGCATCTTATGGGCTCACTTTCTTTGAATCGGATGGGGATTTTTGAGGGTGCCCTCGCTTTGTCGGCGGTTTGGCTGCCGGTTTTGGATCGGGTTTGATCTTTTGTCGCGCAGCCTGGACCTGTTCTGTGGTGAAGATGAATTTTTGACCGGTGGGCGCGATCACGGCAAGCCCACCGTCGGGAAGGGCTTTGTACGCGAGGGGTTCGCCGTTGACGAGTTTGGTGGCGATGGATTTGTAATTGAGTTGGGAAGACATGGATTCCTTTCGTTGTTGGTGAGTGGTGAATGGCACCCCCCTAACCCCCCGCAAGCGGGGGGAATTTTTAAAGGGAGATAGCAATAAAGATTTATGAGATTTTTTTGAAGACCTGGGTGCGGCTTAGGCCGTCTTCGATGCCGGTGCCCATGATGTAGGCAACGATCACGTAAACAACGTTTGTGAGCTCTTCCTCAGCCAGGGGAAAATCAGGATGCCAGGCTTTGAGGATGATGAGGAATAAGCCGATCAGGGCTGCCCAAAATTTACGGGATGCTAAGAGTAGTTTTAATTTTTCCATGATATGTTCCTTTCGATTAGAGACGGAGCAGGTAGGAAACCTGGGCTCCGAATAGTGTGATTACTGCTAAGTTGGTGCCATTGATGGCGAAGCCAAATGAATAAATGGTGTCCTCCAGGAAAAACGGAGGGTTGGTGAAAGTGAGAGACATCTTGTGGTCACCGATGGTACCTGCAGCAAGGGGGGCTGAGTGGGCAGCGTCTGAGATGACATCCTCGTACACTGCAGCTGAAACGGGGGAACCGTTAGCAGAGAGGGTGGTTTTAAAGCAAGCTGGCATGAGCATGTCAACCTCAGCGGCAGCGATTTTGAACCAGAGATCCAAGCTGAGGATTTTGGCGCCCTGGGTTTTGATGGGTGAGGACATGAGGGAAACCGGTACGTAGACCTGAATATCAGCTGCGGCTGCTGCACGTTCTAAACAAAGAACATTACTGGTTAACTTTGAAGTCCAGGTACCTGTGCCGATTTTGACAAAATCGGTAGCAGGTATGAACTGGGAGAGTTGGGAGATATTTACATAACCCATGATTTTGATCCTTTCGAAGTAGCTAATAGCTAATAGCTGATAGCTGATAGCTGATAGGGGCTCGAGCGAGCGCCTAAGACCCCCCCCAAGGGGGGCTTAGGCGTTCACGCTCGAAGAGTGCAAGCAAAGCGAGAGACCTCCCGAACGGTTGTTAAATTTGGGATTGATTTCACCAGCATCACCAATCCCGACCAATAACCCTGATCATGTCTGACCGCTGGGGGGCGAAAAAAATATCAGTCTTAGACCACATTCGATTTGTGCAGCGGGCGGAAGTCGTTAACCCAGACTGCGAGGAAGTGGCGGACTTTGAGTCGATGCTCATCGTTCATGAAGACTGCCGGGGAAAGCTCGTCACCGGCGACATAGATTTCGGGCATAATGCCGAAGCGCTCACCGACGTAGATTGATGGGGCGATTACCGGATCACAGACTGCAGCCCAGTCGTTTGCATCGGTCCACTCGGGCACGGTGATGGGAACTGCCGACCCTTTAAGCACGTTGTCATAAACGTAAGTAGCTTCTCGAACGAATGTTCCATTGAGGAGCTGCCAGGCGGTGTTCTGAAGCGCACGTGGCACAAGCAGGAACTTGGGATTAATTGCCATCTTGGGACCGGTGCCATAGAAAGTAGCAGCGTTTTTGATGAGCATTGGCTGGTTATAAACAGCCGCACAAGCAAGATCCCAATTATCAAGGGTGAGGGCAGCTGTGAGGAGGTTGGCGTGGCCACCCGCGGTAGTGACTGCGGTGGCATTGAAGAGGGCGCCTGTGTCGGCCATGGTTGGCCCGATGCCGGCGTTTGCGGTGAAAATGTCGGAGACAAGCTGCGAGATTTTGCGCAGGCCGGCGGAGCCGAGCTCTCGAGCGTAGGCTTTGAGTTTGCGGGTTTCGTCACGGTCGATCAGTTCGAGAGTGAGGGGAATGTAGCCGCCGTATTTGGTGAAGCTGGCGGTTTCAGGGCTGTCACCGATCTCGAGTTCGGTGTATTCTGCGCCTTCTTCGACGGTTGGGAGGGTGCCCACTGTACCCACAAGCGTACCGGTGATATCGTGCAGTGTGCCGAAGTGTTCTTGCACGGATATTTGTTTCCACCAGTCGTAGCCTGCTCTTCCGAGTTGTTCCCATGTGTTCACCACGATTTTATTGAGTGCGTTTTTGACGAGACCTGTGAAGTCTGCGGTGGTGGCAAGCTGGACCCGATCGGGGTGGTAGCCACCGTGTAAGTCCTGGTCACCAGTGAGCATAAGGTAAAGCTCACGGATGCCCGAAAGACGGGCAGTCTTGAGGGCTTCTGCGCCCTGATCACGGGGTGCACCGAAGAGATCGTCAACGGCAGCTTGGAGCTTGTCGCCCTCGTTGTACATGGCGCTGATGCGACCTGGGCCACTAACAGCGGATTGGGCTGTCAGGTCCGACAGCATTTGTCGGCTATCTTGGATCACCTCCTGAAGCTCGGATGCTTCAAAGATTTTGTCTTTGAATTGCTTACGGATGCGCTCTTGAATGGGCGCCGGCAGCTTGGATGCTGACAGCCCGCTTTCAAGTAGATAACTGCACATTTGGACTCGTGTTTCTTCGGCTTGTTTTAAAGCCTGGTCAAGTTTCTGCTGGCGCTCTTGCTCATTGAGCAGCTCACGCATGGCAGCCTGATCAGCTTGCAGTTTTGCCAAAACTGGCTCGGCTGCTGGCTGTTCGGGTGGGGTATTGTTTTCTTCTGGTTTAGGCATTGGTATTGTCCCTTCAGATTGTTGTTGGTTTAGAGCTCTTAAAAAAGCTCCGCCCCTGGCTGGATCGTAAACCAAATCTAACGAGATCACTCGCAAGATTTCTTTGACTTTGGTACCAGTGGCTTTGAAGAG
>LDZU01000147.1_pt1 | contig 13152 bp, 8 predicted proteins | sample 615531 | NCBI WGS metagenome assembly LDZU01 (sample SAMN03408293, study PRJNA278302) | terrestrial metagenome | isolation source: oil reservoir sample SB2 | place: USA: Alaska, North Slope, Schrader Bluff formation | collected 2011-09 | reverse complement strand
TTTGGTGGCCAGAAAGCGTTCTGTTACTTGAAATTTTTGAGCATATTTTTTTTCCTCCAGATGTTTCCTTAACTCCTCAATAACCAGTTCTACGTCTTTACTAAAGGTAAATATTTTGCCTCTGATTGGATTTTGACCCATCTGAAAAGCAGTTTCAAATAATTGATTAATACCTCTTCCTTTGTGAGCTACTGCGGTAACTACTGGTACCTTTAGCAGTTGTGATAATCTATCTACATCAATAATAATACCCTTAGCTTCGGCTTCATCAATCATATTGAGACAAATTACAGTGGGCAAATTTAACTCTAATATCTGTAAAGTTAATTCCAGTCCTCTACTCAATAAAGAGGCATCAATTACATTAATAACTACATCTATTTGGCCCGCGCATAATACCACTGGCTTGTACTATCATCAAATCACCGGGATGGATACCTAAGCAACTTAATCTCTGTCTGATACCTAATCCACCTCTTATTTCTACTACTCTAACTTTGCTACCTGGTGTAACATCTGCTAAATTTGCTACCATAACTAATAAAACCTCTAACTGTTTAACTCATTTTTTGTCTTGCTCTTTAATTTATCCCGACATTCTTGGCAATAACCTTTTATTTCTAAGTAGTGCTCGACTGGTATAAAAAAATGTTTATGGCAAATATCTTCTTGTAACTTTTCTACATTTTCATTTGAAAATTCAATAATCTTTCCACAGCTAAGACAGACCATATGATCATGATGTGGTTTATTATAGATTTTCTCATAGACTACCTTTTCTCCCCGATACAGAGTTTCGGTAATCAAACCACTGTCAATTAATAAAGGAATAGTTCGATTCATAGATAGCCAACTACTTACTCCTAATGTAATTGATTATCATTCTCAATTATATTTTACTTTATTATTACCTTTTGTCAAGATAATCAAGGTGAATCCTTCCCCTTGAGAACACTCTCTACCTCTTTTCCCCTGATTTAGGATTATTTTTTCACCTTAACTCGACAAAAACCAAAGAATGGATTAAACTATATTCAGGACTTCGCTTTGTCTCCTCGGAATTGTTTTCTACTGATACAAATGGGGGTGAGAATGGATAAAAATGTTTAAGACAGAATGGGATACAGAAAGCGGTGGTATTTTATTAGTAGATTCTTCCCCTCATAGTGTTTCTTCTCCCAGACCCGTGTTTTATGAAGAGTTAGATCTTTTAGGTTTTAACGAATTCTGGGATTATCCTAAGGTGGAAGAACCGCTTCTTTGGAATATTGGAAGAAGATATTACTATCAGGGAAACCTTGTAGCCTCTGCTAGAGGTGGAGGGATATTTGAAAAGCCCAAGATAAGCTTAGAAGATGGATATAAAAAACTCTCTTTAGAACCTGTAAATGTTAAATTAATGGTAGAAAAGAATCTTAAAGCTCTGGAAGTATTAGAGAATGAGGCAATAGATTTTATTCAGGATACTTTTAAAAAATATAAAGACAAAGTAGATCAAGTCATCGTATCTTATAGTGGAGGAAAAGATTCTCAGGTAGTTTTAGATTTGGTTTCGCGGACTTTATCTCCTGATGATTATATTGTAATCTTCACTGATACCACTATGGAAATACCTCCTACTTATGAAATGTATGAGAAAACAAAAGAGTACTATACTAGTATTTATCCTAACCTAAAATTTTATGTGGCAAGAAATGAAAAGCACTCTTTAGAACTCTGGAAAATATTTGGGCCTCCTAGTAGGATTATTAGATGGTGCTGTTCGGTATGTAAAACTTCTCCTCAAGTGAGGCTGATAAAAGCATTAAACCCCAAGAAGGATAAAATAAAGACCTTAGTTTTTGATGGTGTAAGAGCTGATGAAAGCACCAGAAGAAGCGGATATGCAAGAATTGTCAACGAAGCTAAACATATTACCTTTACAAATTCGCATGTAGCTATAAATTGGAATAATGCTGAAATTTTCCTTTATATTTTTAAGACAATGAAAGGAGAAAAATTAGGTAAAATAATTCCTTTTATTAACAAAGGTTACAGATATGGCTTAGAGAGAGTAGGATGTAGTATTTGTCCTTTTGGTTCTCCATGGTCAGAGTTTATTATTAAACAGGCTTTCCCCGAAATAGCGGAAGGATATTTAAAAATTATTAAGGAGCATATTCGGCATTTAGGACTTGAGGAAGAAAATGAAATACAGAGATATATTGAAGAAGGGAGTTGGAAGAAAAGATGTGGGGGAGAAGGCGTAGAAAGGGATGGAGTTTGTGTAAATATATTAGAAGATAAAAGCAGTTTTAAAGCAATTATCTCTAACCCGAGAGAAAATATTTATGAATGGCTAAAAATATTAGGAAATGTAAATTGTAAAAAAGAAAACAATAATACCTTGTGTGAGTTAAGCTTTGATAGCGAAATATTCAATCTATCCATATCGACACTTCCTAACAAATTGGTTGTTGATTATAATACTTCTAATGCAAATAATGAGAATTTTCTAAGCAAACTGAAAAAAGTAGCTTATAAAACTGCCTTTTGTATCCATTGTGGAGTTTGTGAGGCTGAGTGTACCTCGAGAGCACTTCGGGTCTTTCCAAAAGTAAAAATAAACCAAAACAAATGCAGACACTGTTTTAGTTGTTTAGACTCTATAGACAAAGGATGTGTATTAGCCAAATCCATGATTAGTATTGGAGGTAACATAGATATGGATAAGAATAAATTAACTAGATTCCATAGATATTTAACCTTTGGTATGAGAAATGAATGGTTAGAGCAATTCTTAAACGAATTAGAAGGTTGGTATAATAAAAATAATCTTGGGAATATTCAGTTTACAGCCATGATTAGATGGTTACAAGATGCTGAATTAATAGATTCTAAAAAAACGCCTACTTTCTTAGCGCATATCTTTAATAAACTAATAAGTAAAGATAAGTCTTTTGTGGATCAGATAATCTGGATAAATCTATTCTATAATTCTTCAGTAGTAAGATGGTATTTAGAAAATGTTAAATGGGGATCCTACGTCTCTTCTAAAGATATTTACGAGATTCTAATAAATAACGAGCAGCTAAATCCAAAGACTGCTTCAGGTGGATTAAGTAGTCTTTTGAATATGTTGGACAATATGCCCACATATAATAAGCTAAAACTTGGAATAGTTGAAAAAATAGGAAGAGAAAGATATATAAGAAAAATGGGCAGCAATGATATCCATCCTATGGCTGTTCTTTACTCTCTTTATAGATACGCAATCTCTAAGAATAAGTATAAACTTACCGTTTCTGAGCTGTATCGGGAAGAGAATAAAGATGGCGGTCCTTACTTAATTTTTGGTATCGAAAAATCTACCTTAGAAAATATCCTCCGATGGTTACAAGAAAATAAACGGGAATTAATAAGAGTAGACCTTACTGCAGACTTGGACAATATTAACCTTTCTGAGGATATAAAAGATTATGCAAAGATATTGGAGTATTATTAATGGAAATAGAAGTAAGAGGATTTAAATACGGGACTTTTGGCTTACGAAAAGAGTGGTTGCACCAACTCTTAGCTAAGGAAGAAGACTTCTTCTCTAATAATACTTTAGGTCCAAGACAATTTAAATCTTTTATAGATTTTCTAAAAGATTGTCAACTAATTGATAAAAAGAAGAATTTTACCCAGTTTTTTGGCATATTAAAAGGAATCTTTGAAAGAGAGGGAATTGATTCAAAAATTATATGGGGTATTATTTGGATAAATCTATGCTTTAACTCTCCTCTTTTTAGGTGGTGGGCAAATATACCCGAAGGATTTTACACTAGAGAAGATATTATCAATCTTCTTGCAGAGTCATATAGCAAAAGGAATAAAAGTATTATTAGCGGCTATTCAAGTATTCTCGAGACCCTCGAGAGAAGTCCCATAGGAGTGTACTTTGGGCAAGGAGTAGTTAAAAGAGAAGGGAGAGGAAGGACGGTTTTAAAGGAGAGAAGTGGTTCAGATATTCCCTCCCTTTTACCTATTTACAATCTTTATAAACTTTCCCAAGAAACAGGAGAGTATAGATTTAATATAAAAGATATAGAGGATAATCCTCTTTCTCCTCAAAAAATCTTTTCTTTATCTTCTGAGAAGGTGCAGTCTCTTCTTGGTATGTCTCAGGTTATAGATTTCTTTGATATAGATTTTGGTGAGAGAAGGAATTATATAGTGCTCAAAAATGATTTAGAGCCTATAGATATATTAAAAATATATTGAGGGGAGATTTAGATGAAATATGAAGAGATTATAGGGCCTTATGAGTATTTTCAACCTGTGGTTGATATTACCGAGGAAAAAGGAGATTATTGGAAACAATTTATCCCTACAAAAGATTTTTTAGAAGTTTTAAGGACTTTTCTAAATGCTTTAGAAGCGAGAGATTCTAATAGAAAATCTATCTGGATTCAAGGCTCTTATGGCACAGGTAAAAGCCACGCGACAAGTGTTATAAAACATCTCTTATGGGATCCCCCAGAAGACATAGAAGATTTTGTAGAAAAAATAGAACCTCAAATTAGAGAGAGGCTAAGAAATTTTAGAAAGGGAAAAAAGGTCTTACCTGTAACCTTGAAAGGAATCTCAGGCATAAAAGATGTTAAAAGCTTTGATCTTCTTTTAGAGAAAGCTGTTAAAGAGGCATTACAAAGGGAAAAAATAGAGATTATTACCGAAAGTGAATTTGAGAAGCATATTAATTATATTAAAAATGTATCTCCAATAAATTATGAACAAATTATTGAGGGAAATATTGAATTAAAAGCTAAAGTAAAGGATAAAGAAGGGTTATTAAATGCCCTTAAGAGAAGAGATATAGAAATATTGAAATTATTAGACAATTCCTTATTAGGTCTTTCTATCTCTCATCCTGCTATAGAAGATTGGCTAGTAGAAGTGTCGCGAGAGCTTTCTTCTAAAGGGATATACGCTCTTGCCATCTATTGGGACGAATTTACTTCTTTAATGGAGCTTGAAAGCATCTCTACTATTATGAGTATTTTGCAGAACATTGCCGAGGAAACTCTTAATTATAATGTTTTCCTATTCATTGTAAGTCATAGAGCTCCTCAACAAAGCAGTGTTTCCTCTAAAGACTATGAAAAACTTCTGGGAAGATTTCATTTTAAAGAGTACTCTATGGAAAACATAACTACTTTTCATATAGTATCCAATGCCATAAGAAAGATAGATAATGAGAGGTGGAAAAACCTCCAGGAAGAAATTTTCAGAAAGAATCCGGGAATAGAAAGGTTAATCTGGAGAATAGCCGGAGATGATATTCACTCAAAAAATACTCTAAAAGACCTCTTTCCCATCCATCCCTATTCTGCCTTTATTGCCACCACTATATCCCGTTATGTAGGGTCTGCTGAGAGAAGTATCTTCAGTTTCTTGAATGACGGAGAAAAGGGATTTAAAAAATTTACTAGCGAATATCCAAAAAGGAATTTTGATGACGAAGAATATTTTTTAACTCCCGATATGCTCTGGGACTTCTTCTTAGCAGAATTTGAAAGAAATCCTTCTGAGAAAATAGCTTCAGTCTTAGTAAAACATAGGCAATGCGAAGAAGCGATTAAAAAGGTGGGAGAGTCTTACCTGGCTGTATTTAAAGGGATCCTTCTGCTAAACATCCTGTATTCTTTAATTAATGTTTCTGGGGAAGAGAGTAATTTATATTCTCCCAGTGAAGAAAATATAGCCAATATGTTTATCAGTACAACTTTCCAGGATTCTGTGCCTGAAATCTTAAACTATATAGATAATGAAAAGGGGTATGTTCCTAAGAATCCTGACGGCTTATTTTTAGTGAGTTATTCTGTTCTACCTGAAAAAGAAGTGGATGAAGAAAAACGGACAGTTAGCAGGGAATATGAAGATATAACAAAGGCATTGAGCAAGGACCAGAAAGAAAGACTGCATAGAGATTTAACTTCCAATGTATTGCGAGAAACTGAGTTTCAAGTATATTGGGCGGGAATTAAGGATTACGAATTGAAGAGAAAGCTAAGAAATGACTTTAAAAATTCTTATTACTTCCCTATTGCTCTATTTGTTGCTAAAAATGAAGATGAAATAAAAGAGATAAAAAACATTATAGAAGGGATATTGAAAGGGGAAGATATAAATGCTGACAATATTGTTCTTTCTATCTCTAATACTCCCTTAACTGAAAAAGCTCATGAAAGATTTATAGATTATATTGCTAAACTCAAAGTTGCCGAAAAGCATCAATATGGAGAAGATGCAAAAAATTACAGAGATTATAGTGAAAAACTTATAGAACAGTGGATTGATGAAGTAAAGAATGGGTATTTTGAGGTGTATTTTAATAGACAAGAGCCCAAGCGGCTTCCGGGGAAAAACTTGGATAGTTACTTAAATGAAGAGGTCTCTTCTAAGATCTTCTGGTTGGGTTTAGAAAACCTTAAAGATTTAACTAATATTAATGTGTGGAAAAAAAGATGTTCGGAAAAAGTTTTAGAGATATTTATCTCCGCCCAAGATAGAGATGACCTCGAAGAGAGAACCAGAAATGCACCTAATAAAGACTTAAGGGCTATTCTTATGGATAACAAGGGAAACTATGTTGTAGATAAAAAACTTAACTTTCTACCAAACATAGATATTAACCATCCTACTTATAAAATATGTAAAGATGTAGAAGAAACAATTAAGAAGTATGAAGGGAAAAGCTTTAATCTGGGAGACGAACTTAGATTCTTGCAGTGGCCACCCTATGGAATATACCCTAATATGGCTAATTATGCAGTTTTAGCTTTTGCGATGAGACCCTTTATAGATAAAGTTTATGAAGAAGGAACAGGACGAAGGATTGATAAAAATTTATTAAAAGAAAAACTTGGTATTTTGTTCAAATACTGGGGAGAAGGAAAAAACAGAGATAGACTTAATTTAAGATTGGGCACAGAAGAAGAAAGGAAACTCACCGATCTTTTAGTGGAATTGTTCAAATTAAAAGAAGGGGAAAACCTCAACAAAGCTCGATGGGGAATTAGAGAGTGGGTTAAAAAAGTTGGATACCCTATGTGGTCTCTTAAGAGCCAGGTTAGAGATGATAAAGAGATGGAAAGATCTATCGATGTGATATTTTCCCTGAGCATGACCGTCGATGGAGAAATCTCAGAAGAGAGCATAAAAGAGTCCTTCCATATTTTGTCATCTAAGAAAAACGAGCTCGCTACTCTTCTTTCTCCTCAAAAATTAAAAGAAGGATTTAAAAAATGGGTGGAGGAGAAATTAGAAAGAGAAATCACCGAAGAAGATTTTAAGAACCTTATGGAATTCTTATGTGAAAATATGCAGGAAGAAGTCGGTTTATGGCCACCAGATAAAGTGGAGCTCAAACTTAAGGATTGGGAAGTTTATATAAGCAAGGAGAAGACAGAGAGAGAATTTGTTAGTTTAATAAGCAAAATTTTCAATTTAGAATTAGAACGAATTGATAACTTAGAAGACTTAAAGAGGGGAGTTAAAAATAAAATAAATAATCTGGGCTTTCCTTTATGGACTCTAAAGTACGCCTTTAATACCGAGGATATGAGTATGAGAAAAGCCTTAGATGATATAGATAATTTTGTTAAAGGTATTCCTGTTAATTATGAAGCTCTTACTGAATTTTTAAACGACATAAGACCTTACGAAACTCATATTCATTCTAAATTGACTTCTGAAACAGCTAAACAAGGTTTAGCTGTTTTTCTAAAAGAAAGGTATTCTTTAGATTTAGACTTATACTCATTTATTCCATATTTAAGAAATAAGATTAATAAAGAAGAGCCCTATCTTTGGGACGAAACCGATTTAGAAAGAGTTTTAAGGGAATATAATATTTCAAAAGCTCTGGGAGAAATTTTTGATATTGATGAAATACTTTCTATTGAAGAATTAAAAGTAGAGATTAAAAGGAAAATTGAAAATCTTTCTTATCCTTTCTGGCTCTTAGAGCTCACTGAAGATGGCAGAAGCATATTTACTAATATAGGAGAATTCCTTAGATCTCCATATACCCCCCCGGTAGAGGAATTAGAATCTATTGTGAATGATGTCTCAGGGGAAAAGGCGAGAGAATTTCTGAGAGAAAATAAACTCAAGGAACTTGCTATAAGATGGCTAGACACTCAACTTAAAGAGCGTTTCGACCTTAAGGCTTCTTTAGAAGATTATATACTAAGTGGAATATTGGAAGAGATGGGGAGAAACATATGTCCGGAAGACTTTTATTGGAATAGAAATGCTGTAGAGAACTGGATATATAAGAACGAAGACTTAAACTATGAAATCTTTAAGAATATTCAAGAGGAAGTAAAGCAGAAGATTGTTTCTTCTACTAAGGATTTAAAAGAGGTTCTTTTGAAGATAGTTGAAAAATATCCAGAGATATGTGTAAAACTGGAGGAATACTTAGAATGAGTTCCAATTACTTTGTAGAGATACCATTAGAGGAAAATAAGTTAATATCATTGATAAAGGATGACCAGGAAAAATTTGGTATCTCTTATGGAAGATATCCTGTAAGATTTATCCTCATAGATAATTTTGAAGACATGAAAAAGATAATAGAAACTATGGCAAAAAATGGAGTAGAAACTTTAGATTTAAGCAATCTGGAAAATTTTCAAGATAGTAATGGATGGGTCTCTACATATGAGCTTATAGATGTTATAAAGAAACTTCCCGAGGAAAAAGATTATATCGTTTTTCCTATCTCAGAAATTCTGAGGTTTTTAGATAATGATGACTTTTACAGTTTGCTTACCAGCCTTATGGAGATAGAAAATAGTACCTTTAATTCTAAAAGGAGAATATATATTCCCATATTAGGTCTCTTTTCCCGGTTTCGGGATTCTTTCTTAAATAGATATCATAGAAGATCTGAATTCTCCTTTGTATGGAAGATAGGAAATGGCTCCATAAAATATAATCTTGTATTTTGTAAATTTGCTTCGGCAATTGAAGGTTTTACAATTGTTCATACTACTAAAGATTTTTTAGAGCTCTGGAAGAAAGATGATATCTCTTCTTCTATATTAATATCTTCAGAACTTTTATATTATTTGTCTAATAGAGCAATAGACGATGAGCTTTTTACTTTAACAAAGATAAAAGATGCCAAGGAGTATATAGAGAAAATTCTTGCAATAGATATTCCTATTGAATATGAAGAGTCAGAGGATTCCCTGTGGAGAATACTTTTAGAGAATATTAAAGGTGTAAATAGTTTTGAGGAATTGGTGAAGAGACATTTAAATGTTATATACTTGGACGATTTGGTAAAGGTTAATCCTCTTTCTCTATGGTTGGACACAAATGAAAGATTTACCAGATGGATTATAAAGACTCACTACTCTACTATTAATAAAGATTGTTATACCAAGGTTGTATTTAATTCTCTATCCAATCTAAATACCGAAGAAGCTATAAGGGTTTATTATTTGAAAATATTCGATCAAAAATTTAACCAGAATTTTTGGGAAGAGCGAAGAACTATTCTCCAAAATGCTCTTAAGGGCCGAAACTTAGACCTTAAGTTTATAGAAAATGAGCTGAAAGAAAAAATTAGTTCTATACCTCTTGAGGAAGCAGTAAATTATATTACTAATACCACTTTTTTTGAGAAAAAATGGACTATAGAAAATATAGCGCACATTGACAAACGAGATCTTGAAACAATATATCCCGAGCTTTGTTTCTATTGGGAAGATGTAGCATGTAAAGATTTAAGCCCTGAAAATGCCTGGATTAACGAGTACTTTAAAGAATATCGTATCTCCCGGATTAAGAATTCTATATCACCAAGATTAGTAGAAATATTAGCAGAAAAAAATGCCAACAAAGAATCTTTCTTTAGATGGTACTACTCTTTTGCGCCGGTTATAAATTATATAGAAGATAACGAATATACGAAAATATGGATAGATGCTTTAGGAGTTGAATTTTTACCTCTCCTAACCTCTTTACTTAGCCAAGAAGATTTTAAGGTAGATTTTAACATAGGAAGAGCTAATCTACCCTCTACTACTGGATTTAACACTTTTGAAGGAGTAGAAAGGGTATCTGATTTAGATGATTTTATTCACAATCAATATTCTTATTCTTATCCCGACAATCTTATTAGAGAAATAGATATTATCAAAAACATATTAGAGAAGATCGCCAAAACGAAAGAAAATATTTTGATATTTTCAGATCACGGTTTTACAGCTTTTGCCAATACAAAATTTGATGGAAAGAAAATTTTAGGGCTTAAATTTGCAGAAAGAGAAGGAAGATATGCGGAGATTGCGGACGAAAAGAATATGCCAGTAGAAGATGAAGACTTCTTTGTTTACTCATCAGAAGAAGGAAAGGAATATCTCATAACCACTAAACATAAATTCTTTTCAGAAACATCTTGCCGAGAGACACATGGAGGAGCAACTCCTGAAGAGGTGTTGGTCCCTGTCATTCACGCCTCTAAAGTAGAAAAGAGAGTAATAAAAGAAGAATATAAGATTGAGTTATTAACAAAAGAGATTAATATAAGAACTCCTATTTTGGAATTAAAAATAAAACCAGATCCTGAAAAAGTATCTTTTCTGGTTAAAAATAGAGATTTAAATGCAGATTTTGATAGAGATAAAGAAATCTATAAGATAAACTTATCGGGTTATAAAGCAGGAGAATATACTCTTACTGTAAAAATAGGCCTTTGGACGAAAGACTTGAAGTTTAAGATAAGAGGTGGCTTAAGAGAGAAGGATATATTATCATGAAAAAAGGATTAGACCAGAAAATTCCTAAGGTTTTTCCTGAAGAATGTGTATATAAAGTGGAAGAAAATTATAGTGTTTTTACAGGAAAAAATTTCCCTTCCTTTATTAAAGACTGGTTAGTTAAAAAATTCACCGATGAAGAAGAAACTTTAGATAAACACGCTTTATTAGAGTTTATGGAGAATTTTATACCTCAAAAGGGCTCTGAAAAAAGATTGAAGGGGGATTTAATAAGTAGCAAAAATCCTCGCACTGTTTTAGCAAGAGCGTTAATAGAACCCGATGTTAAAGAAGGAATTTTTAGATTTTCCTTGCCAGAAGTCGGTATTAGTTTCCGAGAAGGGAGAGTAGCTCAATATTTGATTGAAAAACATAATGAACTAAAGGGTGGAGAAGTTTGGGGCGTATTTACTCTTACCTACACTAACGATAATAAAGATGCTTACATAGAAATTATAGAATATAAACCTTTCAAGCCTTACGAGATTGACCTTGATTACTTTAGAGAAGGGAGAAAGGGATTTTCTTTAGAAGAGTGGGTTGACCTTTTAATAAGGTCAATGGAGTATAACTCTGATGGTTTCCATGATTTAGAGCAGAAACTTCTTTTCTTATCCCGCCTTTTAATATTTGCAGAGCCTCGTTTAAATATGATTGAACTTGCTCCCAAAGGAACAGGAAAAACATATATCTTTAGTAACCTCAGTAAATATGGATGGTGGGTGGGAGGAGGCATTGTTACAAGAGCAAAGATGTTTTATGATATTTCTAGAAATACTTTTGGATTTATAACCAAGTATGATTTTGTTGCTTTAGACGAGATACAGACTATCAAATTTTCTGATGAGAATGAGTTAAAAGGAGCTTTTAAGGATTATTTAGAACAGGGAAAGTTTACTGTAGCAAACGTAATGGGAACTTCTAATACTGGAGTTATTCTTTTGGGAAATATCTCTTTAAATCAATATATGAAACCCATTAATAGTATCTACTTTTCAGAACTTCCTGATTTCTTTCATGAATCGGCTATGCTCGATCGTTTTCATGGTTTTATAGAAGGATGGGATCTTCCAAGAATGCGCGAAGATATGAAAGTCAGAGGTTATACTCTAAATATGGAATATTTTACCGAAGTTTTACATATGCTTAGGGAAAGAGCTGAATTTGCTTTTATCGTAGACGAACTTTTAGACATACCTCGTACTGCTGATACTAGAGACGTAAATGCCATAAAAAGGCTTGCTACAGCCTATTTAAGGTTACTCTTTCCTCACGTTAAGCAAGCTTCTGATATTGATAAAAAAGACTTTGAAATATTCTGTTTAAATCCTGCTATTGAAAAAAGAAGTATTATAAGGCAACAGATTCATTTAATAGACCCCGAGTATAAAGAAGAACTACCCGATATAAAAGTGGCGAATTAAATTGTTTGATGACCATTGCACTTTTGTCTTTGCTTCTCGCAAAACGCTTGAATTATATACTCCCAGTAAAAGTAAAACTCAGCATGTGTTTGACAAGAGTAATTTACAGCATTCCGGAAGTTAATTTTTAAACTACCCAGTGTTAAACCTAAAAGGGAAGGACTTAATTTAGAAACAAAAGGATAGGCCAGCAATGCTCCTAACGGGGTAGTTAAGGCTGACATTAGAAAGGCCAGTAGAACTGCTCTTTTGGCATTAAATCTACCTTCTATTAACACAGAAAAGGTAATAACACCTTCGGCAAATTCATGGACTATCAGACCTATTCCGGCTAAAAAACCAGTAAGGATACTAGAACTAAATGTTACTGTATATATTATCCCATCAACAAAAGAATGGATGGCTATACCTTCCACTGCTGTGATACCAAAGGCCAATGCTTTTTGCTTAGTTCGCTGTTGAATAATTTTATTACTGAAAAACATGAATAGGAAACCAAGCAGGGCAGCAAAACCAGCATATAAATTTTTCTCCACCGCTTCTGGGAAAACCAGCACTAAAGGGACCGAAATTAAGACTCCCGCCGCAAAACACATAAAATAAGCATTTGCTCTTTCCGCCCATTCCCTATTCTTATAAATCGTTATTATCCCCAAGCCATTAACTAGGACCGCAAACAGGGCAAAAATAACTATCCAGGTAAAGGTGCTAAACTCAAACATGTTTTTGGTACCTCCTCATTTTATATTATGGGTATATTTAAGAATATTGAAATTGCTTATTTAAAATTCAAATTTCATACCAGTATGAAGGGGTAAGAATTTTTTCTTAAAAATATTGTAAAGTGCTACTTGTGCTTTAAAACCTGTGCAATGCCCTGCTGAAATGAGACTAATATCAAATTTGGATAAAGCCTCTGCAGTTTT
>LDZU01010573.1_pt1 | contig 13188 bp, 15 predicted proteins | sample 615531 | NCBI WGS metagenome assembly LDZU01 (sample SAMN03408293, study PRJNA278302) | terrestrial metagenome | isolation source: oil reservoir sample SB2 | place: USA: Alaska, North Slope, Schrader Bluff formation | collected 2011-09 | reverse complement strand
ATATCTGATGCGTTGGAATCGGTAATCCTTGTAGAACAGTTTCCCCGAGCTTCAATCGACGTCTACATAGAAATAATACAAGCTAATGCCGGCACTCGCTGTGCAGGCCTTACTGCCGCCTCAGTGGCATTAGCTGATGCGGGTATACCAATGCGCGACCTGGTGCCCGCCGTAGCGGTAGGCAAAGCCCACGGCCAACTACTCCTTGACCTAAATAAAGAAGAGGATAATTATGGAGAAGCTGACCTTCCGATTGCGATCATTCCCAAAACAAATGAGGTAGTGTTGCTGCAAATGGATGGGCATATGACCAGAGATGAGTTTGACACTGCTTTGAAAATGGGAATAGACGCATGTCATATGATCTATGAGCTACAAAAGGAAGCGCTACGACGCCGTTATGCTGCCGTAGCTGATGAAGAGGAGGGGGAAGAATGAGTCGCTCCATAATTTCCGAAATCAGAAGGAACCATATCTATGAGCTCTTGCGCAAAGGACGAAGGATGGATGATCGTGGACCCCATGATCTGCGTAAGATCACTGTAGAGACAGGTGTAATTGATACAGCAGAAGGCTCAGCGCGTGTACGTTACGGTGATACCGAGGTAATCGCTGGTCTCAAAATGGCCATTGGTACTCCTTTCCCCGACACTCCAGATAAAGGGGTTCTCACTACAGGTATGGAACTCATACCAATGGCCCACCCCGACTTCGAGGCTGGGCCCCCTGGAAGTGATGCTATCGAGCTGGCTCGCGTCGTTGATCGTGGTATACGAGAGAGTGGAATGGTTGATGTTGATAAATTATGCATAACTCCAGGGGAAGAGGTTTGGATGTGCTTTATAGATATCTACGCCATAAACCATGATGGCAATCTGTTCGATGCCGCCGCCCTGGCAGTGGTGTCAAGCCTTAAAACGGCCACCGTTCCTGCAGCGGAATATGGCAAAGGGGAAGATTTCCCACTGCCTGTGACCTGCTTACCTATTACCGTTACTGTTGCCAAAATAGAAAATACTTTAATAGTGGATCCAACTTTCGACGAAGAGATCATCTCCTCAGCACGTCTGACCGTTACCACTGACGAGAATGGCGACATCAGGGCCATGCAAAAAGGAAAGAGTGGGGCCCTGACTGTGGATGAGATAGGTCAGATTGTCGACCTGGCCAGTGAGAAGGGTGAGGAGATCAGAAGGCTCATTAGGTGATTGATATGACCAAAAGGACTGTCAAAGCTGGAAGCTCTGGTAGGTTCGGTGCTCGTTACGGCGTCAGGGTCCGTAAGAGAGTTAAAGACGTCGAGAGGACGCAGAGAGCCGTGCATGAATGCCCTTCTTGCCACCATGAAAGTGTGAAACGCGAAGGTAGTGGTATATGGAGATGCAGACACTGCGACACCAAGTTCGCGGCTTTGGCCTATACCCCAGTAACAAGAAAAGCCATCTCTAAGGTACCAGAAAAATGAGATTCTAGAGGTGATGCAAAATTGTATAGATGTGGTAAATGTAACGAACCCATCAGGAACGTCAATGCATTGGGTCTGCAATGTGAGAAGTGTGGATCAAAGATCTTCTACAAAGAAAGACCCAACATCAAGAAGGTGCTTAAAGGTCGCTGAGTGCAATCATGCTGACGGCAACCCTCAGAATGGCCTTTGATGATAATGAGTCGGTCCTAAGATCCCTGTCCCCAGAGATGGGCAGGGAGGTCCCCCGGAGCCGCGTCGACGGTCGTGTGGACGGAAATGAACTTATGTTGGAGTTTGAGGCGGAAGATATATCTGCTTTGAGGGCTGCTCTCAATTCGTATATTGGATGGATTAAGATAACAGAAGACATTAATAGTTTGGTAGGGAAGAGAAATGAAAGACATTAGTCCGCAACTTCAGAATCAGATAGCGCAGTTCCAACAGATTCAACAACAGTTACAATCTGTCAGCAGCCAAAAGTTCCAGATGGAAGCCCAGTTGAAAGAGCTGGAGCGTACCCTGGAGGAACTAACAGCGACACCGGAAGATTCCGATATATATCAGAGTGTTGGCTCCCTGCTTATAAAAGTTCAGGATAAAGGAAAGATCAAGACTGAGCTGGAAGACAGTAAGGAAACATTAGAAGTCAGAATCAAGGCTTTGGAACGCCAGGAAAAAACCTTGCGGGAGAAGTTCCAGAACCTACAGGAAAGTATCAATAAGGCTCTTGGTAATATCGACCAGGCAGACTAAACCTCTTACTTTGTTTACTACTTTTTGAACATAAGTACATATAAAGGACATATTTTACAACTGACGAGTAGTACCACCTGGTCAGCCAGGTGTTATACCTATGGAGATATCGGCATGGATGCATTGGTAGTCAAAGATCTGTATAAAGCCTACGGCAACGATGTGGCCGTGGGTGGCGTCAGCTTCGATGTTAAAGATGGTGAGATCTTTGGTCTCATTGGACCTAATGGTGCTGGTAAGACCACGACGCTGCGTGTTATTTCCACCTTACTAACTGTAACATCGGGGGAGCTGACTGTATATGGGAAGAGTGTAACAGAAGAGCCGAACGAGGTCCGTAAGATCATTAGCTATCTGCCTGAAGATGCGGGGGCTTACAAAAACCTCACCGGAAGGCAATATCTAGAATTCATTGCTGGCTTTTTCACCTCAGGCAGTACTAAGAAAGAAATGGTTGATCGCGGAGTTGGAATAGCAAATTTAGGAGAGAGGATAGACAGCAAGGTGGACACCTATTCCAAAGGCATGATGCGCCGGCTTCTGATTGCTAGGGCCATAATGACACAGCCAAAACTAGCAATCCTTGATGAAGTGACCTCAGGATTGGATGTTATAAACGCAACTGAAATCCGTGGTATCATTAAAGATCTTTCCAAAGAAGGTACGTCTGTGCTACTCTCTTCACATAATATGTTCGAGGTGGAGTATCTCTGTGACCGTGTGGCACTTATAGATAAGGGCAAAATCGTTGCCGATGGTGCCCCGGATGAATTGAAAAAAGAATACTCGGCAAACAACATCGAAGAGGTGTTCATAAAGGTGGTGAGAGGATGATCAGCCATCTCTGGCATCTAATTAAGAAGGAGGTGCGCGAACTTCTCACACCAGCCACGGTCATTCCGATAGTGATCATGGCTATAATCTTTGCATCCATTGGCAATCTCACAGGGGGAGCGGTTGAGGATACTCTCAGCGCATCACCTGTTATTGGCATAATAAATCTGGACGGTGATAACGAGACGTATTCTGCCATCATATATGATACTGCAATCGCTATGAACGCTTCCATCGTATTCGAAAGCGACGATATTAACGACTTGCAAGAAGGTCTAGATGTCGTGCGTGAAAGGGGGGCTATGGCTCTTATTGTGATAGGCCCTGACTACAACGAGAGCATAAGTTCTGGAGAGAAGGGTAACCTTACCGTTTATTGGAATATGAAGGGGACCGGTATCTTCAGTTCGATGTCTAGCGCACCTGTGGACATAATGTTGAGTGAGGTATCCCGAAGTACGACTTACGCACTGATAGAAGAGAGTTCAGACCTCGACCCTGAAAATATAACCAGTCCCATTGTTTATTCTTCAACCACTCTTCTTGGCGATAAGGAGCTTGTCGGCTTGGGACCTGAGACCGTGGCTGGCTTCCTTCAGAGCCAGTCATTCACCATGCCCATGCTCATTATGATAATAATCGTCATGCTGGGTGGCATCATAATTTCCTCCATGGGCCAAGAAAAAGAGAACAAAACCTTGGAGACACTGCTCACCCTCCCCGTTAACCGAACAGTCATCGTCAGCGGCAAACTGCTGGGATCGGCTATTGTTGGCCTAGTCTTCGCCGGAATATATATGGTTGGAATGAACATATACATGGACAACCTCATGATAGGCGACGTGGACCTCTCAGAGTTTGGTATAAGCATGGGAACCGCTGAGACTGCATTAGTGGGCCTGATGGTCGTCTTGGCTATAGTCTGTGCCCTTGGCATTTGTATGATACTTGGAGCGTTTGCAATGAACTACAAGGCCGCCCAGAGCCTCACCATACCTATCACTTTCCTGGCTCTGATCCCGTTCTTCGTTACGATGTTTACGGATTACCAGAGCCTGTCGCCCATTCTTCAGGCACTGATGTTCGCCATACCATTCACACATCCTATGATGGCTACCAACAACATAATGGTGGGCAACATGGAGCTTGTGTATTACGGCATCGCCTACCTAGCGATATTCGCCCTAGCGACAGTCTTCATAACGGTGAGACTCTATAAATCGGACATACTCCTGACGGGCGTAGGCACCACAGTTAAAGGAAGTCGCACACGCAGAAGAATGAGAAAGTAATCTTCGCTCAAACATCTTTCCCTTTTTACACCCAAAACAACAAAATACCCCATATCCATCAGATCCCATGAGCGACGAACTTATCTCTCTGCTAAAAGACTGCAAAAAAATCATCTTAGTTCATGGTAACGCAGATCCTGATGCATTAGGGTCTGCCTACGCCATCGCTCGTATGTTACCCCCGGCGGACATCCATGCACCTGACGGCTTAGATCGTTCCGGAAGGGCTCTCCAAAAGAGTTTAAACATAGAACTAGTCGATCGCTTTTGTCCTGAAGAATACGAATTGACCGTGATAGTAGACACTTCGTCCATGGAACAATTACAGGGTGTAAGCAAGATTCCTGCTGGCTCGATGATAATAGACCACCATCATCCAAGTGACCGCTGGTTGGGCATGATTTATTACTGCGATGATTCGAAAGTCTCCTGTGCCGAGATCATCGCAGAGATGCTTGATGAGGCGGGAGTGGGTACAGATAGGGAGTCGGCCATAGCCTTGATGGTAGGAATGCTAACAGACAGCGGTCATTTTCAATATGGGAATCCGTCCCTTCTTCGCCGTTTCGCTTCGTTGATGGAAGAGCACAACATCTCAATAGATGAGATACTGGCGATAACACGTGCAGACACGGGAATTTCAGAAAGGGCGGCCGTACTAAAGGGGATGCAACGCAGCCGCTTTGATAGAGTGGGCAACTTTATAGTGGCCACTTCATACGGGAGCTCATATGAGGCTTCGATCTCGAGAGCCCTCCTGAATGCTGGTGCAGATGTCGCTTTCGTTGGTTCGCAGAGAGAAGATCGTTTTCGACTTAGTGCACGCTGTACACAAGAGATGGTACGACGGGGTCTACATCTCGGCAGTCTCCTGGACGAACTTGGAGGCGAGACTGACTCTGAGGGAGGAGGCCATGGAGGTGCTGCAGGAATGACGGGAGTAGGAGATGTAGAGGCCATCTTACATATGTGCATGCAGAAAACCATGTCATTCTTCAGGGAAATTCGTGATTCAGCGACCTAAGGATCTTAGGACTTCTTTTAGGCTCTCGTAATTCTCTGGTTTTGAATCGAAATACTCTTTCACGGGGGCCAATATTAATGCTAAGCAAAGAGCCGCACTATCTTTGAGATCAGCAGGATGCAACTCGCCCGAGAAATAATCTTCTCTTAGGGAAGTGTAATCATCATAACAGATGGAGCCGCCGAACTTTTCAGGTCTTGATATTTTTATCCTTTCCAAACGTGGGAACAGAACTAAACGGTAAAGCATCAACACCGGGTTACGGTCCTCTTCTTCTCTTTCAGGAGGGCAGTACGCTTTCCTCAGTTTCCTTTTGATGTCTTCAAAGGAATCATGTATCATAATACCACTGTCAGGATCACTCTTAGACATCTTTCCAGATGCAGGGTCCATACGATTGCCACCCCTAAGACCTGGGAGCAGTGGTGTATGCATTGCAATAGGCTTATTCCATCCCAATTTCTCTGCGGCGTCACGTGCAAGCATATGGGCTCTTCTCTGGTCCATCCCGGAATATGCCAAATCTATTTCCATGGCAAAAATGTCTGCCGCCTGGAGTATAGGATAGAACAATTTAGAGGAGTCCAATTCGGCGTCATCCTCAGAACGACCCATTATCGTCATGGCCCTCCTGACACGCGACAGGGAAGTGACCTTGGCTATCTTTATTACTTTTTCCCAATATCTCATATCGTTCAATATATCGCTAGCGTAACGGTATTCAACTTTATCCCTTGGTACCCCTAATGCCTCGAAGCAATCTTCCATGTAGCGAGCGCAGGTACGAATATTATCGATGTCCCCGCCTAATTTATCATTGATATATGCATGCCAATCTGCCCAGAATACGGTGACTTGAAAGCCGGCATCTACAAGGTCACGTATCTTAGAGGCACATATCAACCAACCAATATGCACTAGACCCGATGGCTCGAAACCGATATAGGCCCTTGGACTGTTCTTAGATGATAACTTAGACAGTAGTCCTCTAAGCTCGTCTTCGGTCACCAGTTCCTCGACGTTCCTGGTCAGAATACGAAATCTTTCTTCCAGGTCCATTTGAATCGCTAACCCAATAAGCGGACGCTTATAAAATGATATTGAGCCACAACCTACATCCAGTGCCAGGACATCTCTTGATGGATAAAACGCGCAGGGTTACCGGCGACCACCGTCCCAGGAGGGACATCGTGAGTCACCACAGCCCCTGCACCGACAACGGAATTCTTACCGATCCTCACACCTTTAAGAACAGTGGCATCGGATCCTATCCACACATGATCCTCTATAACTACAGGAGCGGACTCGGGCAGACGCTTCCCGTCACGGACCAAAACATGGAAATCTGTATCCATTATTTTTACCCCCCAAGATATGGCACAATCATCTCCGATAGACACTTTCTCACGGCTGTATATGTTGCAGTTCTCGTTCAACAGTGTGCGGCTCCCCACACGGACCTCTGCACCCTGGCCGATATTAAATCTCACACCTGGACCGATAAGAGTTCCATCACCTACGGTCAAAGACCCCTTCTCGCGGATAATGATGGCACTGCGACATCCAGCCATTTTAGCTGAATAGGCCTCTACCATCTCAGGTAAGGCCATAAAAAATACCCTCCCGTCAATTGAAAAAACAGCCTCTTTATCCAAATGGATCTTGACTGGATAATTACAAAACATCGGTACCTTCCAGAACTTCCGCGGGAACCAACGGATACTGTTAATAATACTGCGTAAACCGGGTATCTGATGACTGATAGGGGGCATTCCCCAACGGGAATCAGGCATGGGCCGAGAATCCTTAATGTTGGATAAATAGCTATTCTCTACATCAGAGTTACTCAGGCAGAATATACTATCTGTTCATCATATATTATCTGCTGAATACGGTGGTAAGGTATGGATGTTTGCCCCACTCTGAAGAATGAGCGGCCCAACTCCGTGATCTCATCGCCCCGTATAGATAAAACATCGTTAGGAGCGCCCCTATGTACGAATGTCACCTGACATCTAGATAGGTCCATATCTTTTCTCCATTTTATCTCATTCAATATCTCCCGCGGAAAACGCATAAGAAGAGATCGGAGCTGAAGAATATTTATTCCTTTACGGCCAATCAGCACTCATGAAAGGAAGCACGATAGAGGGGAACCTGGTCGATGTGGTTGGTGACCGGATTTACCCCGCCATAATAACGGTTGAAGGGGGCAGGGTCACAAATATAGAAGAAGTGAAGAGAGACTTTCAACGGTATATCCTGCCTGGCCTCATAGATTCACATGTTCACGTGGAGTCGTCCCTTCTTGTTCCATCTCGCTTTGCGGAGGCCGCTATTCCTCATGGTCTCACCGCGGTAGTCACCGATCCGCATGAAATTGCCAATGTATTGGGAATTGAGGGCATAGAGTTCATGGTCGCTGATGGCAAAGGCGTGCCTTTGAAGTTCCACTTCACTGTGCCCTCTTGCGTCCCCGCCACACCATGGGAGACATCTGGTGCTATGATAAAGGCAGAAGATGTGGATCGTCTCATGGATAGGGAGGAAATAGTCGCTCTGGGAGAGATGATGAATTATCCCGGTGTCCTGAACGGTGACCCTGAAGTCATGGCCAAAATAGAATCGGCACTATCACGTGGAAAACCTGTGGATGGCCATGCTCCTGGTCTACGTGGCGATGCTTTAGATAGATACATCTCTGCCGGTATAAGCACCGATCACGAGTGCACAACTTTGGACGAGGCTATAGAAAAATCCCAAAAGGGGGTACTCGTGCAAATACGCGAAGGGAGCGCTGCCAAGAACATGGAGGATCTTATTGGTATTACCAGAGAACATGAATTTTTCCTAGCTACAGATGACGTTCACGCCGCCGATATACTAAATGGTTACATGGACCGTCTTTTGCGAAAGATTGTTTCTTTGGGGGTAGACCCTTTACGCGCAATAAAAGCAGCTAGCCTCTGGCCAGCACGACATTATCATCTCCCGGGCGGGTATATAGATTTGGATATGCCGGCTGACATGGTACTCGTCTCAGATCTTGAGAATTTTAATGTTTTGGAAGTGTACATCGATGGGAATCTCGTAGCTATCAATGACAGGGCTTGCTTCGAGCCAAAGCCCCTTTCTGCACCTACGCGAATAACGAAAAAAAGGTGGTGCGCCGAAGATTTCTGCCTGCTTGCAGATGGAGATAGGGCAAAAGTAAGGGCGATACGCATAATACCTGACCAGATCACAAGTCTAGAAGAGATTGTGGAGATGAAGGTACAAAATGGATGTATACTGGCTGACCCCTCTCGAGATTTACTATATATCGTGGTTGTTAACCGGTATGAGATTGCTCCCCCTTCCATAGGCATAGTTAGGGGTTTTGGCTTAAAAAGAGGAGGCATGGCATCCAGTGTAGCTCACGACTCCCACAACATCATTGCTGTAGCTACCGGGCCCAATGAGATGGCTAGAGTTGTTAATGGTGTCTCAGAATATGGTGGTTATTTCGCTACAGACGGCGTATCAGACATATCTCTCCCCCTGCCTGTTGCAGGACTCATGAGTACTGAAAACGCTGTGAATGTCGCCAAGATGGAAGAGGAGATAAATAATTTTGTCAGATCATTAGGGTGTGAGCTCCACGCACCTTTCATGACCATGGGATTCCAGAGCCTACTAGTCCTACCTAATCTTAAGATAGGGGACAAGGGTTTATTCAACAGCCTCGAGTTCAAATTTGTTGACCCGCTCATCCGGGAGTGAAAACCTTTTACTTTAACACCTCTTTGAAGGTCCATATGCTGGAGAGACTGAAACAGAGCATTGTGGATTGCCCCGTTGTAGGAATAGGGGACTATCAGTATTTCGTACATCCAATAACCGATGGTATCCCGATGATGGATCCGGCTCTCCTCCGAGAGGTTACGGACCGAATGATCGAAATCGGCGATTTTGAATGCGACAGGATACTAGCCCCAGAAGCGATGGGCATCCATCTCGCTGTTCCCATAGCTCTGAGCTTGGGTATTCCTTACAGCATAGTCAGAAAAAGAGGATATGGCCTACCCGGTGAATTGAACATATCTCAATACACAGGATACTCTCATACCGACATGTATGTAAACGGCGTGAAGGGAGGAGACAGAGTGGTAATTGTGGATGATGTTCTCAGCACGGGAGGGACTCTAAAAGCTTTGGTCGGTGCTCTTAGAGAGATAGGTGCCGAGATAGTGGATATCATAATGGTTTTCGAGAAAACACAACATAAAAGTGAATTGGAAAATGAGATCGGAATAAAGGTAAAGACCCTTCTTAAGGTAGACGTTGTTAATGGCCACACCGTTTATTACGAATAATGAGAATATTAGAGACATAAAGTTTGGATGTAAGGGCCGATCTTTTTTCACTTTTAGTTAATCAACTCATATGGAGGTGATGACCTTTGTCCTCCTTGTATACATGACCTTACTAGGAGCAGCGATAGGGAGTTTCAGCGGTCTTGTCCCTGGTATACATGTCAATACATTAGCAGCTATACTCCTCATCACGTATCCTACCATAAGCTCTTTAATTGTTGATCTGGTGCCTGCCTCAATCATACCTGTTATGGTGGCTGCCGTTGTTGTCTCAGCATCCGTTATGCATTCCTTTATGGACTTCGTACCATCGATATTCTTTGGGGCACCAGGAGAGGAGGACGTTCTTAGCGTTCTCCCAGGACATCGGATGTTGAAGGAGGGAAAAGGCGCAGAAGCAGTTGCCTTCTCTGCGATGGGGAGTCTGATAGGGGCGACTGCAGCAGTAACCTTGGCTTTACCAATATACATTATCATGGGAACTGATGGGTGGGATGTATTGAGAGAACATATACCGTTCATCCTACCATCCATTCTAGTGCTTCTTATAATGTCTGAGCGCGGAAATGGAGCATGGAAAAAGAGGGCCTGGGCCATCATACTTTGCATTCTTTCAGGGATCCTGGGCATTATTACAATGTACGGCTCTCTGCCTGCCACATACTCTGGCTTCCCGGGTGGAGGGAGCATGATGCCTATGCTATCAGGACTGTTCGGGCTGCCTGCTCTATTAATCTCAATCGGTGGAGGCTCTGTACCTGTTCAGACAGGCTCATACCGCACCGCTGTTGACAGTGGTCCAGCTTGGAAGGGGGTAATAGCGGGTTTGGCCGTAGGATGGCTACCTGGTGTGACCTCTACAACTGGGGCGGTTATAGCTTCCATGACTTCACCAGAGAAAACGCCGGAACGATTCATAACAATGGTCTCCTCTGTAGGAACGGCAGCGACAGTCTTTGCTCTAGTCACATTATCAGTGACCGGAAACGGAAGAACGGGCACCATGCTCGTTGTTGCGGATATAATGAACAAGGGAACATCCGGCCTTAATGGACAGAGTTTCTCTCTCCTACTACTATGCGCACTCATGACAGCGGTCATGGGATATTTTCTTACAGTTAAGGCAGGTGTTCTTTTTGCCCGTTTCCTCCAGGGTAAGAACCTTTCAAAGTTCAATGTGGCCATTGCCTTATTTCTTTGCATACTTACCATAGTCACTTGCGGACCGGGCGGCCTGCTTATGTTATTAACTGGCTCGATACTAGGGCTAATACCTTCCGCAGTAGGTGTAGGAAGAGTCCATCTTACAGGGTCATTGCTTCTGCCAGTTATAGCCTACCAATGGGGGATTCTTATTCCTAATATCAATATATAATTAATATCATATAAATGACTCTACTCGTACCAATTATTAAGATAGTTCTTTTAAGCCTCCATCATAGAAAAAAATCTACAGGCTCGGAGAGCTGCCCTAACAATGCTAGATTTCTCCAATATTACATTAGTGACGTCGAGAAACTTTGGGCGAATGAGAGAAATAGACAGAAAAGATATATTATGATTGATTAATAAGAGATATGGGATGCACATGGATCGGATTCAATCATACGCAGTCAATGGGATAATGCCAATCCTACAAAGATGGTGGGGCACGGCTTTCTCCATCACCATGTCTGGCGTTTTTTCCAGAATGATCAGAGACCCCACAGGAGAGAAATACCATACAATCCTGAACCTGATGGGCTCTGTCCTATTCTTATCTGGTATAATCATTCTGTTACTTTCAATCATGCTGATATATCATTACGGCGACCGTATAGGTCTATGGATACCCCAAAGTTATCATTACTATCTCTTATTAGCAAGCTGTGTAGGCACACTTTACTTTGCAGGATACATCGCCATAGATAACCTGTCTACAGGGTTGGTACTGATATTATTAGCCGGTGGGTTCCTCACTTTGCTGGTACTAAAAAAAGAATCATGGGGAATATATGAACCGAGAATAATACGCCGTATCACTAATCCGAGGTGAAGTCTGGAAGAGCGTCTATATCGTAGTACCTCTGGGGAGTGGCAGGGACCTGTCTTTTCTGCTCTTCCTTCTTGGTCAGCTCCACCAACCTGGGCGCAGGACGAAAAACTCTCCACCGTGACACTATGTCCTCAATAACTTCCTTCTCATAAAGAACGAAATAGACGACGGAGGTCGAAGCCATCGTTATCAGATTAAAGATCAAGGATATGGTTATGTATCCCAAAAGAGCGTCTATGCCCAAACGGTTAGCGGCAAATATTATGTAGATGAGGATAGGAATGACAGGCATAGCGATCTTCTTTATGGTGGACACCACACCGTTGTAGAGCCTCATTTCGTGGAATGGTCCTTTGATGCGCACATCCAACGAGCGAAAGATGGACCAGGGAAGAATAATGAACGGTATATAAAGTGTAAGCAGAAACATTATGAGAAGAATATAATCCAGTGAATATATGCTAAGCATAGCAGGGTTAAGACTTAGGTACACCCACAGGAACATACCGACTATCACCCCCAGACCCATCGTTCTTAAGATATCATCAAGCGGTATATGCTCCCGTTTCATATTATGATCCGCCAGAAGATCACTGGTATTCAGACCTTCAGGTATGTTAAATAGAAATATCATCAATTTATCTTTAAAATCGAGTTCTTCCCGAAGACTTATGCCCTCGATGCGTGAGAGCGCCCGGTAGAAGAATTTTCTTTGCAATGCCACAATCACCCTCACAACACCGAAACCGCCAAGGACGGCATAGAGAATGAACAAAATAAATATGGTCTCAACACCATAAAAATAAAGCGCTGCCACAACAGCAATGAGTATCAGAGAATAATACCAGCGAAGACGGTCTGCAAAAGCTACAAAACCTACAATCACAAGAGAGAAAGAGAATATTGGAATGGCCGTAATGGCGTCCTTGACTAATCCTAACAGTATACAAATCACTGAGACAACTGCAAATACCAGAAGGGATATGAGAAAAAGTCTCACTATTGCATCATCACGATCACTACTGAGATCCAATTTTCGTCTGCGCTTTTTGCCTGCCAATGACTCTAACCCCCCTCCTTAAGTGTAAAACAGCAGTGAGTATACAATTATTTCACTTAATCGAGCCATGCCTCAATCTCCACTTCTGTTTTATCACCACGGAATATGCCCAAGACCAAAGCAGCAGTAAACTTTCTATCGAAGACTATCGGTCCAAGTGTGGTGGAGGTAACACCTTCCTCGAACTTTACTACCCTTCCCTCGTAATCCGAAATGGCTATGTCCACTGGGTCTTTGGCGTCCACTCTAACCGTTAGACCACGACCCTTACGCACCTCAAGGGGAAATGTTTTGACATTTTCATAGCCTCCCTGTACCTCGGGGTTGAATTCGCCCAAGGTGATATGTTGTTTCGGAATCAAAGAAA
>LDZU01010381.1_pt1 | contig 13196 bp, 12 predicted proteins | sample 615531 | NCBI WGS metagenome assembly LDZU01 (sample SAMN03408293, study PRJNA278302) | terrestrial metagenome | isolation source: oil reservoir sample SB2 | place: USA: Alaska, North Slope, Schrader Bluff formation | collected 2011-09 | reverse complement strand
TCGACCAATTTCCTTGGCAATTTCTCGTATAGATCTCTTTTGTGCCAATCCTCTACTTATACTTTCTCGTTCTTGATTTCTTAGTCTTTTGTATTTTTGTTTTTGCATACGAATGATTTTACCACCTCACCCGTTGCACTAAATCATTGAATCCAAGAGTTTAAATATCAGGCAAACTTGATATAGGGCTATATACATAAAAAAATCACTTATGTAAAATCGTTGTAGTATCGTCTTTATAGATAATTTCCCATCCCAAATCTACAGGAATATATCGGGATGCGATTTCATCACTGGGTAGGATTGCCCAATCAACCCCATATTGTTCAAAAACACTTTCCCATCCATTCTCTAGATTGATCACTTGCATATATTGTCGGGTTAATGCCTCACCATAAAAATCTGTTTGGCCATCGATAAAAACCAGATATTCGGGCCATTGGCGATTCAAAAGGTAGCCCCCCCATGTGAAGTAATTAAACACCTCTCCTTCTTGTGGATTGTTTTCCAGCCAATCCACTGCTGCAACTGGAAATACCTCTGGGTCGAAAGCGTATCTGCGCTCTTCAGAACCAACTTGAACGCCCAATAATGCGCCAACGATTATCAATATGATGCTCATGGTAGGCCACAAAATTCCTGGAAGGTTTTTTTCCATATTTTTTATTCGATGGTCAAGGCCTTTAAACCATTTGACAAATTTAAACTTTGAACTTGTCTGATGGATGAGATCATCCATTACAGATGCCAACAGCGGGGCGGAGACGATACCAAATAGAGGGATGTTGCGCGCACTGTAAAGGCTCATACCTAACCAGGCAGCTGAAACAATCAGCAATGTCGATTTTGGCTTTTTGTTACTCAATCCCATCAGAAACATCAAGAGAATAAAGAAAAACAAAAACGGCCAAAAGTTCACTGAGTGAAAGTTCGGTGATTGGTATTCGATCGTATGATCAACAAGATATTTATTTCCAAGATAGCCTACACTGGTTTTCCACAATCCTAACCCGGATGGATTAATAAATGTTATTAGAAAGGAGCTGACACCACCCAAGAGGTAATAACGCCAAAAAGCGGCTGGCAATCCATCTTCTTTTGTAGAATTGTTCCAAAATTTGTCGAAGATGATTCCAATTCCGAACAGAATCCAGTTGACAAATCCAGCAATAAAGGCACCATGTAAATTTGCCCAAAACAACATTAGGATGGGCAGCATCCACCATCTTTTAACTTTCCCCTCCCTCATCTGGTGTAAAACGGTCATCCATAAAGCCATGAGAAGGAAAGTGAAGATGTGCGGGCGAGTCAGCCAATGTATCATTGAAGTGGTTACTGCAAAAATTCCAGCAAATATTGCGGTAAAAATGCTTTGTGTTTTTGATTCCGATTGCTTTAATACAATCCAAAATGCTGTCGCAATGACAAATGCACTCAAAAGGATAACGCCATTTAATCCGAGAATTCTCTCAGCTGAGGCAAATAGGACCTGCGAGAGCCATTCATGGGGTGTCATAGCCTGACCTGTCATGGTATGGGAGAATATATCATTTATTGGAATCGCTTTATTGTCAAGGATATATCTGCCAAGCGTTAGGTGTCGTCCTAAATCACCGTCACCATTCATCATTTGACGTCCTTCAAATAAAACCCCGAAGAAAGCTCCCATCCAGAGGATATCCTTAAAGGAGGGGAGTAAATAAGCCAGGATTTTTGGTGGTTGTTTGTTCATAGTTTTGTCATCGAATAAAACTTTAATATTTTCAAGATTGAAGCTAAAGTCGAGTTATAATAAATTGCATGAATTATTCCAGGCAGCCACTTCTAGTATAATGGATTTTCAATTTGTGCATACATTTCCATCCTTGCTGGCAGCCTTGCGTTTACCCTTTGTGAATAAAATAAATTAACTTCTGAATTGGATTGAACTTCAGTCAAAGCTTGCATTTTGGGTGCGATCGAAGTTTTAATGATACATTCATTTTGCAACTATAACTGCGGAAGAAAATATTAATCGGGAATCTCAAATTAATTTAAATGAAATAGGATCATTAATATATTACTTAAATATAATTACTTGATACAGAAATAACCACTAATTAGGCATTGATTGCATCAAAAAATTGCCTCTTGACTCTTTTTATTAATGTATACATAATACTATCATCAATCAATTATCCTGAAGGAGGAAGATCCTATGTTAAATCAATTTCTATTGTGGTTGAAGACTTTTGTAGTAAAAGATGAAGAAGGACAGACGCTTGTTGAATATGCCTTGATCATCGCGTTAATCGCAATAGTGTTGATCGTAGCTTTAACTGCATTAGGTGGTGGCATTACAAATACGTTCAATAATATTGTAGACACCCTACCCTGAGCGGCGACGAATAATATTACTTCAACAATAAGCTTGGTGTTGAATAATAGCTATTAACCCAATGAAGTCTCTGTTTCAGGGACTTCATTGGGTTATAGGTGAAGATGCCACAATTTCAGGAATCTTTGTCCTATTGATTAATTATAAAGGTTAGATTTTTCCAGTTGTATTGTTAATTGATATTTGTTTTTCTGATGGGGTTCAGCAATTAAATAAATGAGAGTGACGGTTGATTCATTGTTGATATTTCAAGAGTCTCAATTGAGAGGGTGTTTATTAATAGAAAATCAAAGAAGGTTTCATCTTCATCCCCCTATTTTTTCTAGAATAATAAAATAATTACAATTAATTCGTAGGGACGACGCATGCCGTGCCCCTACCTCCCGAAAAATTATCGTTACACAATGTTATTCAACACCCTCAGAGTCTCGATTGCGAGTCTTGATGATTTTGTTGTATAATATTTAAACGTTCTTATCAAATTTTAACTCCTAGTGGGCTTTGGTAAGTGAAAGAAGGCCGTCTTGGTTACAAAAAGGAATCATCTTAAAATTGTTTCAAGATCCCGGGGGCAGTCCCTGGTGGAATTTGCCCTGGTGCTGCCGCTGCTGCTGCTGCTGATTTTGGGTGCCCTGGATTTTGGACGCCTGTTTCATGCCCAAATCGTGCTCACCAATGCCGCCCGTGAGGGGGCTTATTACCTTTCAACCCATTTCGATGACGAAACTGCTGCTAAAGAGGCGGCTGTAGGGGAGGCAGAGAATTCAGGGATTGAAATTGATATCGATGACGTCGTTGTAGGCAATTGTGAATCCCAGGCAGAATGTAAAAAAGTAACGGTAAGCACAACGGTGACCGGGCTGGTTCTCCTGGATTCCTTTGGATTAGGTGAGCGCCAAGCATCAGTGGAGATGAGATTACAGCCATGAGAAAAAAATATAAGCCTAATGGACAATCTCTGGTTGAATTTGCACTTTTACTCCCCCTGTTTTTACTGCTTGTGGTGGGGTTTTTTGATATCGGCCGGGCGGTCCTTTATTATACTGTGTTGAATAACGCCGTCAGGGAGGGCACCCGTTTTGCAATCGTCCAGCCCAGTGATAGCTATGATACTTACCCAACACCTGATACTATACAGAATTTTGCCTGTGACACCGGGTCAGTGACCGCACACGAGGATATTTGCAACAAGATAGAAGGCTATGTGTTTGGTATTGGTGAATTATCAGGCAGTGATATTATCATCACGCATGTCGATAAAGGCACTCCGGATCCTAAAATCAATATTCGTATTAGCTTTGATTACCAACCTGTTACACCCGGGTTAGGATCAATCACTGATTTCACGATTGTGGCGGAATCTGAAATGCTGCTGGCGGAGATTGCAAAACCCGAGGATTGAGCAGCATTTTCCCATCATTTTGGCATGAGTATTGCATGTTTATCATTAATATGTCATTCTTATTACATTAAGAATCATTAATTCTATGGAGGTCATCATTGTCCAATAAAATCAAAGCTATCCTGATTATCCTTGCCGGCATCATCCTGGTCGCGATTGGGGTGTTTGCCAGTTACTTATTGATCCAACGTTTCCAGGCCCAGCAGGCGCCAGCAGTTGCCCAGGAAGAGATCGTCCGCACGGACGTGGTTGCGGTTACCCGTGACCTGTTTTTAGGAGATACCCTCACTCAGGGCGACCTGGAAGTGATCAGCGTGCCGGTGGAGGTCGTCCCCCGCAACGCCGTCACTGACCCAGAAGAAGCCGTTGGCAAGTTCATCAAGACTGACCTGGTGCAGGGAGAGATGCTGTTGACCCATAACCTGGCGGATCCAACCAACAAAATCAAAGACCTCAGCTTTATCTTGGCTGAGGATCACGTGCTGTTCGCCTTTTCACCAGGGGACCTGATGACCTCGGAAGACATGGTGCAGCGCGGGGATATTGTGGATATCTTTGCCACCTTCACCCAGGAAATTGAGCAGGAAGAGGAGATCGACCCCGAAACCGGGGAACCGGTGGAGCCGGAAACCCGTACCTTCACCCTGGATTCATTCCAGCGGGTGGATGTGACCGCCCTGGTGGTGGATATCATCGAGGGCGAAGGCGGGGGTGGGACTGACCTGCTCCCGGGTCAGACGGCAGAAGGCGATCCCCAACAAGAGGTCAATATTCGATCCTATCTGCTGGCGCTTGACCCACAGAATGCCTTGATCCTTAAGCATCTGACAGACACCGGCGCTAATTTTGATATTGTATTGCGGGCGCCGACATCGACGATCCCCTTTGAACTGACACCGGTCACGGAGGAATTTATTGTTGAGTTCTATGGTCTTGAAATCTTACCCTGAGAAGGCGGGAAAACATGATGGCAAATGCGACGGATTCGACGAAAATATTACTGGTATCCAAAAACCCTGAGATCATCCAATCCACCCGGGAATACCTTGCGGAAGAAAAAACCCTGGACCTGGTCGAAAAGGAGGTCACCACCGAGAACCTGTTTTCCGTAATTGAAGCTGTTAAACCAGACGTGATCCTGCTGGACTTCAATTTTCAGGACAACCCCTTTAACCTGGTGGACCAGGTGGTGGGGGAGTACCCTAAAAGCGCAGTAATTGCCATCCTGCCAGATGACCAGGTGGTCAACCTAGACCGGGTGGTGCTTTCGGGGGCGCGCGCCTTTGTGCACTTCCCCTATGAAGGCTACAAGCTGCCCATTACGATCAAACGGGTGGTGGAACTCCTGACCCGCAACGACCGTTCACGGAAGGCTTTTGCTGAACCCGGGAAGGAAAAATTTAAGCACACCTATACCGTTTTCAGCCCCAAGGGCGGCGCAGGTACCAGCACCATCGCTGCCAACCTGGCGATTGCCCTGCATGAGATTTTGGATGAAGAGGTGCTGTTAATTGATGGAAAGCATTTGTTTGGGCATTTGGCGCTGTACCTCAACCTGCGCACGGGCAACTCGGTCATGGATTTGATCGCCCATGCCGGAAGCCTGGATGAGCGGTTGATACGACAGGTGACAGTCAGGCATACTTCAGGAGTGGATGTGCTGCCCAGCCCAACCTCCATCAGCGAAGCCCAGGGCATCCGCCCGGAAAGCCTGTTCACGGTGCTGCAAGCCTTGCAGGGGACTTTTGAGAACATCATCATCGACGGCGGCAGCAACCTCAACGAGAACAGCGTTACCTACATGGATTCCTCGGATAAAATTTTACTGGTATTGAACCCGGAGCTGGCATCCATGCGGGATGCGCGCCAATTTTTGGAGGTCGCCAGCACTCTGTCTTATCCCAAGGATAAGATCCTGCTGATCCTCAACCAGGCGGGCAGAAAAGCCGATATTAAATCAGCGGAGATTGAGGACATCCTCAAGGTGGAGATCTTTAGCACGATCCCGGCGGATGAAAACATTGCCCTCAGCAGTCTGAACGAGGGTGTGCCGATCCTGCTGAAAAAATCGCGCCACCCCATCAGCCGGGCGATCAAGAAACTGGCAAAGGACCTGGTGAAGACCAGGGAGAGCCTGGAGGAAGATTAGATTCCAATGAGACGGATCGACGATTCGATGATGACTGAAAATACTTCCAAAATGGATTGGCGGGGGCTTCCATGCTGAACCTGACACAAGATTCAATCACCCTGATCCTTTTGGCGGTCATTCTTTTTTCTGCCATCGGCCTGGTGATGGCCGGCTTGTGGTTTTACAGGCACGGACCCACTTCTAAAAAGCAGCAGCGGATGACGCGCTATGTTGTCCCTACCAGCGAAAAAAGTACAACCGATGCTGCAGGCAAGCGGCGTTATGTGATCCTTTCCGGGGGGGAGATCGGCAAGATCAGGGATTGGCTTAACAATGCCCTGCGGGCGTTTTCATCGGAGAAATTGCAGGTCCGGCTCTCCAGCGCTTACTGGAAGATCACCGATGTGGAATACATCCTGATCCGTATCATGGCAGTGGTATTGGCTTTCTTGTTAGGTTGGCTGGTCTTTGGTAACATTCTGGCTGGTATTTTCTTGTTAGCAATCGCCTTCCTGGTGCCGACTATGCTGTTGGACCGGGCCATAGCCCGACGCCAAAAGCAATTTCACGAACAACTTCTGGACATGCTGACCCTGATCAAGGGGTCGGTTCAGGCGGGCTATGGCTTGATGGAAGCCCTGAACCTGGCGGTGGAAGAAGTCCCCCCGCCAGCTTCGGAGGAGTTCGGGCGGGTGCTGTACGAGGTTCGCCTGGGGCTGAGCCTGGAAGATGCCTTATTCAACCTGGCAGAACGAATGGAGAGCGACGATCTGCAGATCGTGGTAACCGCCATCATTATCAACGACCAGGTGGGCGGCAACCTGACTATGGTGCTGGAATCGACGGTGACCACCATCCGTGACCGCCAGCAGCTGCAAGGCGAGATCCGCTCCCTGACATCCTACGCAAAATACGTGGGCAACTTTCTGTCCTTATTACCCTTTGTTACGGGCATTGGTATTTTCTTTTTGAGCCCTGGTTATTTTGATACGCTTGATACTTCACTGATCACTCAGGTCCTGTTCGTGATGGCGTTGTTGGGGATTGTCCTGGGTAACGTCTGGATAAGGCAGATTGTTAAGATCAAGGTTTAATTAAAGGATTTATTGGATGAACTTTAACCTGATGGAAATTGACCCGCTGTTTATCTTTCTCGGTGTAATTTTAGCTGCCCTGGGATTATCCCTGGCGATTTACGGCCTCCTCCGGTTGATCAGGGGGGGGGACAGGGTTGCCGATCGTCTGGATACCTATGTTGCGCCGGATCGGGCTGTTGAAGGCGGGGCAGAGGGCAGGCCGATCATCGCGCCGGAGATCCGCGGTTCCTTGCTCAACCGCACCATTGGGACCTGGTTCAAAACGATACTGAACTTCCTGGGGCGTTTTACCCCCCAATCGATGGTGCTGGATTTGGAGCATAAATTAACCGTGGCAGGCCGTCCGGGCAACTTCAGCGCCGGCAGCTTTTTTGCCCTGCGGCTGTTATTACTCTTTGGCGGATTGTTATTTGCCTACCTTGTTCTGAGAGATGCAGAATCTATTAACTTGAATTCTATGATTTTCAGCCTCCTGGTGATCCTGTTCGCCTGGTTCATCCCAGTCGCCTGGTTGAACAACCGCATGCGCGCCCGCCAGGATGAAATTCAGCGGGGGCTGCCTGACGCGCTGGATATGCTTTCGGTGTGCGCCAGTGCCGGGCTGGGCTTTGACCAATCCCTGCAGAAGATCAGCGAATACTGGGATACCGTGCTGGGACACGAACTTAAACGGACCACCGAGGAGATGGAAATGGGCGTGTCTCGGGCGGTTGCCCTGCGCCACCTGGCGGACCGGACTGATATTGAGGAGCTGACCCAGTTTGTCGCCATCCTGATCCAGGCGGAGCGGATCGGGATGAGCTACGCCAACGTGCTTCACAGCCAGGCAGAACAGATGCGTGTGCTGCGCCAGCTGCGATCACGCGAAATAGCCAACAAGCTGCCTGCAAAGATGATGCTGCCGCTGGTAATTTTTATTTTCCCGGCCATGCTGATCGTGATCCTGGGCCCAGCCATACCGACCATCCTGAATGCTTTTTAACAATAGAACTTAAAATTAATCATAAAGTGTGAAAATGGATACTTCATTAAAAGACGAATTTGACCCAAATGAAACCGAAGCTTCCAAGGCAGTCGGAGAAGAATTTCCTGTTGATCAGCCTCGGGCACTATCCAGCGACCCGGATTATGTTAAATTAAACGAGCACTTTCAGAAGGGTGAAAAAGACCTGGCAATGATGGTACTGAACGCCCTGGAGAAGCGCTATCCAGACCATCCTGAGCTGCAAAAAATCAAAGAAGAACTTCAACTAAAGTCTTCCGTCAAGGAACTGGCGAAAAAAATCGAAAAAGGGGAAAAGCGTACACACCGACGAGAGTTCCTGAATTTAGCCATTTTTGCGGTGATAGGTACCATCATTGCGATAGCTGCCTTTTATTTTGCTTCTCGTTTTCTCCTCAGCGGTGCATTGGAGGAGCAGGTGGACCAGAACACCGGTCAGCTAACCTCCCTCCAAAGCCAGGCGGAACAGCTTCTAGCCAGAGGCCGGCCGCAGCCTGCCGCCGAGATCATCGAGACCATGCGGGAGATTAACCCCAATTGGGAAGCCCTGCCGGAGCTGACCGAGCGTGCAGAAACCCTGCTGGGATTGGAGGAGGATTACAACCAGGCGCTGACACTGGCAGACCAGGGTGAAAATGCCGAAGCCCTGGCAATTTTCCAATCGATTGAAGCGGCCCAACCCGGGCTGTGGGATGTGCACAATCAGATTGCAGCCATGGAGGAGAAAGTCCAGATCAACACCTTTCTTGAACAGGGAAGTGCTGCCTTCCAATCAGGGGATTGGGCTGGGGTGATCAGCGCGTATGAAAGCGCCCTGGCACTGGATCCTTCCGTGAATGACCCGAGGATGAGGAAGCAGTTGATTCAGGCTTATCTGAATGAGATGAGTAGCGTGGTAGAAAATGAAAACACCCTGCTTGACGCCCTCGAATCGGCGGAGGACTACTACTGCAGGGCGGTCGCCCTGATACCCCAGGGCGGGGAATTTTCCGCCCAGCGCACACGGCTGGATGAGTTGAATACCGCCATAAAGGAAAAGAAATATATCCGGATGGCGAGGGACATTTTTGCTGATCCCTACCAGACGGTGGGCATGGTTGGCAGCGCGGTCAATTATTTACGGCAGGCAGCCAGCCTGAACCCCAGGAACACCTCGTTGCAGGGGGATCTGCAAAATGCACAGGCTTACCGTGATGGATTCCAGAGCTTTGTTGCTATGAACTGGGAACCAGCCATCGAAAGCTTCAACCAGATTCTCTCATCAAATTCAGGCTTTTTACAAGGTCATGCCGCTGTTTTATTGTATGAATCCTATTTTGGATTGGGAAAGCAGGTCGCAGCATCGGGTCTTTACGAAGACGCCGTTCAGGCTTTGGAAGCAGCGGAAAACCTGGCTTATGACGATCGCGACAACCTGTTGAAGCTTTTCCAGGTCCAGACGCTAATCGGGGATATCTTCTGGCAGAGCGGGGAACCCGCTGCGGCATTTTCTGCTTATCAGGACGCTTTTGAGAACATCAACATCATGGATCGTTTAGAAGCATTCCCTGAAATCGAAAGGGATTATGTTGAGGCGATCCGTTTCGCCGAAAATGAATTATATGAGGACGCCCACGAGAACATCCAGGCTGTTTTTGATAATATTGACGCCCTTTACACATTTTCCGAGGTGACGGTCAGTGACGGGGCAAGCCTGGTATTCATTGCCAATAACAATAATTCCACCATCAACGCCATCAACCAGGTGAACAACCTGCCAGGGGATGTTGTGGTCACTTTTGGTGGCACCCTGCAGGTGCCCAGAATTGAAAATTAGATATTTTATTTTTATTCGTAGTTAGAAGGAGGTCGACATGTTTACAAATCGTCCTGCAATGCGAAAGGAACCTTACCAGGAAGCCACAACAGGCCAGGCGAGGACGCCCGAGCTTGAAAGGGATTTCCAATTGATCCGCGATGCTGTTCAACAGAAACTGCTTTCCAATGATAATGGTGGACGAAGCCTGGAGAGGGACACGGATAAATTAAGATCCCGGCTTGAGGACAATTTCAATGCGGTGTTAGAGGAGGAGAATATCCTCTACAACCACGCCACCCGAACCCAAATGCTGCAGTGGGTGGCGGCGGATATTACCGGTTACGGTCCGATTGAGCCCCTGCTGGCGGATGACGATATCACCGAGATCATGGTCAACGGCTATGATAAGGTGTATGTTGAGCGGTTTGGTGTGATTGAGCCCACCAATGTGAAATTTGAGGATACCGCCCACCTGATGCGGGTGATTGACCGGATCGTCTCGCCGATTGGCAGGCGCATTGATGAGAGTTCGCCGATGGTAGATGCTCGTTTGCCCAGCGGCTACCGTGTGAACGCCACCATCCCGCCGCTGTCGCTGGACGGGCCGATCCTGACCATTCGTAAATTTGCCACACGGCCCTTTACGGTGCAGGACCTGATCTCAAACGGCACCCTGACGGTCGCCCTGGCAAGCTTTTTGAAGAGCTGCGTTGAGGCGCGGGTGAATGTTGTCAACTCGGGTGGTACCGGCACCGGAAAGACCACCTTTCTGAACGTGCTTTCATCCTTCATCCCGGAAGCGGAGCGGGTGATCACCATTGAGGATACGGCTGAGCTTCAGATGAAGCAGCCGCATGTGGTGCGTTTGGAAAAGCGCCCGCCCAATATTGAGGGCAAGGGCGAGATCGCCATTCGCCAATTGGTGATCAACGCCTTGCGCATGAGGCCTGACCGCATTATCGTGGGTGAGTGCCGCGGCGGCGAAGCGCTGGACATGCTCCAGGCGATGAACACCGGCCATGACGGCTCCATGACCACGATCCACTCCAATGGGCCGCGGGATGCCCTGCGCCGTATTGAGACCATGGTGCTGATGGCGGGGATGGAACTGCCCCTCAAGGCGATCCGGGAGCAGGTCTCCTCGGCGATCGAGCTGGTGGTGCACCTGGAACGCTTGAAGGACGGCTCGCGCAAGATTGTGAACGTTTCCGAGGTCCAGGGCATGGAAGGGGACACGATCGTCATGCAGGATTTGTTCGTGTTCCAGTATGCTGACTTCAAGAACGGGCGGGTACAGGGCAAACTGGTGCCCACCGGTCTGCGGCCCCGGTTCCTGGAGAAATTCACTGCCAACGGTATTGATATGCCGGACAGCATTTTTGAGAAGTAAAAAATTTGAAATATTTTTCTGTAGGGGCAGGTCTCCGTGCCTGCCCTTTTTTTGTTGAAATTGATGGAGAAACATGAAAACGATTCAACTTCGAAAATCATCACCACCGCGTACCCTTCTTAATCTCAAGGTTTGTGATACCTTCTTCAACCGCTTCAGGGGCTTGATGTTGACAAAGGAACTCGCTCCGGATGGGGGGATCATGCTTGTCGGGGATGCGGAGAGCAAGGTCAACGCCTCAATCCACACGATGTTCATGCGCTACGACATCACTGTTTTGTGGCTGGATAAGGATAGGGTGCTTGTGGACAAGGTGTTGGCGAAGAAATGGAAGCTCTATTATGCTCCACAAGCGCCCGCGCAGTATATTCTTGAGATGCACCCTGATCGATTCGACGATTTTGCGATTGGCGACAAATTTGAGATTTTGTAGGGTGGGTTGGGGGAGATAAATAATCAATCATCAATTTGATCATCCAGTTTTATTTTTATTGAATAAATATTACGTGACCAACCCACCGTCCTCCTCCCTCATCCGTCACGCCTACGGCGTGCCACCTTCCCCTTACACCTAAAGGTGTTTCGCTGCGCTCCAGGGAAGGCTTCATATAAAAAACCTTGATTCGGTGGGTTTTTGTTATTGCGATGAGCGCAGCGAAGAAGCAATTTTGATTAGGAAAGGGTGCGCAGGCAACCCCTGCTTACCCTACGGCTTAATTAGAATTTAAGCAAATATTTTAGTATCATTTCATTCATATCGTTAAGTCGGAAAATGCATATTGATATTTAACAATAAATCATATACAATTACATTAACATTAATTTCTTTAGATTTATCCTGGGTAACCTTCATGTAAAAAAGTTGATTACCAAGTTGGAGGGAAAGAAATGAATAAATTTTTTAAATTCTATAAAAAGCATGAAGATGGTCAAATTCTTGTCCTTGTTGCCTTGATGTTGGTTGGATTAATTGGTTTTGCTGGCTTGCTGACGGATGGCGGTATGATGCAGCTGTCAAAGCGGGAATTGCAGGCTGCTGCTGATGCGGCTGCCCTGGCGGGTGCGAATTTTTTACCCTACCAACCTACTAAGGCGGTAGAAACTGCAAGAAATTACGTTTTAGAAAATGATCTGTTGGAGTCGAATATCAAATCAATCACAACGCCTTACGATGGTGATAATAGGAAGATTGAGGTGGTATTGGAAAAGCAAGCCTCCATTACGTTTGGACGTATATTTAATCCCTCTGAAACAAAGATTACAGCACGCGCAGTTGCCATGCGATATCCTAAATGGGCTGGAGAGGCATTACCTTTTTTAAACCTTGATGATAATTATGATGATGATCCAAACATAGAACTATGGGAAAAAGTATCACCAGGGGATTTTGAAAGCATTTGGAAGGATGATTATGATACTTATAACCAGGATGATTGTTCGATGGTTTATTTTACAGTAGATTATATGGATGGGGTTCAAATCACAAAGGGTACTGTTGCTGATAAAAAGCAAGAGGTTGAATGTGTATTTGGACAGGAAGTTAATCCCGTTTATGTGATTAGCTTGCGCAGCGGGGTCATTGAAAGTGGGCAGGTTAAAATGAAAGATGGAACGATTGTTTCTTTGGATAAATTAAAAAACAAAGATATCATAAATGAGGATCAATTGGTATTATTAGAGTGCGATTGGTTTTTTTACGAGAAAAAAACCCTAAAGCTTCGCGTATCAAATGTGTACGATATCATCAATGATGAATTGCCAGAAAATTATTATAATCCGGATGGTGGCACTTCAAATTTAATTGAGTAAAATTATCTTAAAGAACAGCGAATATTTCCTACGGCGTTCAATTGGAAGAAGCAGGTGAGAGTTGATAGATTTTGTAGGGTGGGTTGGGGCAGAGAAGTTATCAATTATCGATTTGATCATCCAAATTTATTTTTATTATAAGAATATTCCGAGACCAACCCACCGAATCAAGGATTTATAAATGGAAAA
>LDZU01004761.1_pt1 | contig 13199 bp, 9 predicted proteins | sample 615531 | NCBI WGS metagenome assembly LDZU01 (sample SAMN03408293, study PRJNA278302) | terrestrial metagenome | isolation source: oil reservoir sample SB2 | place: USA: Alaska, North Slope, Schrader Bluff formation | collected 2011-09 | reverse complement strand
AGGGACAAAAGATTGGGAAGCTAAATTATAAATTTCATCTGGATTTGATTCTTTAATAGCATTAATCAAAGAATTTTGATCTAATAAATCTCCGGATATTAGTATAATTCTATCCTGAATGTGTGTTATCCTTTCAAAATTTAAAATACTAGTTCTACGAACTAAACCAAATACTTCATAGCCTTTATTTATCAAAAATTCTGCCAAATATGAACCATCCTGACCGGTTATACCAGTAATTAATGCTTTTTTCTTTGACATTTATTATTCCTCCAATATTTTATGACTTCTGGAAACATTTAAAATAATTTTTTAACAAAAACTATTTCTTATATATTGTCACCTTCATAGAACTAACTTAAAGATTTATTCTCATTTTTATATAAAATGATTATTCCCCAATAAGTATAAAATTATTTTTAACATACTATATATGTTACTACTAAACATTAAAAGCATTCTATAGGGCAGTCTGATAAAATTTATATTAAAATTGGACTTTTTGGATTACAATCATAAAATAATTCTTCATAAAAATTGTAAGTAAGTTCAGCTATTTTATCCCAAGAAAAATATTTAATAGTTTTATATTTTATATCTTCATTCCACTTTATTAATTCATCTCTACTAATTTCTGAAGCCTTATTAATTGCCAGGCATAGCTGTTTAGGATCGTTCGGCTCGACTATATAACCACCCTTAATAATATTAATAACCTCAGGGATTGCTCCAACTTTTGTTGCAATTACAGGCTTACCTAAACTTAGAGCAGTTAATAATACTTCACTTTGTGAGGCTTCTAAATAGGGTAATACAACAAAATCACATTCAAAGTAATAAGCTAATAATTCTTCATCACTTTTATATTCTAATGATGAAAATATTGAAGAATGATATTTTTCAATAGTTTGTAATTCATTATTCATGTTATAATTAGGTTTCCCTATAATATATAATTTATCTTTAGGGTATTTATTAATATGTTTTATCCAAGCTTCAAGTAATACATTAAGCCCTTTATTTTTATGTATTACTCCAACAAATAGAAAATTACGCCCCTTATTTTTGGAAACATTAATCTTTCTTCTATAAGAATTTAAAACATTTTTATCAATTTTTTCAAATAACTTGGTTACTGTGCCAAGAGGAATAACACATATTGAACAATCATTCACTTTTTCGCTAAATATTTCATTCATCTGTTCTTTTAATACATCACTATGTACTATAATACCGTCAAATTGAGAGTAAATTTTTCCTAATATATTTTTATATTTATAGCCGTTTATATGAGGTAAGACATTATGAGCAGTTAATATTATTTTTGTATTTTTTTGGTGTAGTCGATATTTAAGAATTCTTAACCAGAAATAATCAAATTGATAAAACAATAACCATTGAATATGAATAATATCCGGAGTTTCTTTCGAATAGATCTTTAATAATTTCAGCATATTAAAGCAATATTCTAATCCACGTATTACATTTCGAAATAAGCCCACTTTTAATTTTTCAGAATATTTAAAAAAATATTTATCTACTTTAAAATTCGATAATTCACCATATTCATAATAGCAATTAGTAATAAGTGTAAGATTTTTATTTTTCTTATATAATGCATCACATAATGAATAATCATAAATCCCCAGGCCTCTAATTCCCCAAGGATCTTGCATAATGAGCTTCATTTATAATACTTACCCTAAATATTTTTAATTTTTTACCTTACTATCGCTAATATATCTTTTAAATTAATTTGAAGGTAGCAAAAATATTAATGCTAACTTATAATAATCTTATTAACGTTTTCCTCTAAATTGTTTACAATGAAATAAAAAATCGCACTTCATATCTTTATCAATTAAGATACTAATTTTATACAATTTTTCATTAATTAAGATCTTTTTTAACCTACTTTTTGACGACTAATAATATATCAAGATTTAAATCTCTAATTATTCACCCTTAGTTAAATCATTAGAGCCAAAATATAATATCTTGAAGAATTGCGAGCATAAACCTTTAGCATTTATTTTTATCAAATTTTATCTATTCTATTCTTTTTCTAAAATGGCAATAAATTTAACATAACAAGACGAGTCAATTTCTTTCTCATTTTCAATAATATATATAGTCAGTTTTAGATCATTTATATTATTTCTAATCCTAGAGATTAAATGAGAGATATCATAAAATCGTCCATGTCTATTTCTGTAACCTTTTGCACAATACAATATAGCATCACTTTCAAAAGATATACCACCCCTTGGCAAAACAACTGGATCCGTCTGTATTGCATATCTATTAAAAAGATATAAAGGTAATATACAAACTTTTCCTTCCTTTCCAAGAACTCTGTTAGCTTCTTTTATAAACCCTATATCTGAATCCTGCTCAAAGTGTTCAAAAGAACAGTGTAACCCCATCTTTGTAGCAAAACCATCTTTTACTGGCATGCTACTTGCATCCCCCCCAATAATATTTTTGTGTAAGCCTTTTGGAAATATCAAATCTTGTCGATAAGTTTTACAACCATACAATTTATGATATATTTCTGGTGTAGGTGAATTCAAATTCGCAATATCTATATAAACATCATCTTTAGAAAGATTTAATAGTTTTGCTGCTAAGTAATGTTCAAGAGATTTTTCAGTAAAGGTACGCCCCTTGCCACCACCGTAATAATCTGGAAATTTATTATACTTTGCATTGTCTAAATAATGTTTATAGTCATTTTTATTTATTTTAAAATTGACAATGTTAAAACCATTCTTTCTCAGCTGTTTCATGATTTCATCCTGTACTTGAGGATTATTGGCTGGAATTGCAGATTTTATCTTTGGTTCAGGAAGAGCGGCATAGTAGTAATCCCATAGAACAAATTCTTTTATTTTCCAAATAGCAAATTTAATCGCTCTTTTTGGTTGTTTAATAACCCGCTTCATTTTTTTGAGTATATTCGAAAATAACATTTCAACTCCTATTATATTTTTTCAGAAATTTTGTCCGATCCTTTTTATACAAATTATTTTATTAGTATCAAATCATTACTGCCCATTAGTAATAACAATATTTATATTCTTCTTAATAAAATGCATTACGTCGCAAATTTTATAAATATACCCGTTATATAATACTTTAAATTTTGTATAAATATCCTTTTTATTATAAATTCTATATTAATTTCTTTTATTTATTCTTTAACCCCCAATTTTTCTATCCCCTCTTTTAATCTCTAAGAGTAATTTCTTGATACGAGTTATTATTTTTATTTCTTCTCCTCGCAATTGAATATATCTTTTATATTGTTTTCTAGATAATGGCTTACGTTCAAAAACTATAATATGGGGTAATTTAATAAAGGCTAGAACTGTTCCGTTACAAAAAGGAAAAAAATTTCTCGTAAAAATAGTCCTTATCAAACCACCTATTGCCACAATGATACTTTCTTTTATTGCTGCATAAATAGGTAAATTTCTCCATATCTCATACTGTTTATTTCTATAATAAAAAAATGTTTTCCTATATTTCGGTCTTTGAGCAGATGACCTGTAATGAAACATGATAGAAAAATTACAATGCATTATATCCAAATCTTGCTTTAATAGCCTTAAACTTAAGTCGTTTTCTTCATTACTATAAAAAAAATAATCAGGGAACATACCAACTTTTAAAAAGTAATCTCTTCGTAACATAAAGGCTGTACCCCAAAAATAATAAGTAAAATATATTTCATCTTTTTTTAACTTAAAATCTCTAAATTTTAAAGCAAATATATCGTTAAAAGGGACTTCAATAATTTCACAACCTATAACAGCTAATTTATCATTTTTTCTATATTGATTTATAAGCATTGGAATACTTTCAATATCAAAATATCCGTCATCATCAAGAAAAAATATTAAATTATTCTTTGCATTGATAGCACCAATATTCCTAGCTTCAGCAACACCAGAATTTTTGTGGAGCCTAATTAATTTAACTACTGGAAATTTTTTCCTAACCATTCGAACGGTGCCATCAGTAGAACCATTATCAACTAATATAACCTCTTCGAAATATTCTGTTTTTTTCATAAGATATGTCAATGTTTTTTCTAATCCTACTTCTCTATTAAAAGTGATAATTACAATAGATACATTATTATTCATAAATTTTCCTTTTCACTATTAAATAAATCTTTCTTATTTAATTTCCAATATTCCAATAACATAGAAATGGGAATAAACATTCCCCAAAAATATTTATCATTAACATTATGAAGGAAGAAAGACATTATCAATAAATTAACAAATGAAAGGCCTAAATAAAAATAAAACGAAGAAAATGAAGATTTTTTATAAAAATAATAAATGTTGCTTATTATTTTAATACAAATAAATATAAAAAATAAAAAACCAATAATCCCTAATTCTGATAAAATTGTAATAAAAGTATTGTGGGAATAGTACATTTGACTAATAAAAAAATATCTTGGAGCAAAATACTTATAATTTCCAAGTCCTATCCCAAAAAACGGGTAATCAATAAAGATGTTCATACCCGTCCTAATCATATCACTTCTACTAGATAACGAACGTCGACCCACCAGCTCTTCTCCTGTTGTCATAAAACTAAAAAGAGACTTATAGCTCTCTAATGTATGATTAATTTCTTTTGAAAAATTAATTTTAATAGGAATTATTGAATTGATTAACACAATAATCATAATAACGGTAATAAAATAAATTGTAATTTTTAAAAATAACCTTTTTTGCCTGATTAATTTAACCATAAATATAAAAATTGAAAAAACAATAACCGCTCCTCCCATTCTAGAACCAGTTAAAAATATTGCTACAATTATTAAAAAAGTACAAATAACAGATAAATAACATTTGAAATAACTTTTATATTGTCTATAATTTACTATACTAAAAAAGGCAAAGGGAAGAAAAATTCCTAATTTGCCAGCGGCATAATTGGGTTCCCCAAGAATACCAAAAGGGCGCATATATGGCATTACTTCACGATATAACCGATAAAAATTTGTCCATCCCAATAAATCTGTGAGAACAGACAACCCAGAAAGAGTCCCGGTAATCATCATTATAATCGCTAATGTCACCCAATTTCTTTCATCCCATTGGTATTTAATAAAAAAGAACATAACATAAGATAAAATAATTAATTCAATAATTCTGCGAGCTTCGATTAATGATATTTCTTGATAAACAGCAGTTAATGTTGAAATTAATATACTTAATAGAAAGCCAAACAATAAAATAGTTGTTGGACTATATAAATTAAATTTTATTTTCCTTTGTCCTAATAAAAATATTACAATAACAACAAGAATGGGTATTTGCAAAACCCGATACATTGACATATTAACAGTAGGATAGACTTTAAGCCGGTCAAATATCATGATAAATATTGATAAAGGGAAAATAAATACTAATATTTTTTGGGAATTTGATACCTGCTGTTCCATATAATAAAAAACTCCACATTCCTCTTTCTTTTTATTATTATACTATCCCATCAACAGAATGATTAAATAAATACTAAAGCTATCTAGTTAATATCACTTGATTGCACAATTTTTTATAATGATATGCATTTCCTTCTTAATATTTTTTAAATATTTTTTTATATTAAAAAAATATTTATATCCTCCTACTCCAAATAAAGAACAAAACGCATAAATATAATATTTAATACAAAATGGATAAATTATAATTGCTTTAAATAAAAATTTTTGCCCTTCTCTAATTTCTGCTGAATGACATAATTTATTTCCTAATAAAAAACAATGTTCACTATAAATATAAGGTCTTTTTTTTAATTCTATAAAATACTTATCTATAATCATTTTTTCTCCCCTAACTACTGCCTTAAAATTGTTGGAAATTTGATTACAATGAAAATAATATTTCACAAGTGGTGCTTTAACAAAAGCAAATTTATAATATTTTGCAATCTTTATCCACATATCCCAGTCCTGACAACTGGGTAAAGTTTCGTCAAATAACCCTACTTGATCAATACATTCCTTTTTAACAAGAATAGTTGAAGCACTACCAACACAATTTTTAGTAAGTAAATCATCAAAAATATACCCCTCACTTCTCGGAATATGTTGTTTTATCTTATGGTTACCTTTTATATTTATATACTGTAATCCTGAATAAACGGCTCCAAATTCATATGATTCATATTTAAATATATTTAATTGTTCCATAAGTTTTTCTGGTAGCCATTCATCATCGGAATCTAAGAAGGCAATATATTCACCTTTGGAAGCTTTTATTCCTGTATTCCGTGCTGCGGAGCCACCTTTATTTTGGTCGTGTTTTAAGTAGATTATCCGGCTATCCTCTTGCTGGAATTCTTTAATTATTTCTTCGGTATTATCTGTAGAGCCATCATCCACTACAATTAATTCAAAACCTTGATAGGTTTGATTCAATACACTTTGTATTGCCCTGCCCACCAAATGGGCTCGATTATAAGTTGGAATAATAACACTAACAGTTGGATTTTTATTCATACTTTCCTTCTTTGGTCAAATCTAATATATATTTTATATTTTACAGATTATATTTCTTTAAATACAATAATTTTATATGTATTTCAAAAGGTTAAAATCACCATTTTGGCACAGAAGATTCCCCAGAGAATACATATGTTTTGCTAACGATCTCTTATTTTTTACAATATCGTAGGAATATTTTTCAAAAATCAGTTGATATGCTTTAACAAGAGCTTCATTGTTATTAGAAATACCTTTCCCCGTATCATAGAAATTTACTAACGGCTCATTAATATGGTAGAAATAATAATATTTTGACAGTCTGGCAAAAAGTTCTAAATCTATAAATCTAGGGAAGTTTTCATCAAACATCCCTACCACATTGAAACATTCTCTTTTGATTACCGCCGTTTGTATCCCTATCCCCATAACTTGATCTAATGCTTGCTTATACACTATTCCATCTTCAGGCATTATTTTAGGAGAATGCCAGTATCTCTTTTCTCCTTTACCAATTCTCCACATATCTGTATAAACAACCCCTACCTCTGCTGGGGCGTTTTCAAAAACCCGCATCTGTTTTTCCAACTTCTCCGGCAACCACTCATCATCTGAGTCTTGAAAGGCTATATATTCCCCCCGGGCCATGTTTATACCTGTGTTTCTGGCTGCAGAGCCGCCACGGTTTTGGTCATGGCGGAGGTAGCGGATACGAGGATCGTTAAAACTTTTCACCACCTCTTCGGTGTTGTCAGTAGAGCCGTCATCCACCACAATAATCTCAAAATCCTGGTAGGTCTGATTGAGCACACTCTGGATAGCTCTGCCTACCAAGTGTGCTCGGTTGTAAGTAGGGATAACAACGCTCACAGTTGGAATTTTTCCATTCATCTGTCTTCGCCTCTTTTTGAAGTTAATAACTTTTTCTCAAGAAATCTATGAATATTCTTACTTTTGTTTTAAGAGAATAAATTTCCCTATTTAGACTAGAAGGAATTCTGTATTTCTTATCTAAATCTAGAGTTATAGCCGACCTATTTATTCCGTCCATAAATATTTTAATATTCACATTATTCATTTCAACTTTTGGGGTATCATCCCAAAAGTTTTTATCATTTCTTAAAATATCACTGTCACCCAAAATTCCGCTTATAACAACATAACTACCTTCACTAAATTTCCACATTAATATAGGCAACTCTGTTCTAGGATATAGCAAATTAGTATTTGGGGATGGAAATATTATCTTAGGCGTACCATTTCCAAGTAAAGATATTATCCCACTATGTTGTTCATTATAAGAAACACCTACACCACAACCATTCTCAACAATATTCCTTCGAACAGGAGGATGTAAGTGTGTCTGTCGTTCTATTGAAAATCCTCCCTCTTGAAGTATTATTCTCCTATGTGTTTGTATTTTATGAACTCTTACATGCCAAGGCAAACCTGGCAGAACATAAGATTCTATCTCTACGTTATTCCATGGATTCCACCTAGAATATAATACTTTTTCATTGTTATAAAAAGCTGTTAAATTGTGTCTTTGTTTAAAGATTTCACCATCTTCACTAACTGCTAATGTAGAATCAGGGGCACTTTCTACAACTCCATATGCACTTCTTGGTATACTAAACCCAAATACATTTGAATACACGAATTTTTCATACTTAGCTATTGAGTGTATCTGGTTCCCATAGTCTTGTCCATTAACAAATGCAGCAATGTGATAAGATTTTCTACAAATAGTCATACGTGAATATTTTTGAAACACCTTAGAATTTAAAACGGGTAATCTCTCTTCTTTTACCTTCCAAAATGGATGATCATTTTCTATCCCTATAATTAAAAAAGATTTTAGAGCCCAATAGGGAGAACCAGTTCCATTATAACTTTCTGACATAATTAAATTAGGGTACGAATAACCTACAGTAAGTAATCCAGATTTATCAAAAATCGGCTGTCGAAACCACCATCTCAAATGACGGCATATTATCCCCTTTATTACCCCTAAGGGAAAGGCGTCGACTCCTGCAAATACAACAGCGCTCCAAAAAGCTACTTGGGCAAAACGATAAGTAAGACTTCTTCCAAAGGGTAAAGCCGACCCATCTTCAGAAAACCAATATACGAAGTCCTGTGCAAATTCTTTTGCCCTTTTTTTGTATAGGTAACTTCTTTCTATATCTTCCTGCTCCATAACTCTAGCATAAATCAAGGAATAAAAATGAAATGCCCACGATATATAATAGTCTCTTCTATTTGTCTTGCCATCAGAATACCAACCATTACCTAAATAAAATTTTTCAATTCTTAATAAATCCTTTTGAATAGTTTTCTCACTGTATTGTGCACCTATTTGTTTTAAAAAAACATTAACTAAAACTCTAAAAAACAACCAATTATTTTGAACCAAACGTTTATGGTTAATTTGTAGTAACCATCGTTCTATATTCTTCTTTTTATCTTCTGTTAGCTTGTCCCAAAAACTATTTTTTGAAAAATATAGAAAAAATGCTATAGGAGGCATTTCTACGGCACGCTGATCGTAATCTTTTAGATCACCCCAATATTCCGGATGACAAGGATTAGTTCCATTTAATATACCTTCTTTAAAACATTCTAATACCTCAATATTTTTTCCATTTTTAGAATAAGGAGCTATACCCCATAAAAACCTAGCAAAAGCTTCTAAGTAAAGAGTAGAGTCTTCATACTGTGTAGCTACATAATTTGGCAATAACAAAAATGCTTTCCCAGGGCTAAAATAAGACATTATTTTATTGCACATTTTTAATAAAGCATCTTCAAAATCAGATTTTGCAATTAATTTATTATTTTTCAAACTATCTATCATTATATTTCAATCCTTTTATTTTTCCTGTTCTTCCCAATCATAATATTCACTCATCTCACATTTTACAAAGATTTTTTAAACAACCGTAAATTCCCAATCGGACCAAAGTGAAATAATCGCCAGATACCGATTTGAAAAGCTATATAAATTATCATTGCAAACAAAATGGAAAATATAAATTCCAAAAAACTCATTTGCCCTAATGCACGAGTTATAAGCAAGATAAACATAATCATAATCCCAGTCCCCACTAGCGAAGGAAGTAATCTCATTAACCATTCTTTATAATTACTTTTGATAACATCCGATGAAACGCCCCACCATACAGGAATGGTAGCTGAAATACCTAAAAGAACAGTTATGGCTGTTCCGTTCATCCCAAATGCCTTGGTTAACGGATAGATTGTTACAGCCATGACTCCCACTCTTACTAAGTTCATCCAAAAATCCATATTTGGGCGTCCTACCGCTTGAAAAAGCGATCCGCCTGTCACTGCAATAGAACGAATAAGACCTGAGATACTTAGTATCCTTAGTGCAGAAACCATTGGCATCCACTGATCACCCAAAAAGAGGTGCACAAAGTCGGATGCTAATATAAAAATACCAGCAGTTAAAGGTAAAGACAGAAAGGCTACAGCTTCTATGGTCATCAAGAATCCTTCCCGAAGTTTCGATACATTATTCTGCAATTTAGAATATGTAGGAAAGGCTACTTGAGAGATAACATGAGTAATTTCTGTAGTCATCAGATTAGAAAAACGAAAAGCTAATTGATAAAGTCCTAAGGTAGTTGCCCCCAATACCTTACCCAGAAAAATATCATCCCCCTGTGTGGCTAAAAAAACGACAACGCTGCTTCCCAATATCCACTTCCCAAAAGTGTAAAGCTCCCGTGCTTTTGCCCTCTCCAGCCTAAACCTTGGCCGATAGGGATGGACAAAATAGGAGGCAATCATTCGAACTAAATTCCCGGCCAAAAGCCCAAAGATTAAGGCCCAGGCGTTGTGCAGGATAAGTGCCGCCGGGATGGCTACCCCAAAATCAGCCAAGGTGCCGCTGAACATATAAATAAACTGCTTGTGAAACTCAAGCTCTTTCTGAAAGAAGACCACTCCGATGTTGGTCAAACCCTGAAACACCATAGAAAGGCCCAGCACACGAAGGAGGGGCGCAGCATTCGGCTCACCGAAGAAAACGGCTACATAGGGCGCAATGCCAAAGAGAATAATAGCCAAAACTACTCCCCGGATAGCTTGCACTGTCCAGGCAGTATCGAGATAAGGGCAAACATCTCCTTTGCGCTGGACGAGTGCTGCTTGAAAGCCTGTCTGGGTAAACGTCTCCAGAGCAGAAAGGGCAAGGAGAGCGATGCCAAACAAGCCAAAGTCGTTGGGGGAGAGCACTCGTGCTAGCACAATAGTGCGGGCTAAGCCGAATAACCGATTTACAATGCGTAAGACAAACGCCCAAAATCCAGCCTGCACCACCCGCTGGGAGAGGCTTTGGCTTTTCCCTGGAGTAATAAGTTTTCTCAGCCGTCGATGCCCTCGATATGATGTCTCCTCTTTTTTTGAGGCGGCAACCTCTGTCGCCTCGGGATTTTCAGGCGTTTTTATCACTTAACAATTCTCTCCTTTTCCATCGCTCTACCTTCTCCCTACCCCTTCATAGATAAACCCTTTTTCTTTTACCAGCTCCGGGGCGAGCACGTTACGGGTATCTAAAATCACTCTCCCGGTGAGGTTAGATTTTACTATATCCAAATCCAGATTACGATAACTATTCCACTCAGTGAGAAGGCAAAGAGCATCACATCTTTTCATTGCCTGATACATATCGTCAAAATATTGGACTTTTTCCCCGAGAATTTTACGGGCATTGGGTATAGCCTGGGGGTCATGAGCCTGGACTTTTGCTCCTTCCTGAAGCAACTTTTTGATGATTGTAATTGCTGGCGATTCCCGGACATCGTCGGTCTCGGCTTTGAAAGAAAGGCCTAAAACACAAACCCTCTTTCCCCGGATATCCCCTAAAAGCTTTTGGAGTTTTCTTATCATCTCTTCTTTTTGCCTTTCATTAGCGATAACTACTTCACGAGCTAAACTCATATCCGCTCCATATCTCTCGCCAGTCTTTACCAAGGCTTTGGTATCTTTGGGAAAACAGCTTCCTCCAAAGCCTGGTCCGGGGTGAAGAAACTTGGGGCTGATTCTACCATCCATCCCTAAAGCTCTAGCTATAACATGAACATCAGCTCCCACGGCATCACAGAGATTGGCTATCTGGTTAATAAAAGTAATTTTAGTAGCCAGAAAGGCATTGTTGGCATATTTTATGAGCTCGGCAGTCTCTAAGTTGCAAAAGATAAAAGGAGTGTTGAGAAGATAAAGGGGGCGGAAGATTTCCCTCATAACCTCCCGAGCTTCTTCCTCCTCGGTGCCGACGACTACTTTGTCGGGGTGAAAAAAGTCTTGCACTGCTCTTCCTTCTCGCAAAAACTCCGGGTTAGAAACTACCAGAAAAGAAATTGCCGGGTTCAGATGAAGGAGAGCTTTCTTTATCCACCGGTTTGTTCCCACCGGTACGGTGCTTTTGGTGACCACTACCTTAGGCTCCTTGCTCTCTCGGGCGATGGTTCTCACTGCTTCTTCAAGATAGCTCAAATCAGCCTCTCCATCATCCCGGGAAGGAGTGCCCACAGCAATGAAAATAAAATCATTATCCCGAATGGCTTTCTCGGGATCTTTCTCCAGGAAAAATCTCCCTTCTTTTCGATTGCGCTTCAGGTAGTCCTCCAATCCCGGTTCGTAAAAAGGAATAGTCTCCCTCGCCAGGAGGTCAATTTTTTCTCCGTCGATATCTGTGCAAGTTACCCTATTCCCAAAATCCGCTAACCCTACTCCACAGACTAACCCTACATAACCTGTGCCTAATATGGCTATCTTGTAAGTCATTTTACCTTATTTTCCAATACCAAGCCAGCCTAAACTACCAGTCTGGTCTGGATTGCTCCTTTTATCAACAAATTTTTTATATTTTTATTATATCTTTATTATATTTTACTTTTCACCCTCACCCTAACCCTCTCCCGTCGAGGGAGAGGAGAAAATATGAGGGTTCTCCCTTTGAGGGAGAGGGTGAAGATGAAATGTCCTCCCGTCAAGGGAGAGGAAAAAATAGAAGCCTGTCCACTTTTACTATTCCCATTTACTTTTCACGGAAAGTCTTATAATATAAGCCTTTTGAGCCGTATCTAAAATAAGGTCATTTTAAGCATCATTTTAAAGTTTAAAGGTTTTACCTTAGTTGTTTTAAAAAAATGCGTTATAGACGTTATAAGCGATTCCCTCCTGAAAGCCTTAGGTAGCAAGGGTTTCAAGAGCTAAAAATGATATTTTTAGCATTTTTTTGCCTATTTCGAAGCAATTTTCCTTACGAAATTTTTACTGCTTTTTTAAGGCAGCTCTGTAACCCTTATATATTAGGCCTTTCAAGGTGCAAGAAGTAAGCTAAATTTACTGATTTACCGGTTACCAATTGACAATTATAAGATAATGAAAAGGGAAGATATTTATATCTTTTTTATAAGACCATATAACACTATTTTTGTCCTTCTGATGAGGATAAACTATTTTGGTATTCCAGATATTGTATTGCTCCACTGGCCATCGAATCCTAAGCTTAAGCTTAGGGCATCAGCAAGGAATTGCATTATAAATTCTCCACATAGATCTCTTCAGAGCGCACTAACTCCGTAGCATATCTGGCACAAGCTTTAACATCCTCAATTTCCAGGTCTGGATAGTATTTCTCCACGATTTCTTG
>LDZU01004928.1_pt1 | contig 13224 bp, 14 predicted proteins | sample 615531 | NCBI WGS metagenome assembly LDZU01 (sample SAMN03408293, study PRJNA278302) | terrestrial metagenome | isolation source: oil reservoir sample SB2 | place: USA: Alaska, North Slope, Schrader Bluff formation | collected 2011-09 | reverse complement strand
ACAATTGCAATCGCAAATTCATCTGCTGGGGTCAGCGTGCCTTTGACGTAAATTACTGGTGGAGATTGGTCAATTTCCCTTAACAAACGCGGGTAATCATCATCCAATAAAGTCAGAACCTTGATGTCCTTTTCAAGGATCGACTCATATACCTGGTCGAGGTCAATTTGCTTTCGCAATCTTAGAAAATTTGTAACTGCGCGACCGGGTAATCCTGCTTGCTTGAAGGATTCTCCTGGTGCATTCCAGGCGACAGACAAATCGCCAAAATAATTTTTTATTTGTTGAAATCGAACCGATCCTATCCCTCTAACAAGGTTAAAGCCGATCCAGTATTTTTTCTCATCGGACATCAATCCCCCTCACCGTACCAGTCCATTTTACCAACGATCATCTTTCCTTCAGACAAATCAATATCTAAAATCATCTCTTCTGTCGCCGGGATCAAAGTTTCAACACCGGACTCATCTTCAATCAGGTAAACGTCGTTAGCGCCTGTTTCCAATATCTCAAGCAGAACCCCTAAATAAGTGCCATCTTCTTCATACACGCCCAAACCAATTAATTCGTGAAGATAAAACTCATCTTCAGTAAGCGGTGGGAGTTGCTCCGTTTTCACATAAACCAATTGATTTGTCAGGGCTGAAACAAGGGTGCGATCATTTACGTTGTAAAACTTCAATAATAAAAGCTCGTTTTTATAACGTGTCTCTTCAATGGTATACGGTTGATGCTCTTCCCCAATATAGACGACGCTCTCAGGAACCAATAATTCCAGCATGTGTGTATAGATTTCTAAAGGAATTTCACCCGCTACACCATGCGCGCGTCTTAATTTACCGAGGAGAAGAAAGGCAGGCTCGCTGACCAACTGCGAGCCTGCACCATGTTTGTTTTTATGAGGCATATCGAGGAATAAGAAGGCTAAGAAGGCTCAACAATGTCCAAATTAGCCCGGCTGCCCTCTCTTGCAGCTGCAACATTGAGTAAAGTTCGAATAGAATTCGCAACACGTCCCCCCTTACCAATCACGCGACCCATATCTTCTTTTGCAACATGCAGCTCCAGTTGAACCGTATTGCCGCGTTGTTGTTTTTCAACATTTACCTTGGCCGGTTGGTCAACCAGTGACTGAGCAATAAATTCAACCAATTCTTGCAGGTTTTCGCCTTTCATGCTTGCCTCACACTTCCCTTAATCTATTGATTGTTGTGGATTTGTTCGTGGATCCGTCACCCGTGTTTTATAAACCTCATCGGCTTCTTCAACCAGGGTTTCCACATCCTCACCATTTTTGAATCGTTCGTAACGATCCCATAATTTTGTTTGTTTAAAAAGACCATCAACGGCTTCGGATGGTTGAGCGCCAACGCTCAGCCAATAAAAGACACGGTCGTCCTTTAAGACAATTGTGGAAGGTTCTGTTCGTGGATTGTAATGACCCACAACTTCAATAAAACGTCCATCGCGTGGGCTTTCTTTATCAGCGACCACAACACGATAACTTGCCTGATTTCGGGATCCTACCCGGCGTAATCGAATACGTACCATCGAAATTTTGCTCCTCTTAATATCAATTTTATTAATTTTTAATTTAACATGGAGTCTTCAAAAGGTTTGAGAGAGCGTTGAAGGGAACGCTGACCTTTCTTATCCTCCAGTTAGCCCATCATGCGGCCTAAACCTTTGCCGCCTGATTTCTGAAATGTTTTAATCAGCCGTTGGGTCTCACGGAAGCGCTTCATAACCTGGTTAACAACCTGCACTTCCAGTCCAGACCCGCGCGCAATTCTGCGCCTTCGGCTGGCATTCAATAATTTTGGATTTCGGCGTTCCTCGATGGTCATCGAGTTGATCACCGCTTCAATCTGTTTCAATTGATCTTCAGCGTCTCTGGGATCAACCTGACGGGCAACCTGACCCATCTGCCCTGGGAGCATTTCCATGATCTTTCCCATCGACCCCATCTTACGCATTTGCTTCAATTGCTTGGCAAAATCCTCAAGCGTAAATTCGCCGCGCATGAGTTTTTCGGCTTGCTGTTCAGCTTCCTCCTGGTTAAACGCTTGTTCTGCCTTTTCAATTAGGCCTAATACATCGCCCATCCCAAGGATGCGAGAAGCTAACCTGCCTGGATTATACTCCTCAATTGCATCAACGGACTCACCAACACCCAAGAATTTTATCGGTACACCGGTTACCTCACGAATTGAGATTGCTGCACCGCCGCGAGCGTCGCCATCAATTTTGGTCATAAACAAGCCAGAAATAGGCAAATTCTCACGAAAGCCCTGGGCAACATTCAATGCTTCCTGACCGATCATCGCATCAACAACCAGTAAAATCTCCGTGATATCAACCTTGTCTTTAATCGCGGAAAGCTCGTCCATCAAGGCCTCATCCATTTGAGAACGACCCGCAGTATCCAGGATCACCACACTGACGCCGCCCTTACGAGCAGCCTGAAAAGCCTCCTGGGCAAGTTTAGGTGGTGGGGTGTTCTCTTGATAAAATACGGGCACATCGATGCGTTCACCCAAAGTTTGCAATTGTTTCACAGCAGCCGGTCGATAGGGGTCCGCAGCAACAAGCATCACCCGTTCACCCTGACCGCGTAGTTTTTTAGCTAATTTGGCAGCTGCCGTGGTTTTACCTGAACCCTGCAGTCCAACAAGCATGATCACAAAGGGACGCTCCCCTTTTAGATTTAAGCTGCTTGGTTCGCCAAGGGTTGAAATCAATTCCTCATTGACAATTTTAATGACTTGCTGTGCTGGATTCAGCGCTTTTGATATTTTTTCACCAACAGCACGTTCCTTGACACGATTTGTGAAACGCTTAACAACCCCGTAATGAACATCTGCCTCAAACAGCGCCAGGCGAACTTCTCGCATTGCCTGATCCACATCCGACTCTGAGAGCCGGCCGTGCCTGCGGAGATCATCAAATATCGTTGTCAGTTGTTCGGTCAGATTTTCAAACACAATAAAATTAATTGCTTTCTTCTTGTAAAACTATCAAGGTGTGATTTTAGCGCTTCTCAGGCTAACGGTCAAGGGGAAGTGATGATTTCCTACATTATATTGGATCAAAGTTGAATTTTTATTATGACAGATAATCCACAAAATCGCAACGCTTTGCAGCTCTGTGGGTTAAACAAGTAAGAGGTTTACATAATTATTAAGTCATTAGATTGAAAGGTTATCATTATGCCTAAAGTAGCAATTGTTACAGATTCAACAGCTTATCTACCTGAAGACCTGGTCTCATCCCACAATATCACTGTCGTTCCGCTTTTGGTTATTTGGGGTGATGAGATTCTCCGAGACAACATTGATATCAGCCCCAATCAATTTTACGAGCGCCTGGCAGACGCCAAGAACATGCCCTCGACCTCGCAAGCCGCAATCACAGATTTTGCTGAGGTCTTTAAAAAATTACACAACGAAGGTTACGAAATTTTAACCATTGTGATGTCCGCTGCGCTGTCGGGCACCCTGGATTCTGCAATTCAGGCAAAAAAATTGGTTCCTGAAGCAAGGATTGAACTGGTGGATTCCAGGTTTACTTCGATCCCTCTAGCCTACATGGTGCTTTCAGCTGCCAGGGCGGCAAAACGTGGGGCAACTTTGGAGAAATGCAAAGAAATCGCCGAATCCATTCGTGAAAACACCCAGCTTTTCTTTGCTGTGGACACACTTGAGTTCCTCCATCGCGGTGGGAGGATAGGCGGCGCATCACGGTTCCTGGGTACCGCACTTGATCTTAAGCCAATTCTTTACCTTCAGGGGGGCAAGATTGAAGCCTTGGAACGCGTCCGAACGTCAAAGCGCGCACATCAGCGATTAATCGAATTGCTTGAAACAAGTGTCAGCGGTCGGTCACCAATCAATATGATAGGCATTGCTTCTGCTGCAGCAGAGGAAGCGGCTTCCAAACTTCTCATGCAAATTGAAAGGGACTTTGATCCACAAGAAGTCTTGCTGGCGAACATCAGCCCAGTGATTGGCACCCATACAGGCCCCGGCACCGTTGGCGTTGCATATGTTGCTGGTGTTAACCTTGACCTTTTAAATGAGTGAAATAATGTCCCCAATCAGTAAAAGGCTGCTGCTTCCAGCAGCTTTTTTTCTTTAAGTGAAGTTTCTCACCCGAGGAGAAAATTTTCAGTTAAAATATAGTCCTGGTAACCTCACCAAATTATAAGGAAGGATAATATGACCCCTGAGATCGGCATGAAAGTACCTGATATGCTTCTCCCCAAGACATCCATTGATTATAAAAAATGGGCTGTGATTGCCTGCGATCAATTTACGTCTGAACCTGAGTATTGGGAACAAGTCAAAGAAATTGTTGGCGACTCACCATCAACCTACCACATCATTTTGCCGGAAGTTTATCTGGGCACGCCAGAGGAGAAAAACCGAATCGAGACCACGCACAAGGTCATGGGGCAGTATCTTGAATCAGACATTTTTCGCAGAGTCAATGATTTTATTTATGTACGCCGAAGAATTGGCAATCGAACACGCCGCGGTTTGATGGTCTGCCTTGATCTGGAACATTACGATTTCAATAAGGGCGCACAAACCCTTATACGAGCGACAGAAGGCACCATTTTGGATCGCTTACCGCCGCGCATCCGCATCCGTGAAAAAGCACCATTGGAATGTCCTCACATTCTGGTTCTTTTTGATGACCCGGCTGATAAAGTGTTTGGACTCCTGGATGAGCAAATAGAAAACTTTAAAATAGTTTATGATTTTGACCTCATGTTGGGCAGCGGTCATCTTTCCGGTTATGCTTTGGGGGATGACCAGGTGCGTAAACAGGTTTTACAAACCCTGCAAACATTAATTAGCCCGGAAAAATTTGCGGATAAATATAACCTGAAACTCGGGGAGCACCAACCCCTTTTGTTTGCTATGGGTGACGGCAATCATTCATTGGCGACAGCCAAAGCTATTTGGGAAAAGATCAAGCCCACCGTCGGTATGGATCATCCTGCACGTTATGCACTCGTAGAAATTGAGAATGTACATGACCCGGCATTGGACTTCGAGCCCATTCACCGGCTGATCTTCGACATCCACACAGACATCATCGAAGCGATGCAAGATTACTGGGGTGAAAAATTAAAAATCAAAGATCTATCTTCCCAGGAAACCTTGATCCAAATCGTCGATGATGCAGCGGAACCATGGCATCAAATCGGGATGATCACCCCGGACGGATTGAAACTCATTGAGGTTCATCATCCTGAAGACAATCTTCCCGTCGGCACTTTGCAGAAATTCCTGGATTCCTTCCTCGAGGACAACGGGGCAAGGGACATCGATTATGTCCACGGTACAAAAGTCCTCTTTGAAAAGGGAATACAAACTGGCAATGCGGGTTTCTATGTCCCTGGTATGGATAAATCCGAGTTGTTCAAGACGGTCATCCTTGATGGCGCCCTACCTCGAAAGACTTTCTCCATGGGAGAAGCCAAAGAAAAGCGTTTCTATATGGAATGCCGTCGGATACAAGCTTGATGAAGTGGCGCTGCCTGTTGATCATGACCATTTTTCTAAGTGCTTGTCAACCTCAAGTGGTGACAAGCACTGCTTTGCCCCCTGCAAACACGGTGGAGCCAACGGCAGCCCCATTACCAACACAGACTATGTCCAGGACATCACAACAGCCCACACAAACTATGGAAATGCCCACAAGTACGACGCATGCTTTCCGGGTATGCTGCCCATTAGAAGAGGAAACGCTTGAAACCCTGCCTTCAATCCTGGTCAACCCCCTTGTTATCCCAGCCTTTGGACGTGACGATGGACATCACGGCCTCGATTTTTCATATTATCGGCGTGGTACGCGAGAATCGATACAGGGCATTGAAGTTTATGCAATCCTATCCGGAACAATATCCCTGACCTTGCCGGATGAAATTCCTTACGGCAACACAATCATCATTGAAACACCATTATCAGAGCTGCCTGGACCTTTGCAGGATAAGCTCAAAAGCCTTTATCAACCCATCCCTGAGAATGTTCAATACCAGGGAGAATGCCCTGAAATTTCACCGCCGACCTTAACTGAAAACCTGTCGGTCTATCACTTATATGCTCACCTTGAAAACTCACCATCCTTTCAGAAGGGTGACCTTATTAACTGCGGTGTCCAACTCGGTACCGTAGGCAATTCAGGCCGCTCCAGCAACCACCACCTGCACCTGGAAACACGGCTCGGCCCTTCTGGTGCTGATCTCGGTGATATGGCATTTTACGAAACAAAATATACCGAAGCCCAGCGGGCGAATTACTGCCTATGGCGAATGAGCGGGTACTTTCAGCTCTTTGACCCTTATCTCATATTTAACGCCTGGCTTGCGGACTTGACACACTGAACATTTGTGCTAAAATAAGGGCATGAAATAGAAAATTATTCGTTTATAATTACACGAGATCAGATTATTCGCACCTCATTAGAGGTCACAAAAAGGATGATGACATGGATGACGCAAAAAAGACTGTACTGGAAAAAGCTTTGAAAGATATCACCAAACGTTATGGCGAAGGCGCAATAATGAGGTTGGGTCAGGCAAAACATCTTGCTGTTGATGTTATCTCAACTGGCTCCCTGTCACTCGATATTGCCCTGGGCGTAGGCGGTATCCCCAAAGCGAGGATCTCTGAGATCTATGGCCCTGAAGCCTCTGGAAAAACCACCATTTGTCAGCACATTGTTGCAGAATGTCAGAAAAAAGGCGGTACAGCCGCTTTCATCGATATGGAGCATGCCCTTGACCCGGTTTATGCTGCAAAATGCGGCGTCAATGTGGATGACCTGCTGATATCCCAACCGGATATGGGCGAACAAGCCCTCGAGATCACTGAAACACTGGTTCGCTCTGGGGCTGTTGACATTGTGGTGATCGACTCCGTCGCAGCCCTGGTGCCGCGATCCGAAATTGAAGGGGATATGGGCGACCCCACCATGGGCACCCAGGCACGCCTGATGTCCCAGGCTATGCGTAAGCTCTCAGGTGCTATCAACCAGACCCGGACTGCTGTTGTTTTCACCAACCAGCTGCGCCACAAGATTGGTGTGATGTTTGGCAACCCTGAAACGACCTCCGGCGGCAACGCCCTTAAATTTTATGCCTCTGTTCGACTGGATGTACGTCGAATCCAATCCATTAAAGTAGGCTCAGAGATCATCGGCAACCGTGTCCGGGTTCGCGTGGTAAAAAATAAGGTTGCTGCCCCCTTCCGAACTGCTGAATTTGATATCATGTACAACGAAGGCATCTCCAAGGTTGGTGACCTGGTAGACCTGGGCACAGAGATGGATATCATCGACAAGCACGGTTCCTGGTATTCCTATGGCGATATCCGCCTCGGACAGGGTCGAGAAAATGCCAAAGAGTACTTACGTGAAAATGAAGAACTTCTTGAAGAAATCGAGAAAGCTGTCAGGGAACAAGCAATGGTTGCAGGACCTAAATCACCCTGGTCCGAAAAGGATGATGATTTTGATGAAGATTATGATGAGGACGAAGCAGAAGAATAAAATTACATAAGGATCAGTGAAAATTATAAGAAAAGTGGCAGCCCCATACCTTTGGGACAGCCACTTTTTTATTTATGATAATTTCTCCAGTTATAGAGTAGGGTTTGAATTATCCTTGAATAATAATGCTTTATTTACGTTCCTTCCTGCCAGGAATTCAAATACTTGACCTGTTCTTCCGTCAGGGTATCAATGCTGACATTCATCGCCTCCAGCTTGAGCCGGGCGATCTCACGGTCAATATCCTCAGGAACACCGTAAACTTTCTTCTCCAGCGCTTTGGCATTTTTGACCATGTATTCGGCGCTTAATGCCTGGTTAGCAAAGGACATGTCCATCACGCTTGCGGGATGCCCTTCTGCAGCAGCCAGGTTGATCAATCGACCCTCACCTAAAATGTGGATGATTCGGCCGTCGGGAAGCTCATAAGCCTCAACAAAAGGTCGTACCAGGCGTTTTTCAATTGCCATTTCTTCCAGCGCAGGAATATTGATCTCAACATTGAAGTGACCGGAATTGGCAACAATCGCACCGTCCTTCATGGCTTCAAAGTGGTGCTTGTCAAGGACATTAATATCACCTGTCAGTGTCACGAAAATATCACCGATGGGTGCCGCTTCCACCATTGGCATCACACGGAAACCATCCATAACCGCTTCCAAAGCCTTCATTGGGTCAACTTCAGTCACGATCACATTGGCACCCATGCCGCGTGCACGCATTGCAAGACCTCGTGCGCACCAACCATAACCGCCTACCACAAAGTTTTTGCCTGCCAGCAAGATATTGGTTGCACGAATAATGCCGTCAATCGTCGATTGCCCCGTGCCGTAACGGTTATCAAAGAAGTGTTTGGTCATGGCGTCATTGACAGCCACAACAGGGAACTTCAAAGCACCATCCGCTGCCATTGCTCGCAATCGGATCACACCCGTGGTCGTTTCTTCTGTACCGCCGATCACATCAGCTAATTGATCCTGGCGTTCTTTGTGCAGGGTGCTTACCAGGTCCGCACCGTCATCCATCGTCAAATGTGGTTTGTGATCCAGAGCAGCAGCAATATGCTTGTAATATGTGACATTGTCCTCACCTTTGATTGCAAATACTGGGATCTCATACTGAGAAACCAGGCACGCTGCCACATCATCCTGCGTCGATAGGGGATTGGATGCGGTCAATACCACATCAGCACCACCGGCTTGAAGCGTGCGCATAAGATTTGCCGTTTCGGTGGTCACATGCAAACATGCCGACATACGAATGCCTTCAAAAGGTCTTTCGCGTTCAAAGCGTTCTCGAATTGAACGAAGTACGGGCATCTCTCGCTCTGCCCATTCAATGCGGCGGCGTCCACCTTCTGCCAAATCTATATTCTTGATATCATATTTATCCATCAATACCTCCAATAGTTTGTAAATGCGCAAGTATTCTGCGCAATTCTTGAAATATTATTCCTCAATAAATTTATCCAATGCGCCTTCGTCATCATAAAAGGTTCGAAATCGGGTGACGAAGTCTTTCATCCTGTAACACTGCGTCTGGGTGCCTGTTTCTTCCAGGCAGTAGGTCGCTGCCAGGCTGCCCATTTTAGCACATAGTAAGAGGTCAAAGCCATTCACATAAGCCTTCAAAAAACCTGCCCTGAAGGCATCACCAACACCCGTTGGATCTGCGATGTGTTTCGGAGGGAAGGCGGGTACCTCACCCAAAACTGCACCGTTTTTATAAACACGTGCGCCTTCTTTACCCAGTGTAACAACAGCAAATGCAAGGGATTCCAAAATCTCTCCCGCGCTCATCTTGCCGTGTTTTTGGATCAATTCAAACTCATATTCATTTGAAAATAATGCGTGTGCACCTTTTACACCCTTTTGAATATCTTCCTGTTGAAGACGGATGATTTGTTGGCTGGGGTCAAAAATATAAGGAACACCCAACTCCTGGCATTCTAAAGCATACTTGATCATCGCATCCGGTGCATTGGGTGAAATCACGACAAGATCCTCATCCGTCAATCCTAATTCCTTCATTGAGATCTGAGATGCATCTGCCATCGCACCCGCATAAAAACTGGCAATTTGAGCGTTCGAGAGATCCGTATTTGCAAAGAATGAGGCTGTGAATTTGTTTTCAATTATTTTTACACCTGAGGTGTCCACACCCGCATCTTCTAAAATTTGTCGATACTCAGAAAAATCAACCCCGGCTGTTGCCACCAAACGGGGTTTCTCACACAATAATCCCAGGTTGTAGGCAATATTGGCGGCAACGCCGCCGGGACGGCGGACCATTTCATCCACCAAAAAGGACAAACTGATCGATTCTAAATGTTCCGGAAGGATGTGATCTTTAAAATATCCGGGGAAAGACATCAAATAATCAAAAGCGATTGAGCCCGTTAAAATAATACTCATATTCGTTCCTTAATTCACCATTGCGGCTTTTAAATTTACTTTAAACGGTGGGTAAATCACACCCTTTTCTGTAATCCAGGCAGAAATCAAGCGAGCAGGCGTGACATCGAAGGCAAAATTGCGTGCCGAGGCACTTTCTGGCGTAACCCGCTTACCCAGTAACTGGAGCTGCAGCACTTCAGCTGCTTCGCGTTCTTCAATTGGGATCAGATCACCACGCTCAAGCTCGAAATCAACGGTTGAAATTGGGAAAGCTGAATACGCCGGGATGCCGTTGTCATAGGCTGCCAGAGCGAGCATATAACTTCCAATTTTGTTAGCGACATCGCCATTGGCTGCGACTCTGTCGGCACCAAATATCACCTTTTGAACCAGTCCTTTTCGCATCAGGTATCCTGAAGAGCCATCGGTGATAATGTCATAGGGAATACCATATTGTTCCAGCTCCCAGGCTGTCAATCGAGCACCCTGTAAGCGCGGGCGGGTTTCATCCACAAAGACATGAATCTTCTTGCCCTGTTCATGCGCCATGCGAATCACGCCCAACGCTGTCCCCCAATCGACCGTTGCCAGCGCACCAGTGTTGCAGTGGTGAACGATATGATCACCGTCTTCGATTAATGCTGCACCAAATTCCGACAATCGTTTGTTGATTTCGACATCTTCATCAGCAATTTCTTTTGCCAAATTTTGAAGATGCTCACGCAATTTATCAGCAGGTCCTTCAAATCCATCTGCAGCCCGTAACATACGCTTGACAGCCCAGGCAAGATTGACCGCAGTTGGTCTGGCTTTCTTGAGGTGCTCACCAGCCTCCCTCAAATCCTGAAGCAGAGCTTCCTTTGTGCTTGCCTGCGATTGAAATCCAGCCAGAGCCAACCCAAATGCTGCCGCAGCGCCAATGGCTGGTGCACCCCGAATGACCATAGTCTGGATTGCTTCTGCAACATCCTGGTAGCGGTTATAAGAATTAATCTTGAAATCTTGGGGCAGCAAACGTTGATCGATCATCTCGACCTTTTGCGTATCGTCATTCCAGCTTATTGTTCTCATTTTGACACGTCCCATCTCGTGAAAAAACGCCCGGTCGGGCGCGTTGTCATCAAGTAAAAATTCTACCTTTCCCAGGGATCTTTGTCAAAATCTTAAGGCTCGTCAACTTAGTTGAACAACAAATTTTTCAAATTATCTGCATTGAACGTCTGAAATATTTGGATTTTTATAATTTTCATGGTTTAATAAGGATAATAATAATTATTTAGCATGGATAAGCATTTTTGAAAGAATTTTGTGTGTTATAATCTTTTTCCGTGCGCAAGTAATTATTACCAATTCATCTTATTGGAAAATCAGCTTTACAGTGAAGATATGATTGGAGCTTTTTGAATGACCACCCCCATTTCAAATGAAGACATCCACGAAATCGTCCAACGAATTGTAGGAAAGACGATGGATAATCAAGCTGCTGCGGAAAACAAAGAAACAATTGGTGAAAAACCCGAAACACTTGCTGAGGAAACGAAACCTCGTGTGGTTGCCATTGGAACGGATCATGGCGGGGTGGACTTGAAGGAAATCCTCAAAAAGGATTTAATTGAACATGGATACGAAGTTATAGACATCGGCACTCACACGAAAGATTCGGTGGATTACCCCGATATTGCCTTTTCCGTTGCCCAACTCGTTGCAGAAGGTAAAGCCTGGCGGGGGGTGATCATAGACGGTGCAGGGATTGGATCATGCATGGCAGCTAATAAAGTCCCCGGCATTAGAGCTGCGATGTGTTATGATTATGCCACCGCTGTGAACAGCCGTGAACACAACAATGCCAATGTCCTTACCCTGGGTGCCGGTTTGATTGGCATCAACCTTGCTAAACAAATATTAAATACCTGGCTTGAGACAGAATTTGGTGGCGGTCGGCACGCCCGGCGGGTCGACAAAATCACTGCGATTATGGACCAATTTATAAAAGACGGGAAGAAATCATGACACCGGATAAGAAAACTGTTGAAACATTAGTTGAAATTATCACCCGTGAAGTCTTGCTTGCTATGATTGAAAAGGAAGAATCAACGGATTATCCTGCCGGTGCGAGCTGTGTGGTTGAAATTGCAGACGGCATCAAAGTAAAAACTTGCTTTGATAATGCTGGCCATGTCGTCAGTGCTGGTGCAGAACGCCTCACATCAACACTTGGAATCATTCCGGAAGATAAATCTCTGGCGCGCATGATTGATCACACCCTTCTAAAACCAGATGCGACCGCCGACCAGATTGCCCAATTATGCTTTGAAGCCCGGAAATATCACTTTGCATCGGTGTGTGTCAACCCAACCAACGTGAAATTGTGCACTGATCTGTTGAGCGGTTCTGATGTCAAAGTCTGTACAGTTATTGGCTTCCCCCTGGGAGCGACCTCAACCGAAGTTAAAGCTTTTGAAACCCAGAACGCAATCGATCATGGTGCAACTGAAATTGATATGGTCATCAACATCGGCGCCCTCAAAGCAGGGGACAATGACCTGGTCGCGAGCGATATTCGTGCAGTGGTCAAAACTGCACACAAATCTGGTGCAATTGTCAAAGTGATCATCGAAACAGCTTTGTTAACAGATGAAGAGAAAGTCATTGCCTGTTTGCTCGCAAAAGAAGCAGGTGCAGATTTCGTAAAAACATCGACTGGCTTTTCAAGCGGCGGCGCAACCGTTCATGATGTTGCCCTCATGCGGCGCACGGTAGGTCCAAGTTTGGGTGTGAAGGCAGCAGGCGGCATCCACTCACAGGAAGATGCCCAGCAAATGATTGCAGCTGGTGCAACCCGCCTGGGTGCCAGCGCTGGTGTGAAGATCATCCAGGGTGAAACGACAAAGTCAACTGGATCTTATTGATCGGAGAAATAAAACATGTTGATTGCCAAAGTAATCGGAACAACTGTATCTACAATCAAAGATGAGAAAATTCATGGCAGGAAACTGCTTATCTGCCGTCAGACGGATGAAAAAGGTGAATTCATTGGTAAACCTTACGTTGCGGTGGACACCGTCGACGCGGGTATCGGCGATTTGGTGCTGACAGCACACGGTTCAAGTGCAAGGCAAACAAACATCACCGACAACCGCCCCGTTGATGCAGTCATTATGGCTATGATAGATACATTGGAAGTTGATGGAAAAGTGACCTTTCAGAAAGGTTAAAAAGGATGCCTGAATTCGACAAAGATTTACGATCCATACAAGAAGCAAGAGAC
>LDZU01004927.1_pt1 | contig 13224 bp, 13 predicted proteins | sample 615531 | NCBI WGS metagenome assembly LDZU01 (sample SAMN03408293, study PRJNA278302) | terrestrial metagenome | isolation source: oil reservoir sample SB2 | place: USA: Alaska, North Slope, Schrader Bluff formation | collected 2011-09 | reverse complement strand
GTTTATGTGGGTTTGCTCTCTGGTGAGGACACCAGAGAGATCATATAGAATAGATTGTTTATGTAAGATTTCTAGCTGGTGAGGACACCAGAGAGATCGTCATAAGGGACACCAGAGAGATCGTTATCACAAATTAAGTCCAACTTGATCGTAATTTTCCTTGGAAAAAATCAAAATCAAACTGTGTTGGAATATTTTGAATCAATGGGTAAAATAAGCCCTGTTAATTATTATATAAGAGGGTGGAATCAATCCCTGTGTTCTGTTGACTTTCGCGATTGATGCCATTATAATAATGTGACCTTGCCCCGGCAGGATTTTTTGCTGGGGTATATAATATTGTAACCCCAACTTTCCCGATCCCTGGCGGTGACACGCGAGCGAGGTTGGTTAAGTGAAGATTGGAGTAATGAAATGAAATTTGTAATTGTCGAACAAGGCGGCAAACAATATCGAGCTGCCGAAGGTAATACGATTGAAGTTGATCGTTTGCCAAATGAGGTGGGTGAAGCGTTAACCCTTGAAGATGTCCTTTTATCCGTTGATGGCGATAATGTAGTCATTGGTACACCGGTTATTGAAGGCGCAAAGGTTCAGGCAAAAGTGCTTGATCACTTCAAAGGTCGCAAGATCCTGGTCTTCAAATACAGGCCGAAGCAACGATATCGTGTAAAAAACGGTCATCGGCAGCAATATACTCGTTTGCTGATCGAATCGATTGAATTGGAGTAAATATTATGGCACATAAAAAAGGCGGCGGCGCATCTCGTAACGGTCGTGACAGTAAATCGAAACGACTTGGTATTAATAAATTTGGTGGTGAATTCGTTATTAGCGGTAATATCCTGGTTCGCCAGCGTGGCACCAAGATCCACCCAGGTTGGAACGTCGGTATGGGTAAGGACCACACCCTTTTCGCAACAACTGAAGGTCTCGTTCATTTTGAAACGATGCCCGGTGGGCGAAAAAAGGTGCATGTTGTTACCATCCCTGATGAAGAATAACGCTAATTCACTTTTGAAAGGATTGTAACAATATTATGAAAAAAGACATTCATCCCGAATATTATCCAGAGGCGACAGTCATTTGCGGCTCTTGTGGTTCAACCTGGAAGACAGGATCGACACAAAAAGAGATCCGCACTGAAGTTTGTTCCAATTGTCATCCCTTCTATACCGGTCAACAGCAGCGAATTCTTGATCGTGAAGGCCAGGTTGATCGATTCTACAAACGATTACAGGCTCGCCAGGAATATCTTGAAGATCAAAAAGCTAAAGAGGAAGAGAAAGTTTCCCCGGACCGCGCCATTTCAGAACTTGGATTGGGCACCCGTGTGGATAACGTCCTTGAAGAAGCCGGCATTAAGACTATCGCAGATGTCCTTGAACGCCTTGAAGGCGGCGAGCAAGCCCTGCTAGAGGTTAGCGGTTTTGGACGAAAATCTCTAATTGACTTAAAGAAAGCTTTACGTCAGCAGGGATACAAAATTCCTGAAGCAGCTGAAGAAATCACCGTATAAAAGCATTTCAGCTTTAAAAAATCCGGTAAACTTAACAGGCAGATGAGCGCTCATCTGCCTGTCCTTTTTTATATTATTATCTCAGGAGCGATTTATGAAACATGATGTAGGTTCGGTAGAAGTTATTTGTGGTTCCATGTTTTGCGGCAAGACGGAAGAATTGATCAGACGCTTGCGGCGGGCTAGGATTGCGAAAAAAAACGTCCAGGTTTTTAAACCCGCCATTGATAATCGCTATGATCATAAAAAGGTGACCTCACACTCAGGTTTGGATGTTGATGCCCAACCCGTGGAAAGTTCGGAGGATATTCTTGCACAGCTGGATTCATCAACGACAGTCGTTGGCGTGGATGAAGTTCAATTTTTTGATGATGGTATTATAGATGTGGTTGAAACCCTGGCTGAACAGGGGATACGTGTGATCGTTACCGGATTAGACATGGATTTTAGAGGAGAGCCCTTTGGCTGTATGCCTGATTTGATGGCAAGGGCTGAAAAGGTTGAAAAATTGCAGGCGATCTGCATGGTTTGCGGTGAATCTGCCAGCCGAACCCAGCGTTTGGTAAACGGTGAGCCAGCGCATTATGAAGAACCCATTGTTGTGGTTGGCGCACAAGAAATGTACGAAGCACGATGCCGCTTGCATCATCAAGTCCCGCGAGATTAGGTGGTTGGAGAACTATGCAAGATTATCATTCTTTTTTGGCTGAGATATTAATTCCAGAAGATCAACTAAAAGCACGCGTTAAAGAATTGGGTGAGGAGATCAGCAGGGATTATGAAGATAAGGAAATTATGGCGATCTGCATCCTCCGCGGCGGCGTCATGTTTCTGACGGATTTGATCCGACATATTAAGCCGCCGGTTGCCATTGATTTTATGGGCGTTTCATCCTATGGTGTTGGTTCACGAAGCTCCGACGGTCAGGTACGCATCACACTGGACCTGACCACCAGTATTGGCGGCAAACACGTTTTAATCGTTGAAGACATCATTGACAGCGGTAATACGCTTTCTTCTGTGATCGAAATGCTCCGCACCCGAAACCCTGCCAGCCTGGAAGTGTGCACACTGCTCAATAAGTTTTCTCGGCGTGAAGTGGATGTGCCAATAAAATACTGCGGGTTTGATATCCCTGACAAATATGTGTTTGGATACGGCCTGGACATGGACGAATACTATCGCAACCTGCCCTTCATTGGTGTGGTTGACCTGGATAAATATGAGGCTCAAGTTTAGTCCGGCGTTGGAACAATTATTAGACCTGATCCTGGCGGAACTCCCAGATGATCAGGCGCTTTATATTGTGGGCGGTGCAATTAGGGATATTTTGCTCGGACGCCCCTTACATGACCTGGATTTTGTCATGCCGGATGATCCTACAAATCTGGCAAAAAAAATCGCTCACAAGCGGCAGGTTGGTTTTTTCGTCCTGGACGATGAGCGCCACACCGCAAGGGTGCTTTTTCGCCAGCGGGGAAATCAGATTTTTCCGTTGGATTTTGTTCAATTCACAGGTGAGGACCTGCATTCTGATCTAATGCATCGTGATTTTACGATCAATGCCATTTCGGTTTCGGTTCGTGAGACAGGAAAACTGATTGATCCCCTGGGCGGCATCAAAGACCTGGCGGCTGGCTTACTTCGCACCTGCAGTGACCATTCGCTTACGGATGATCCTGTGCGTGTTTTGCGCGGTATTCGTCTGGCAATGCAATTTGACTTTTCTTACGCCCCGGGTTTAGATGCGTTAATGACTGAAGCGAGCCAATATTTGCCTCACACATCCCCTGAACGTCAGCGGGATGAGCTGTTTAAAATACTGGAAGGTTCTGACCCTGCTGAAGGTATGGCACACTGCCGTCAATTTGGTGTCATTAAGAGCTTGATCCCACCACTTATGGAACAGGAAGATATCCCTGCATCACCACCACATACGCTGAGATTGATCGATCACAGCCTGAAAGTCCTTGAATACTTGAAACAATTAATAGAGACACCGAAAGATTTATCTACGTGGTGGCTTTTGGATTTTCGATCTCTATTCGGGCGATTTTCAGAACATATTTCAGATTACCTGGAAGAAGAAATTACCCCCGGAAGGTCTAAAAAAGGTTTATTGATGTTTGCAGCATTGCTGCATGACATTGGCAAACCCGAAACATTTACAGTGGGTGAGGATGGTTATCTTCATTTTTATAACCATGCCCAAATTGGTGCGGATTTAGCCTGGAATGCTGCGAAGGCTCTGCAATTGAGCAATGCGGAATCCGAATGGATTCGGACGGTTGTCCAAAACCACATGCATCTTCTGCCGTTTGCTAACCGGGCGAAGGAGCCTTCACGAGTTGATGTTTACCGCTTTTATCAAGAAACAGGCGAAGCGGGTGCGGCTGTTGCTTTGTTGTCCCTTGCAGACACCCTGGCAACGTATCATCAGAGCCTCACGCTTGATAAGTGGCAGAATGCCCTGATGGTCTCAGAGGTGATGTTGGCCGCTTGGTGGGAAGCGCATCAAACCGTGGTCAGCCCAACCTTGCTGTTGGATGGGAATGACCTGCAGGATGAATTTGGTATGGCACCCGGGAAGGAAATTGGAGAAATTTTAGAAAAACTGAGAGAAGCCCAGGCTGCTGGCGAGGTGACGACACGCGAACTGGCTGCAGCCTTTATCCAAACTCAAATTAAAGGCATTGAGTAAGAGGAAAAATGTATGAAAGCAGAAATTAATGGCATTCAAATGGGATTTGAGATCATTGGTGGGATGGGTCTTCCCATCGTTTTGATCCATGGGTTTGGATTGAACCGCAGCATTTGGAAAGCAATGGCTGAAAATTATTTGAGCGAGCATACGGTTATTCTTCCAGACCTGCGCGGTCATGGCGAGAGCCAGGCACCAACAGGGGCGTATTCGATGGATGTCCTGGCAGACGACCTGTCGGCATTACTCGATTTTCTGAATTACGAGAAAGCAGTCATTTGCGGTCATTCCATGGGTGGCTACGTCACCCTGGCATTTGCTGAAAAATTCCCAAAACGCCTTTCAGGCTTGGGATTGATCACGACCCATGCGGCAGCTGATTCAGAGGCAAAACAAAAAGATCGATACCAGATGGTTGAGGCTGTCAGGGAAAACGGGGCTGTTGTGCTGGCTGAAAGTTTGGCACCCAAATTGACAAAGGATGATAGTATCAGGCGTCAAAGCCATCAGATATTAGCTGGAACAGACCCGGCTGGGATCATTGGTGCAATAATGGGAATGGCAGAAAGACCAGCAAGAATGGATTTGCTGCCTGAAATTGAGGTTCCGACACTTGTTGTTGCAGGAAATGAGGACCAGATCATTGAAGTTGAGATAGCTCGACAAATGGCAGATTCCCTTCCGCAAGGAAGATTCTTGTTGATTGAGGATTCCGGTCATATGCCGATGATTGAAGCACCAAAAGCATTAGGAGAGGGTTTATCATGGCTTTTATCAAAAGTGAAGGCTGATAAGGTCTGAATATAAAGGCCTAATAATTTTCGCATTTTTTAATTCCAGAATAGACAGAAACAAGGTAGAAATAACAAAATGTCCATCATTGACACCATTTATGCTCGAAGGAGCATTCGATATTATCAAGAAAAACCAGTTGAAAAAGAAAAGTTGGAAACCTTGCTGAAAGCAGCAATGGCGGCGCCTTCGGCGATGAACATCAAACCCTGGGAATTTATTGTCGTCACCGATCCGAAAACGATTGATTCAATCCGTTCATCATTAATGTTCGGGAAACACAATGCCCCTGCTGCGATTGTCGTTTGCGGCAATACCTCATTTTTTAAACATCCAAAGGCTGCTGATTTTTGGGTGCAGGATTGCAGCGCTGCAACAGAAAATATTCTTTTAGCAGCGGTAGCATTAGGTTTAGGGACGGTTTGGCTGGGCGTACACCCAATTCATAATTTTATAAAACGAATCTCAGAAATTCTTGAACTTCCAAAGAATGTAGAACCTTTAAATGTGATTTATGTGGGTTATCCCGCAGAAGAGAAAAAACCGCGCACACAGTACAATCCCGATCGGGTGCATTGGGAAAAGTATTCGTCTTAATCCTTAACTTCAATATTCGATATCGTGTTCCGGGGTGTACTTTAACAGCAATTCGGTTTCCCGGGCGATATCCATACCTGCCTTTAATTTCTTTGTCTCAGGACGGGTTTTTAGCCAGGTGAGGGTATCGGACACTGTTTGTGATAAAGGTCGAAAGCTTAATCCCGCTTTTACCGCTTTATTATTGTTGATATTATAAAAACCAGTAAAATTCGCGTCAGATGAAGGGATCCACAAGGGCAAATCCACCCAGGGGGTGACGCCTTCTCTAAGCAAAAAAGTTTCATCTGCCCATACGAAGCTGGCATCGGATAGCGATGCTTCTCGGCTTGACACTAACAAAGAACCCATAGTGACTGGTTTTTTAGGTCCGGTGACGTTATACACCCCTTCGCTTTGTTTTTCCACCATTCGAACAATGAATTCTGCAAGATCGCGAACATCAATGAATTGCAAATTTGAACTGGGTGGTGCAGGGGCTAAAACCTTTCCGCCCAGAGAGACACGCCAGGGCCAATAGGTGAATCGATCGGTTGGATCATTCGGCCCGACGATAAGACCCGGGCGAAGTACAAGGACTTTGCCATCAAAGTTTTGTTGAATTTCATATTCACAGAGCGCTTTAAGCGGGCCATAAGAATCACCGGTGTAATCCTCATCCGACGGATCTTCTAATTGTGCCAACGGGTAGTCTTCAGTGATATCGGGCGTCTTAAAATCCTGATAGACCGACAGGGATGAAATGAATACATACAAATCACATTTGTCTGACAAAAAGGAGGCAGATTGATTGACAATTCTGGGAATAAAGCCGCTTGTATCAACAACAGCATCCCAATTTTTACCCTTTAACGCTTTGAGATCGCCGTCACGGTCACCAATCAGGTTTTCAACCAGGGGAAACATTTCGGGGTTGGTCAAACCACGGTTAAAAAGTGAGGGCGTATGACCTGCCTTCAGCGCAGCTTCTACCAGTGCAATGCCTAAAAATCGTTTGCCGCCTAAAATCAAAATATTCATAGGAACCTCTTCTGTCTGCAATTTTTCATCGCCGTGTAACGTCACGAAGACGCTGCGCGGCATTGGTTTCAAGTTCAGCGATCAGTTGAATTTGGTTTGATAAACGTTCGAAAAGTTTACCAGTCTCATAATTGTCGAGCGGAAAATTATTGATGATCCTCTCCTCCAATGCCTCAAGTTTTTTGACTGTGTTTTCAACAGTTTCCCAATCACCTTTTCGATAAGATTCATATTTCTTGTTCAGCAATTTCTTGACCCGGTCAAAATCAGCAATTTTTGACGGAAGGGCGTTTTCAGCAAGATTTGACCAGTGATTAGAAAGCTGCAGATATTGACCGGTTATGGCGTTTAATGCTGGATTGCTGAGAATGTCTGCAGCCTCATGCAAAAAGTCAGCATATAGTTTTCTTAATGCAAAACCTTCTGTCCCGTTAAGTTTAATCGATTCATAAATCGTGCGGAGGGCTTGATACAAACCAGTTTGGTTTTTAAAAGCAACTGGCCATGCCTGGCGGTCATGACGATCGATTAGCTTTTCAGCCCAATTCTCCAGATTACTGATGCCAATGGTTTTCAGTGGGCGTGTCAGCCGGGTGGCACAGGTTCTGATTCCATCAAGAATACCTTCACGTAAGTCATTATCGCTAATGCTTCCTGCTTTTTGGAAAACCATCATTAAGAAATTATTCTCGCTGAGGTTTGCCCTGGCTGATGTGAAAGTTTTTTCTCTGATTTCAATTGGGTGCTTTGATAAATCGTCAAGGAACAAACGCCATAAGCGACTATCACGTTCGTAGACTGTCACCTGATAATTGATCAAACCTTTGAAAGTTTCGGGTAAGCGGTGGTAGGGGAGATGCGCCTTATCGACCCATACAATAGCAGGCTTACCATCTTGTAATGCTTTTTGAAGTCCGTCCTGTGCTTTAGTTTCATCTGAATATTCAAAGAATGTCATAGATAAAAATAAGCGCTTAGATAGATCGTGTAGAAATGCCTGTGTATAGTTCCACTGGTTGCGAAAGCCTAGAACCAGTAAGGGATGCGGCAAGTGATGAAATTGATAAAGGACGTAGCCCATGTCAATCCCACCGCCAATACCCAGCAGAAGTGCCTCTGAATACGGCTGATCAGAAATTGGATTTTTTACCCCATTCAATTGCAGAATTCTTGCAATTGCGGCTGTTGGTGGATGAACCCCTGTTGAGCCTTCGGGGAATTCTATTTTCATAATCACCTTTCAAATCGTGCTGCTGCTTTCAAGTAAAAGATCGAAAATTTTATTACGATATAAGAAATAGCCACTTAATTATACAATATTCAGCAAGTCAAATTTAAGATTATCCAATTAATCTGATAAACTTACAAAAGTCCCTACCTGTTTGGGTGTAATTATTATAAGCAAACAAATGAATTGATCGAATAATATTTGACTGGCAGGAGAACATCTTGAGCATTGAATTAAACAAAGAAGAGCAAGACTTCCAAACAAAAAAAGTTTCTATTCTGGCGTCTGCGCACGCAATGCACGATACCTATACCGCCTTTCTGCCGGCTTTATTACCTGTATTAATTGAGAAATTTTCGATGACCAATACTGCTGCGGGATTATTATCGGTATTTCTCCAAATCCCATCTTTAACCCAGCCGCTTATTGGGCGCCTGGCTGATCGAAGGAATTTAAAACTGCTGATCGTTCTCAGTCCGGCAATTACCGGTGTTGCCATGAGTTTACTGGGTATTGCACCATCCTATGGGATTTTAACATTGCTGCTGCTTTCTGCGGGGATCAGTTCTGCATCGCTTCATGCGGTTGCACCCGTATTGGGAAGCACTTTTTCTGGCAGAAAATTGGGGAAAGGGATGAGTTTTTGGATGGTCGGTGGAGAGCTTGGGCGTGCTTTGGGGCCCTTGATCATCGTGACAGCCATCGCTTACCTTGAACCTGGTGGTTTACCCTGGCTCATGATTGGCGGCATATTGATGTCCGTGTTTCTGTTTGGAAAATTGGATGGCATTACAACCAGGCCAAAAAAGAATCCGGTTTCTTCTCATTGGTGGCAAGCGATAAAAAAGATGAAGCATATTATGGTCCCGGTTGCTGTTTTGCTCCTCACACGGTCGATGGTGTCTGCAACCTTAACAACCTTCCTCCCTACTTACTTGAAGTCCCAGGGGTCGACATTGTGGGTTGCAGGTGCCTCGTTAACTATTCTTCAAGTAGCGGGAATGCTTGGGGCTTTAATTGCCGGCCCACTCAGCGATCGCTTCGGACGCAGGAAATTGCTCTTCAGCTCGTATCTTGTTACCCCAATTCTGATGTTTTTCTTTATCCAGGCAGATGGGATCCTTAAAATCCTTTTGTTGGTACTGCTTGGATTCTTTGCCATTGCGATTGTGCCGGTTTTAATGGCAGTGGTTATTGAGAATTTTTCAGACAACCGCTCGTTTGCCAATGGGGTTTATATGGCGATAAGTTTCATCTTGCACTCAATAGCAATCCTCCTGGTTGGTTATTTGTCTGATCTGGTTGATTTACGCTTTACCTTCCTGATCAGTGCGGCTGTGCTGCCCCTTGGGCTCTTGTTTATCAACCTCCTGCCGAAGACAAATGGAGACGCCAATCGGTTGGGGTAATGACGCTAATTCATGTCAATCCAAATCGCGTTGATGTTGGTGTAATCGCTGAGGTGGGCTGAGGTCAGTATCAAAGTGCTCTGCTTGAGATTAATATCATAAAGATGTAGTTCGCCGCTCAGACGATATAGGAAACCCGACCCATCAGGAAGCCAGCGGATTTCGAGGGGTGTGCCTTCCATGAGGATGGGCTGACGTTCCAGGCTGATTTGATTGAGTAGAAAAGTTCCACCGTCCTGATTTACAAAAATGACATTGTCACCCCCAGGTGCTGAAGAAAGCAAGGAAACCCGATTCCCCAGGGGCGTTATGTCTAAATTTTCATCCAGCAGCAGGCTTTCCGTTTCACAATTTATAAGGATGAAATCACCCATTCTCCCTTTGTAAACGCATCGGTTGTTGATCTCTTGCAGCTTCAGAGTTTCTCCCTCATAGGAGATGAGTGAGATTGTTGTGATGTCAGGAGCATTATTTTGTTTGAGGATAAATAATTTGTCTTTATACTGGTTAATGTGTGTGAAGGAGCCTTTGACCATATGCCTTAATGCCTGGTTATTCAAATTGAAAATGGAATAATCCACACCGCCTATGGGCTGCATTTGATGGTTTATACCAATCAGCTCATTATTGAGCCAGGAGAGGCTCGGGTTGTCAACCAGGGATGGCATTGGGATGGGCTGGACTTCTTTCGTGTCAATATTAATTAGGTAATAAAGATCGTGCATCCATGTTTGTGGTTCATCAAAGTATGCTTTTTTCACCAAAATGTGCTTTCCGCCAGGAGAAACCTGATAGTCCAGAACAAGGCCTGGCAGCTTTTCGAGTTCAATCCGGGTTTTTGATGCGAGGTCATACAAGGACAAATTGGTACTTGTGGGTGTTGATGAGTGGACTGTGAGCAAGTATTGATCGTTTTGATACCAGCGGATATTCGCGATGGATTCATGATATGCGGTTTCAATGGAGGTCATTAAATTGGCATCGGGATAGTCTATTTCTGTCAAGCTGGATCGCGCGGCTTCCACGGCTAAATTCAGATCGAAAATGGGAGCATTGTTTGATGGGGAATGGGTTTCAAGAATTTGTCCGGTAATTAAATCCGTCACGATGATATTGCCCTGACCATCGGGAAAAAACATTTTTTGGCCGGTGGGAGAAAGCCTGTCATTCAAATTGAATCCCCTGTACGGCATGGGTGGATTAAATGAAACAGACTCTATCGTTGAAAAGTTGAAAATTTTATATTCTTCCAAATTGGTCTGGATCAATAAGAATGGTCCGCCCTGTTGAGGCAGGGGTGCGTGGGTTTGATTGGGTACCGTTGTGGGCAGAACTTCTATGGAATCTGTTGGGGAAGCTTGTAATTCTCCAGTGCCTGGGTTGGCGGGCGAGGATAGACATCCAGGTAAAATCATCCAGAGAGAAATGAGCAAGGTCAAATTTATAAACGACTTAATCAACCATCTCCAGATCATTCCAAAAATTACAAAAATCATAGACATCATTTCAGCTTCTTTTCCAGGCGCAGTTCATCCCGAATTGGTATGCCATGATACCCAATTTCAGGGATTTCTGGTTTTAATTGCCTGGAGATGTAAACCTGTTTCGGGTAAAGCGCTGTTAATTGATAACCATGTTTTTGGTAAAAACCCAGGGCATTTAGATTATCATTGGTTGTGGTCAGGCAAATAAGATGACATCCGGCGTTTAATGCGAACCATTCAACTTCCTTAAGTAAGGCGCTGCCAATTCCCTGTCCCGGGTTAAGGCTTGCCAGGGTGAGAATTTCACATTCTTTATCAGAGATTCGATAATGACAGATGCCAGATAGTTGGTTGTTGTCGACAGCCTTTATTCCATCCAGGCTCATTACATCAAATATTTCATTGTGAATGACAATCTTGCTATCCCCCCAGAATGATTGCAGGATGGCAAGAACTTCTTTTTTATCTATTTTACTTATCTTCTCAATGTGAACCATATTTCTTCCTTTTGTTTATTATATCGATAAGCCAATCAGATACACAAAAAGTGGATTGATGTGTTTATTTTCTTTCTTTTGAGAAGCAGAATCAAATCGGGTATTGTGAGCAAGCTAATGTTAAAAATTTCATCAGGATTCGCAGGTGAAAATCTGCTTATTTTCCCCGAATCTTTTTGGGTATCTTAATCCTGTATGGTAGAATTATTTGTTTGAATGATCAGGTTTCGTATCAAGATAGCTAATTAAATACTTTAATTTAGGAGGACGTATGACAGAAAAGAAATGGGTTTATTTGTTCAACGAAGTTGAACAGGCAGAGAAATATGCCGGCAGTTGGGATGGCGTTCGCACGCTTCTTGGCGGTAAAGGTGCCAACCTTGCTGAGATGACGCGTATCGATGTACCTGTTCCCCCCGGTTTCACCATCACAACAGAAGCATGCATCGCCTACCAGGACGATCAGACATTTCCTGAAGGTATGTGGGACCAGGCTTTAGCAGCATTGAAAGCTGTTGAAAAGCAAACCGGTAAGAAATTCGGTGATCCCTCAAATCCGCTGCTGGTTTCCTGCCGCTCCGGTGCGAAGATGTCCATGCCTGGCATGATGGATACCGTGCTCAACCTCGGATTAAACGATGAGACCGCGGAAGGTATGGTCGAGTTGACCGAAAATGAACGTTTTGTTTATGACTCATATCGACGCTTGATCCAGATGTTTGGCTCCGTTGTTCTGGGTATCGCCGATGAAGCATTTGAAGAAGTGCTTGACGAATTCAAAACAGAAAAAGGTGCTGAAGCTGATACAGATCTGGATGCAGAAGATTTGAAGGAATTGACCGGTAAATTTAAAGCTGTTGTCAAACAGGCAATGGGCTTTGATTTTCCGGAGGATCCTGTTAAACAGCTTGAGTTAGCGACCAAGGCTGTCTTCAATTCATGGAATGCTAAACGCGCGATTGACTATCGACGCCGAGCAAATATTCCTGACGATCTCGGTACCGCAGTGAATATTGTTACAATGGTCTTCGGGAACATGGGTTGGGACTCCGGCACCGGTGTTGCCTTCACACGAGATCCGGGCACCGGTGATAAGAAATTGTATGGGGATTACTTGATGAACGCCCAGGGCGAGGATGTGGTTGCGGGCATACGCAACACAAAACCGATCCGGGAAATGAAGGATGAGCTTCCTGAGGTTTATAGCCAATTCCAGGACATCACCCAGAAACTTGAAAAGCATTACAAAGATATGCAAGATGTCGAATTTACCATTGAAAATGGTAAATTATGGATGCTCCAAACCCGTACAGGGAAGCGCACCGCCAAAGCGGCGATCAAAATTGCTGTAGATATGGCGAATGAGGAACTTATTGACCGAGAAACAGCTGTGATGCGCGTGGAACCTGATCAGGTCAACCAGATGTTACATCCTCAATTTGATAATGAAGGTGTTGAGGACGCCCGTCAAGAAAATAAATTATTTGCAACCGGTGTGAATGCTTCACCTGGTGCTGCGGTAGGTCAGGTTTATTTTGATGCTGACACCGCCGAAAAAATGGCAGAGGAAAAAGGCCAGGATGTGATCATGGTGCGGCCTTTCACCAAGCCTGATGACGTTCATGGTATGCTGGCAGCCAAGGGTATTCTGACCAGTGAAGGCGGCGCCACCTCCCATGCGGCAGTGGTTGCCCGACAATTTGGCGTCCCATGTATTGTGGGTGCATCCATGATGGTAATTGATATGAACCAACGCGTGATGAAATCCGACGGCAAAACCGTCAATGAAGGTGATTGGATTTCACTGGATGGCGGCACTGGAGAAGCCTATATCGGTAAACTTGATTTAGTAACACCTGATCTTGAAGAGCAGGAAGAATTGATGACCCTGCTGAGCTGGTCAGATGATATTGCTCGATTAGAGGTTTGGGCGAATGCCGATTATCCCGCTGATGCTCGCCGAGCACGATCATTCGG
>LDZU01000127.1_pt1 | contig 13228 bp, 11 predicted proteins | sample 615531 | NCBI WGS metagenome assembly LDZU01 (sample SAMN03408293, study PRJNA278302) | terrestrial metagenome | isolation source: oil reservoir sample SB2 | place: USA: Alaska, North Slope, Schrader Bluff formation | collected 2011-09 | reverse complement strand
ACTCAACTCAACATCGACAGTCGTGGTTTCATCGGCAAGGGTCTGAACTTGAAGCTGCCTACGACGAAAACCGGTTCCGCTGACAATGAGGGATAGACTGCCTTCGGGCAGATCAATAAAGCGGAAGCAGCCGTTTTCATCGGATCGAATCGGCCCTCGCTGCGCGTTTGGACCGGTAATCAATGTAACTACCGCACCGACAATCTTCTCTCCGGTTTCGAACTTGATTATTTGACCTTCAAGAATTGCAGTTTGAGCACCCTGAAGTGCCTCTGGTGCAGGACCCGGGGGACGATCCCACTCATCAAATAGATGTGTAGCCCCGGTATAGTCGATGATCCTAAACCAAAGTTTATCTGTAGCCGGATCTACACGGCTGCCACGCCCGATAATCTGCTTGAACAGAACCGGGGAAGAGATTGTTTTCATGAACACAATGTTGCGGCAAGCCGGAACATCCACACCTGTGCTGAGCAGCTCTGCGGTTGTAGCTACAACTGGAGTGGCATGGTCGCTATCCTGGAATTGCTGCAACCAGACCGGCGCCTGTCCTTCTTCTGCCACAATGGGAACCGCATAAGGCTGCAACCCCAGATGACCTAACGCATCATTTAATAATCTAGCCACCAGTTGAGCATGGGGAATATCCACACAGAACACCATGGTTTTTTCTGTTGGCCCAAATTTTCGCAGCAAACCTGCCAGGTGATACGCCATCACCCTGGTGCGATCCGGAACAGTAATTTCGCGCTCAAATTGCGGCGTGGTGTATAGTTCCCGTGTCTCTGCATCTTCAGGAACAAAAACTTCCGCACCCTGCTCGACGGCTTCCTGCAGCTTCAAGCCGGTCTGATCAACAGTGGTTCTTACGCGGTGAACTTTGTAAGTAGCCAGAAAACCATCTTCTATGCCCCGTCCCAAACTGTATTCATAAGCTGCTTGTCGCCGAGATCCTTTTGCAGGGTCCTCATCATCAACGAGTATTTCGGGCTCATCCTTACAGAAATAGTCGTAGGTATCTACGTTATCTGTAGTTTTTGGGGTTGCTGTCATACCCAGATGGATGGCATTCCCAAAATGCTTCAGGATTTCCTGCCAGGTTCCAAACCCTGACCGGTGCGCTTCGTCAATGATGACGATATCAAAGAAATCCTTGGGAAACAACTCGAATAATCGTTTTCCCTGGTCATTTTCGATCCACAGAGATTGGTAAATTCCGAAATAGAGGTCTCTGGTTAATACAGGTGGATGGCCTTCAATAAGCCACCTGGGATCATTTCCATCACGGGCAAACGCGGAAAACGCATTATACGCTTGATCCCGAAGGACGACTCGATCCGCAAGGAATAGGATTCTTCCAGGACGATCTGGGTGTTGGCGCTGAAGCCAATCCGACTTGATCAACTTCCAGACCAATTGCATGGCTGTGAAAGTTTTTCCGGTGCCAGTGGCCATAGCAAGCAAGATTCGTTTCTGGCCTTTTAGAACACGGCGGATCACCTGTGTAATGGCTGCTTCCTGGAAATATCTGAGATTCTTCCCTGTGATTGTTTCTGGACAATAAGGATATAGAAGTGGGTTTTGTCGTCGATTGGTTGCATCATCTAGGCTATAACTTGCCCGATTCTGAGCAATTCCTGGTGACCTCAATCCGGAATTAATCATCCATCGATACCAAAGTTCATCTGGACTTGGAAAACTATCGATATCCCGACTGTCTAATGTGAAGAAGTCGTATTCAATGATCTTGTGACCATTAGTCGAAAATGCAAAGGGGACAGACAAATCTTTAGCGTAAGCTTTCGCTTGCTCAAGACCAGTTTCAGCCGATAAACCTTCTTCTTTTGCTTCAACGACGGCTAATGGAAAAGAATCGGTATAACGAAGCAGGTAATCGATTTTTCGGCCTTCCCTGTGATGGGCTCGATCACCATGTAGCACAATTCTTCCAGCAGTATATTGAACATCCCGACGATAGAAATGTTCTCTTCGTACGAGCTCACTCCCCCAGCCCGAGGATTCAAGTTTAGGGTCAATTAGGTATGCGCGTGTGTCTGATTCGTTGTATGTCATAGTTGCCGTTTGTCTGAGGTATAAATGTCGATTTTTCAAGGAACTCGAATTTCTTCATATTCTAAAACCAATAAACCCCCCATCTGGCAGTCAAAGGATTCGCATAACGCCTTTATCACCGGTACATCATAGCATGTTACTTGATTGTTCTCCCAAGAGTTAAGGGTAGACCAGGCGATACCCGTTTCATGTTGTACATTCATCAGTGCATTGTTTTGTTGCTGTTTGATTGCCTTTTGAGTCAATAAAATGCGAAAGTGAGATTGACAATTTTTTCGACCATATGGGACCTAATAAGTTCTTTTTAAAATCATAGGTGAGGTCACGCAAATTGTCAACGAAAATAAAGCTAAAGTCGTTAGAATTGATCGGTAGACGCATTGTAATTCCTTTCCATGAATTCTTGAATTAATGAACCAGAGATTACCACCTTTTGACCATAGAAAACGCGTGCTATAATCAATTTATAATTGAATGAGACGCCATCGCGTCCAAAAAAATTAACGACAGCTTATTTTTTGAAAGTAATACTGAACGTTGGCCTGTTTATTTCCGCCCGGGTGCACTGTTCGGTATTTTTGTTTTAACAGGCAAAAAACGAACCGGCACAACCAGGGGGAATGGATCGCCGGCATATGTTGCCGTTTGCGTGAGAATCCCCAATGTTGCCTCTGCACCCAAACTCTCCCAAAGCGAAGTACGCAGCGGGAGCCGCTCAACAGAGTCCAGCCGATCTATTGAGCGCACGGCAGCGAGATTTGACCGTACTCTTGCTGGTCCGTGGGCCTCACACCAAACGGTCACCCTGTCCGATGGATAGGGCGCCCATCCCTGGGTGTGCAGCCGAATCGGCTGTCTGAACGAGGCAAGTACAACAAAAAAGTCTCATTTTTAGAAAAAGGTTCCCTTAAGGAAACAAAGGGAAACCACCAGAAACGGTAAAAAACCGTTCGAACCCGATTTAAACGTAAACAGGCAGGTGTTGATTAATGTCAAAGCAAGGTGGATTATCTTATCAAATGATGAAAGCTCTCCAGGCAATCTTCCGACCTGGTGGCAGCCGGCACGAAGATAAACAACATGGACGCAATCAGGATGTGATCCGCAGTATCGGAACCATGCAAAGCATGGTGGCAGATGTGCATGAATTTGCGCGGTTCATCCGCAGGCGGTGGCCTGAAGTGAGTGAAATCGAAGATGTCGAACCAGAGATGGCACAGGCATTCGTCGAAGAATTAATCCGGCGTGAACGCAGTGGTGGCCGGATTGGGCGCGTTATGGCATCGTTGCGCAAGCTGGATCGCGCTTGCAGAATTACAGGGGTATTTGGCAAAGATGCACTCCCATTACTTCCCTATAAAATCGACGGGGGATTAGGCGGTTTCCACTCCGAACCTCGACCGGTCGCTTATACGACGGAACAAGCGGACCGAATCATCGAGTGGATTTTCGATAACGATCCAACCTCCGCGCGGGTTCTGCAGGTGATGGAAAAAACAGGGCTGCGGATCAGAGAAGCGGTTTACCTCCGCGCACAAGATATTGATGTGGCACTCTGCATTGTCACTCTGGAAGGGAATGTTAACCATACCAAAGGCGGCAGACCTCGTCAGGTGCATATTTCGGCAGAAGGAAAAATCTTCCTCTCTGAGATCAAAGCAATTGGCGAGAAAAATCCAACCGGTCACATCTTCCATGACCGCGGCTCTCTCCCGGATCGGGTGCGCGAACAGGTGCGCAAAGCGTGTCAAGCCCTCGGAATTCCTTGCCTGGGCACTCACGGCTTCCGGAAAACATTTGCAGCGCAAAACTATAAAAACAGGATTGAAGCTGGCGCGGATGATGACGAGGCGTTATTGGATACCTCCATTCAGTTAGGCCACAATCGTAAGGAAGTCACCATCCAGAGTTATGTTCCTCCCCAGGATCGGAGAATCTAACCCGTGACGAGCTGCATCCTTAACACAACTTCAAATCGATTATTGGCAATAGGCCGGCTGCTTTCTCAACCTCCGTTTGCCCATCCTGAAATTCATCTTTCTGTGATGGTTGAGAAATGGGAGATCTCACTGGAGCATAAAACCTGGGGATCATTGGTGACGTTCGGTGTTTCTGCCCTACCAGCTTCACAATCATTTTTAATCACTCATTTTCCGGAATATCCAAATACCGCTGAAATTCAATTGTTTCGCACTGCCCTTTTGTTGAAGTTGAACCCGATTCAACCGGATATACGCCGATTAGCCAGTTCCACTTCTGAAGAAGAGCAGTTGTTAGCGCGCCTGGCAAACGAACTATTTCAGATACGCTCAGAACAGCGTGCCAATGCAATGAATTGGTTCTTGAATGGGTTGAGAATTTGGGGAATAGATATGTTGGATCAACCCCAAAGGGACAAACCCGAGGGCGGTTTATGGAGTCAATGGAGTAAAAGAATGGGTTTACTCCAGATACCACGAGCTGCCTTTGAATTTGTCATTCAGGGTTCGCCGGCTGAATTTGCGGTCATGGCGCGTGAATCGATATTGAAGGAGATGGGGGTGATCTGCTCAATTCTGAATTCTGGCACACAGCGAAAAATACTGGAAATCTCTCCGGATATTAATCCTGTTGCAGTTCAATTTTTGGACAAAGATACCTCCCTTGATTTTGTCGCCCACAAACTACTGAACGGGACTACCCTGCTCAAGGTTTCTTTATCCGATAATGAAAAGGGATGGGAACTTTGGAATGCTTTTCGGGACGAGATGGAACGGCTTGGCTGGTTTTCGATACCCACTATAGAAAGCATCTCTTTACCTGTTGATTTTAAAGCCCCAGAGATAAAAGGCTCAGAACTTTCCTTGTCAATTACTGATTCTGATCCTCTCCCGCTGATCGATGAACTCAAGAAAGAACCTTCTCAGCCCTGGCTAATGATTCCAGACAGGGGTTGGGATAGGGAGTGTATTCGTCTGTGGCATCGTGGGTTGACCTGTAAAGATATCGGAATACGTCTCCAGAAAACGGATAAGACAATTCTCAACCGTTTGAACCAGTTGAGGAAAGAATTTGGCGAGCAAATTGTGCCGTATCGGAATGCAAATTACCGTTCAGGTTAATTTGGGACGTTTCAGGACATTTCGGGATATTCTGGGATATTGCAGCAAGGATATCCTTTGATAGAAAATGGCGGCGAAACACAGAACCGCCATTTTTCTATCGAGGAGCTAAATGATCAATCGCTTACGCATCATTCTTGAACAACCCGAATATTCTGCCCTGATCAAACTTTCAGGACAGGAAGTCCGCAGCCCTGCCGACCAGGTAGTGGTTATCGTCCGAAATGAATTGGTCCGGCGTGGACTGCTGCCAGCGGACAAGTTGCCATATGGACCAGACATGAAAAAAACTACTGAAACTACCCTCACGCCAGAGGAGAAGTGAAATGGCAGAAACGAATACCCTGACCCCAAAACCGAATGGCACAGCGTCTCTACCGGAAGAGCTTCGCGAAATTTATGATCTGCTCGCCGCATATGGGCGGAAGGTGCGCCTGGCTGCATTAGCAAATGGTGAGCAGCAGAAACAGGCTAATTACCAAAGAATGATCGCCGATGCCAATGAATTTCTATCCAGAATGGAAAAAGAAGAGAACCAGAATGGCAAGTCTGCTTGAAATTGCCCGCTCTTACGCGACAGCCGGACTATCGGTCATTCCTGTAGGCCAAGATAAACGCCCACGGATCAAGTGGGCTGAATATCAGGACCACATTGCGGATGAGCGAACGTTGGAGCACTGGTTTTATACTGATGGCAATATTGCTGTCGTTACCGGAAAGGTGTCCGGTAATCTGCTGGCAATTGACTTTGATGAACCGCGTTTTTACGAGACCTGGTTGGAAAAAACTAGCGCACTCAGTAAGGGATTAGTAGTTCAGAAAACCGGCAAGGGGATGCATGTACTTTTCCGCTGCCCGAATCCAGGTGTTAATCAGAAGCTGGCTTTTATTATAGATAACCAAGAGGTGGATGGTCGCCGGATCGCGATAGAAACGCGTGGCGAAGGCGGGTACGTTCTGGTGCAGCCAAGTATCCACCCCAATGGATCTGTTTATTCAATCCTATCAGGCAGTTTGACCGCAATTCCAACGCTTGAGCAAGAAGAGACGAATGCATTGTTGCAGGCTGCTCGATTATTGGATGAATGTCCATTGACCCGTCGGCAATTGGATAAGCAAAATAAAGCGCATTCGTATCACTTGAAATCTTCCGGAAAACAATCCGCCGATGTCATTGGCTCGTATAACAGCAATATGACCATCGCTGATATTTTGTCCCGAAATGGCTATCAGGTTTGTGATGTTAGAGCGATCCGACCTGGTGGTTCTCATTACTCCGTATTCATTTCGAAGGAAAAGAATCGTAGCTTTCACCACAACACCAATGATCCGTTAGGGGATGGATATTGGCACTCTCCTTTTGATGTGTTTTGTTTACTTGAGCATCAAGGGAACATTTCCGTCGCAGTACGAGCTGCGGCAGAAATTCTCGGACTAAACAGTGCTGACTCAGAAGATAAACCTGATGCTGAGCAAGATGGACTGCCGGGCATTCGCGTCAACCATCGCCACTTACGCAATGTGGTGGATGATTCAATTCAGGCATTATCATCGGCCAATGTACCCCCGATTCTTTTTATCCGTTCTGGATTGTTGTCCAGAATCAGAATAGATGAGAATCATACACCAGCCATCGAACCTCTTTCTGAAGTAGCGTTACGTGGACGACTCGCCCGGATCGCCAACTATTATTCGGAGCGTACCTATAAGAAAACCACCTTCAAAGATCCAGTGCCCCCACCTTATGAGATTGTACGCGACATCCTTTCTTTGGAATCTTGGCCATTTCCAACACTCAATGGATTAATCGAGTGTCCAACAATACGTTCAGACGGGTCCATTTTGGCAGATCCAGGATACGATCCATCGACAAAATTGTATTATGTTCCTAATGTTCAAATAACCAATCATTGGAGTCCCGCCTCCTGCCAGGATAGAAAGGCATTGGCCGTTAAGTTAATCCAAGAGGTGATGCAAGATTTCCCATTTGTAGACCAATCATCCCGGGCAAATGCAATCGGACTTCTGATTACGCCTATCATCCGGCCGGCAATATCAGGAAAAGTGCCTCTGGCTTTGATTGATTCGCCCCAATCTGGAACGGGAAAATCCTTGCTTCAATCAGTGATTAGCCTGGTCGCAACCGGTCATGAACCGGCAATGATTACTGCCCCCAGAGATTCTGATGAGTGGCGTAAAAAGATCACAGCAACCTTAATGACTGGGGCTTCGGTAATTTCAATCGACAATGTGACAGAACCGTTGGACTCCAGCGAATTGGCAGCTGCAATTACTGCGCCTGTCTGGTCAGATCGGATCCTTGGCCACTCGGAGATGGTGAAAGTACCACAAAGAGCTACCTGGATCGCAAACGGTAATAACATTCGCCTCGGTGGTGATCTTCCACGACGTTGTTACTGGATTCGTTTGGATGCCAAGACTTCACGTCCCTGGCAGCGAGAAAACTTTCTACATTCTGACCTGCCAGAGTGGGTGCTGAAAAATCGTGGTGACTTAATCAGTGCTGTGCTGACACTGGCCCATGGATGGTTTACTGCAGATCGGCCGGCAAGTGGTTCACCGGTCATTGGTGGATTTTTAGAGTGGTCAAAGGTTATTGGGGGAATCTTGACATATGCTGGAATATCCGGATTTTTAGATAACCTGGAGAGTCTTTATGAAATTATTGATGATGAGGGTCCCCAATGGGAAGCCTTCTTGATGGCACTTCACGAAATCTTTCAGAGTGCTCCAGTCACGATTGCAGAAATTTGCAAAGAACTGGCCTCAATACCTGAGTTAATGGATTTGTTACCAGACACTTTTGAAGCACCGCTGGATGAACGTGGTTATATTCGGCCAAATTTCAAGAAAAGATTGGGGAAAGGTTTTGTTCAGCGTCAAGGTACCCGTTTTGGAGAGTCACAAGTTCGGATTGAGCGTTGTTCTAATGACAGTCATTCAAAGGTAGCTCGCTGGCAATTTTCTTGCGGTGTATGCGGGATTTGCGGGATTAATAAAGCAGACTGAGCAAAAAAAGAAATTTACGTGAGAGTTGATTTCTTAAACCCAGCATATACCGCAAACCCCGCTTTTGACATCGAGGATTGGCAAGTCAGGACTTTAATAATTGAATAAGTGGAGAGCTTTTATTGCATTCAAAGTCATGAGACAGTAGAATCATGATGGAGTATTTTTTATGCCTGAAGAATGGCTTAAAACAACAGAGGCTGCCGAGATCAGCGGGTACCATCCGAATCACATACGCCGGCTAATACGTGCTGGCGAAATTGTGGCTCGCAAATGGGGTTCCGCTTTGATGATCGACCGGCAATCTCTTATGGATTATCTACAAAAAGTAGAAGCGCAAGGGGAAAGAAGAGGCCCAAAACATCAGGGTTGACCCACTCCCACAGCTTTATTTTTATGTTATAATGCTCATATAGGTGAACATTAATCACCCACATAACGGGCCAAGTCAGTGCTGGTAACACGAACATGGCCCTAACCCTCTCGCCGGGTTGACGGCACAGGGCTGAAGGTATTGTACCAGAACACCTGGTACAGCCTCAAGCTATGTAATCGGCCGCTCTCCCGGTGAGGATGAGCGGCTTTTTGTTTCTATGAATGAGGTGAAAATGGATTTACGCAAAATCGATAATTTTGAAAATGGAGCGATTGATCTGGTGGCAAAGGTTGCACCTTGGTGCGCTCCTGTTCCTACGGCATACCTGGTAGGCCGGGCAACTGTAACCCATCTTGAATGGCCTGTACCCATTGGAATTCTTGCAGCCACTGTGATCGAGTCGCTTGGCTTAGTCACTTGTGCAACAGCTTTGGATTTATATCAGTTCAACCAGAACCGGCGGAAGAATGACCCTCCTGCTCCTTTTTGGCTGGCGGTGTTTTTGATTTTTATCTACTTCTTTGTCGCTATTCTCCTGACCGTGGTTTTGGATACCCAACCTTCCTGGTCGGTAATCGCGCCGGCAATTTTCCCTTTTCTCAGCTTGGCAGGTGTTACGGTCATTGCGCTGCGCAAAGATTATCAAAATCGGCTTCAGCGAATCGCCAATGAAAAAGCTGAACGTAAAGCAGAGCGTCAGGCAAACTACGGATTCCAGCGTCAAGATTTGAGGGGTTTGTTTGACCCCTCCACGTCCAACGATATGTCAAATAATGGACATCTTGACATGAATTTGAACAGATTACAGGCAGGCAGAAAAGCAAAACTAGACAGTCGGCTTGACAAGTTAGTAGATGCCTATCGTGTCAATCCAACTCTGGGAATTAGTGATGCGGCTCGTATATTGAATGTTTCCAGACAGACTATTTATAACTACAACGATCACTTGGTGCACTCTGGAAAAATCCGCCGCAATGGTCATGGGGTCGAGGTGCTCGAATGAATGAAATAAAACCTTCCAACCGACTTGCCGCCATTTATGTACGAACCTCGTCTGAACACCAGGGCGAAAAAGCCAGTCCGGATGAGCAAGAATCAGAATGCCGGGCTTTGGCTCAACAGAACAACCTTACCGTTTATAAGATTTATCGAGATACAGAAAAATACAGGGTAAAAGGTCGGTTGGTTGATCCTTCGGGTACTCGTGTGGACAGACCACAATTATTGGAGCTGCAGAAGGATGCGGCTGCCGGCCGTTTCGGTTACATGATTGCTTGGAGGGAAGATCGTTTATATCGCAGTATGCGGGCCATGCTTTCGGTTTTGGATACTATTCAGGACAATCATATTCAAGTGCTTCTCGCCCGAGAAACCTTTGATCCAATGATGGCACCCTTGAAAGCTTGGGTGGCCAGTATGGAACTAAAAGGTATGCGCGAACGCATGAGTATGGGGGTCAAGGCTCGTTTGCGTAATGGGAAAGCAAACACCGGGCAGGATCGATATGGTTATCGTAGGAATGGTGAAATTATTGAAATTGTTGAGGAAGAAGCCAAGTGGGTGCGAAAAGTTTTCGAATGGTATAACCAGGGCATCAAACTGATGGAGATCCGAAGGAGATTAATTGAAGCGCGTGCTCCTCAAAAAGGCTCAACTCGTCTTCGGAAAATTGAATGGGCAATCACTTCCATTCAATCTATTCTACAAGCTGCCGATGCATATTATCGCGGGGTTAAGAAACAAAGTCGAGATGGAGAAGTTTTCGAAATTCCTGCACCGCCAATTATTGATTCCAAGACATATGAACGATTTCTAATTGTTCGAGAGCGGAACGTAAAGCACCCCCTGTTCAATTACCGGCATGATTATTTGGTCAGTGGTTTATTGAAATGTGCCTGTGGACGCAAATGGGTTGGTAGAACCCAATCTTCCAAAACTCGAAAGAATCGCAAGGGTGAGATTGTGCCGCGCAAGACGATGTCCAGCACATATTGCTGCACCCAACATCACAAGGAAATGATTCATGAAGACTGTCCTCGCAGCATTGGGCATCTCAAAGCAGATGATTATGTGTGGGGAAAAGTAAAAGCTGCGATTGAAGATCCGGAGATATTAATTGCCAGGGCAAGAGAGTATGTCGATGAGCTGAGCAGAAAAGCTCATTCTGCAACCGAGGATAACGAACGGATTCAGCGAGAGATAGATAATCTGGTTTTAGAACGGAAATGGGTGATCACCCAGGCGCGAAAAGGAAGTATTTCAGAGCAAGACATGGATGAGCAGTTAGCTGACCTTTCTGCTCAAGAAATTACATTGAAGCAGGAAATGGAGATGGTAACCGATCAATCTTTACTGTCTGCCCTCAATCAGTGGGAAGAACATGCACGCGAATATTTTGCTGATCTTAAGGTCGGTTTATTGGAATTAAATACCGTTCCTCAAACAGATGAGGAACGGCTTGAACAATTTGAGTTGAAACGAAAGATTGTAAATACTTTGGTTGAGAAGGTCTACATCCACAAGGATCGGTCTTTAGAGGTTACGATCCGTTTAAATCTCCTCCAGATGATTCAGCAACGACCTAGTGCGGACCAAGTCCCAATGGTCGGAACTTATAGCCGTAGATCAGCATGCCACGTTCGTCCCCATCCTGGCGGATGCGGCGGGTGACCATCTCCACCGGCGTGCCGATCTTGACCTCCCGGTCGCCCACATCGGTGAGCTGGGCGGTGATGATGGGGCCTTCTTTCAGCTTGACTAGCGCCACCGTGTAAGGAGCATTCTCCTCAAAGCCAGCCGGTACGCTGTGCAGGGTGGTGAAGGAATACACCTCCCCTTTCCCGCTGAAGCGGAAAGCGGCCTTGGCCTCTCCGCCGCACTCGGGGCATACATCGCGCGCGGGGAAGATCTTGGCCTGGCAGTGCGGGCAAACCTCGCCCACTAGGGCAAGGCGTTGTTTTTGTAATCTCCAATGTCGTGGTATTTCCATTCGTACTCACTCCTTCATAAGAGTGAAGCAAGTGTACGAAAAGAATCCTCTCAAAAGCTATCAGATTTTGAACCCGCCTGAGAGCTCAGGCTTTGCGGATAATGTGGGTGATCGCGCTGGCTGCCGCAGCGCTGAGAGCCTGCGTCATGACGATCTGCGCGCCCGCGATCTGGTTCTGCCCGGCTTCTCCGCGCAGCTGCTGCACGGCATCCAGCACCTGGTAGATTCCCGCCGCGCCGGGGGCAAAGCCGTGCGCTTTGATGCCGCCCATCGTGGCAACCGGCAGCCTGCCTGTGAGCGCCAGGTTTTCAGGGGTGGCGAACTGCCAGCCCTGCCCGCGTTCGGCAAACCCGCCTGCTTCCAGCGAGAGCATGCCGTAAATGGAGGGAGTGTCCCAGCATTCGAAGAGATCCAGACAATCGCGCGTGAGGCCGGCTTTTTCCAGCGCGTTGGCAGTGCTGATGTGCACCGCCTCAAACGCCAGCGGATCGGAGCGGTCGTGCACGGCCAGGGTATCGGTGGCGATTTCGGATGCGCTGACAATCACCGCTTTCTGCCCGTCACGCAGCAGGTTTTGGCTCACCAGCACCAGCGCCGCGGCTCCATCCGCATAGGATGGCACATCATACAGGGTCAGCGGCGCGCTCACCAAGGGCGCTTTGTGGTATGCCTCCAGGTCAATCGCTTTGCGGTACATGGCATACGGGTTGTTCACCCCGTTGCGGTGGGCGGTGATGGGAAAAACTGAAAAGGCATCGCGCGGTGCCTGGGTTTGATCCAGATAGCGCTGCATGAGCAGCCCGGCCATCCCGGTGGGGGTCAGCCCCTGCATGGTTTCGAAATCATAATCGCCGCTCTGCGCAGCGAATGCTTCCACCTGCGTGCCGACCATATCGGTCATCTTTTCCACGCCCACCACCACCACGCAGTCCACCAATCCTGAACCAATCGCCAGGCAGCCCATGTGCAGGGCAGCCGCGCCGGAAGCTTCGCCCGCTTCCACGGTCGTGCCTTCCACCCCATTCAAACCAGCCGCATCGCATACCAGCGCGCCCAAGTTGGCCTGGTGGGATAGGGAGGAAGCCAGAAAGTTGCCAATATAGACAATCTCCGGTTGCGGGCTGCCCGCGTCTTTCAAGGCGGCACGGATGGCAGTGGTGCTGAGAGCTGCGAGCGTCTTTTCCCAATGTTCGCCAACCGCCACCTGCCCGATGCCTGTTATATACACGGTATTCATACCCGATCCTTATTTCATCACGATCTTGCTGCGGTAACGCGCGTAGGTAGCGTAATCGATCTCGATGCGCCGCTCGATATACTGCTGCGTGAGGGGTGCTTTGGCGCGCCGTTCCTCGATCAGATCGGTCACGCTCAGGTCAAAGGCATCCGAGCCGGCGCCCGACCCATACGAAACCACCAGAATGCGCTCACCGGGTTTGGCGATATCCAGCACGGCGGTCAGACCCACCAGGGATGCTCCGGCATAGGTGTTGCCAATGACGGGGGCGAGCAGACCGGTCTGGATCTGTTCTTTGTTGAAGCCCAATTCTTTTGCAATGCGCTGCGGGAATTTGGCATTGGGCTGGTGAAAGACCGCGTGGGCATAATCCGCAGCGGTAGTGCCAAGCTGGGTGGGCATGGTCTGCGCCGCCGCAGTGA
>LDZU01000134.1_pt1 | contig 13278 bp, 11 predicted proteins | sample 615531 | NCBI WGS metagenome assembly LDZU01 (sample SAMN03408293, study PRJNA278302) | terrestrial metagenome | isolation source: oil reservoir sample SB2 | place: USA: Alaska, North Slope, Schrader Bluff formation | collected 2011-09 | reverse complement strand
AATCGCCCATTTCAAACAGAACCAGAAACACGGGACCTGGATCCGCTACGACCGGAACAACACGGTGGAGTTTGAGGGGGAGTTTCGGGAGGGGAAGGGGGGGGTAAAGAAATAAAACACCCAATCGGATATTATTGATAACCTTTTTCGTTGTTAAAATTTTTAATATTCCAAAAAACCGAATTTTCCCTTGTTAATCGAATAAAAGATAAAGTATATTCTCCTAAAGCTATAGAAGATACTGTTGATAAAAATAATGATAACTAAATGTAAAAAGGAAATTTGTGGTTTAAGTATGGTATTTCTTATTTTATTTAGATTAGTCCCTCAATTTTTTAGTGTTTATTTTGATCAATATTTAAAATAATTGTAAGAAGTTAAAAAGCTTGATTAAAGGGTAGGGTGATTTCAAAAAAACAAAAAATAGACGCTGAAGAGTAATAGATAAAAATAATAATATAAAAGCAAATAATAAACAAAATGGCTGATGTTCACAAAAAAAATACACGTAGTTATAATATGAGTCAAATCAAGTCTAAAAACACTAAACCTGAAGTAATAGTAAGAAAATATCTATTTAGACAAGGTTTTCGATATCGACTACATGACAGAAAACTACCTGGAAAACCAGATATTGTTTTACCGAAATATAAAACCATAATTTTTGTTAATGGTTGTTTCTGGCATGGCCATGAAGGGTGCAAATATTATGTAGTCCCAAAAACGAGGACAGAATGGTGGTTGAACAAAATTTACATGAACAAACAACGGGATTCAGAAAACCTAAAAAAATTAAAAGCCGATGGCTGGAAAGTAATCACAATTTTCGAATGTGAGCTTAAAGACGGAAAAACTGAAAAGACACTTAAGTATATTATAAAGCAATTAGAGAACAATGGAAATACCAGTCATTGACATATTTGCAGGCCCTGGTGGACTTGGAGAAGGGTTTAGTGCATTTTACAATCCGCATAATAACCGGAGACATTTCAAAATCGCTCTTTCAATCGAGAAAGAATTTTATGCGTACCAGACACTCACATTAAGAAGTTTTTTCAGGCAGTTTCCGAAAGGACAAGCCCCGAAAGAATATTATGAATTTGTTAGGGGAAAGGTCACACTGAACGAACTATTTCAGAAATGGCCAAAACAAGCGCAAAAAGCAAAAAATGAAGCTTGGCAGGCTGAACTTGGTGATGGGAAAAAAGCAGTTTCCGATAAAATTGTTGACCAAAGAATTCAAAAAACACTTAATGGTGGAAGAAATTGGGTACTAATTGGTGGTCCGCCATGTCAGGCATATTCAGTTGCTGGCCGCTCGAGAAGACAGGAGAAAATCCTTGATGAAAAAAAAGACGAAAGGGTTGGCCTATATAAACAGTACCTAAGAATCCTTGCTATTCATACTCCTGCTGTTTTTGTTATGGAAAATGTAAAGGGGCTGCTTTCTGCGAATACAGAGCAAAGTCCTGTTTTTTCCAAAATACTCAATGACCTTTCAAATCCAGTGGATGCTTACTATGCTGAATTTGGGAATAACGGCACCAAACTTGAATGCCCGGGTTATAAAATTTATTCACTGGTTGCCGAACCTGCCACATTTGATTTGCATGGCAACCCGGTTTTCCATCATCAGGATTTTATTATTCTAAGTGAAAGGTATGGAGTTCCACAGGCAAGACACAGAGTAATATTGTTAGGAATTAGAAAAGATATTAATCACCAACCGGATATCCTTATGCCAGATAATGTTGTACCTGTTTTTTCGGTCTTATCAGGTTTGCCAAAATTAAGAAGCAAGCTTTCAAAGTCAGAAGACAGCAGGGAAAAGTGGGAAGCTGCAATTGTAAAGATTCTGGAAAAAAATATGCTGAACGGGATTGACAGCGATGTTAAACAAGAGATAATAAAACAAATTAAAAAAATAACTCTAACTCAAAATGAAACTGGTGGAGAATATATTACGAAAAAACAAACCAATATTTTATACCGACCAGACTGGTACCTTGATGAAAAACTGGAAGGTGTTTGCAATCATGCTTCCAGAGGGCACATGGACAGCGACTTACTTAGATATTTCTTTGCTTCATGTTTTGCCAAAGTAAAAAACCGTTCGCCCAAACTTGAGGATTTCCCTGTAGATTTATTGCCTGCACACAAGAATGTGAAAGCAGGAATTGAGGACAAAAAGTTCGCTGACAGGTTCAGGGTTCAGTTATGGAACAACCCTTGTAAAACAATAACCAGTCATATTTCCAAAGACGGGCATTACTATATTCATCCCGACCCTGCCCAGTGTAGAAGTTTTACGGTCAGAGAAGCCGCCAGAATACAGACCTTCCCGGATAACTACTATTTCTGCGGTCCAAGAACTGCACAATTTATCCAGGTTGGAAATGCAGTGCCGCCTCTTTTGGCGAATCAGATTGCAGGTATTGTGTTTAGTGTTTTTCAGAAAATGTTCAATGGTAGAAAGAAAAATTCCAATATTAACGAGCGTTTACTAGTAGCACAATAAAATTATGGAAACAGACTACTCTAAAATAGAATCCACTCTAGCTGAACCGGAAGCCAGTTCCATGATCGAGACCTTCCGGGCTATCGGCTATTCCATTGAAACTGCCATTGCTGATATTCTGGACAATTCCATTTCTGCAGGAGCCAAAAATATCTGGATTGACTACGTCTGGAAAGGCCCAGATACATTAATCGGAATTATGGATGATGGCTGCGGAATGACCAACGAAGAACTCATACAAGCAATGCGCCCCGGAAGCGTAAGTCCGTTAACAAAAAGGGATGAACATGACTTGGGTAGATTTGGTCTTGGACTAAAAACTGCTTCATTCTCGCAGTGCCGAAAATTTTGTGTAGTTTCAAAAAAAGATGAAGCTGAAAACTACTGGACATGGGATTTAGATTACGTAAATCAGGTGAAATCATGGAAACTCATAAAGTATATACCGGAAGGACTTGAGTTCACCAAACGCATTGACCAGTTAAACGCAGGAACCCTTGTGCTATGGTGGGATATTGACAGATTGACCAAAGACACCCAAGCAAATAAAGAATCTTCAAAGGCAGATTTTTTCGCCACCATGGAGAAAGTTAAAAAGCACCTCTCGATGGTCTTTCACCGGTACATTGAAGAAGGTGTGAATATATGGCTGCGAGACAGAAAGATTGAACCTTGGGATCCGTTTATGATAGGTTTTAATGGCATACAAGCAAGACCAGAAACCTTACTGGAGGACGGTAAAGTTCGAATTAAAGGTTTTGTAATGCCTCACCGCTCAAAGTTGTCCGCTGAAGAATACAACTATGGAAAAGGTCCAAAAGACGGTTGGACTAATCATCAAGGCTTTTATTTGTACCGGAACAAAAGATTGATTGTTGCTGGAGACTGGCTGGGACTTTTCAAACGGGAAGTTCACTATGATCTCTGCAGAATAAGGGTTGATTTGCCAAATTATATAGATGATGAATGGCAAATTGATATTAAGAAATCTGTTGCACGTCCTCCAAGCAAAATAAGGGAACCACTTATTTCGATTGCTAAAGATGTTAGGATACAGGCTGTTGAAGTTTACCGGCATAAGGGAAAAGTAATAAAACGAAAACTGGCGAAGTATGAATATATTCCTCTATGGGAGGAAAAGACCCGGCATGGTAAACGGTTTTACAAAATAAACCGGGAACATCCCATATTGAAGGAAATCCTGAAAAATACAAACGGACTGTCAAGACAATTCGAAAAAGTTCTGCAGTTTATAGAGGAGACTATTCCGGTACCTCTCATTACACTACAGGAAAATGAGAATGAAAGACCGCACGGACAACCTTTTGAGGGGACAAATCATGATGTCGTATGTGAGGTTATGAAAAAAATGTATGAGAATCTTATTGCAGAAGGCTTGCAGCCGGAACAAGCTAAGGCAAGAATTGCAAATATGGAACCCTTCAATTTTTACCCGGAGTATTTAGAGAGTATAGAAAAATGACAGAACAAGCGATAAGAATAATAAGGGTAATGTTGGGAAACACAACATCTGTCAATAGGGAACAAATAGAAGAATCTGTTAGTCAGGTTCTTCAAATGCCGAACTTCTCAGGGCTTGAAAGGGATCAGCTTATCAGAGAAATTGAAAGTATTTATAATGTTAGAGTTGAGGAATACAGGATTATTGAAAGGGAAGAAAGGAGACTTCCCTGGCTTAATGCCAAAAGAGCAGAGATAAACTGGGCATTCTGGACACGATACCGTTCTTACCTTCAGGATGAAAAAAACTTTGCCCCGGAAACCCTGAATAAACTTGATCGTTTGACGGACAGAATACTTGATAGTTTGTTTAACCCTACAGTAAATATTGAAATCGATAAAAAAGGATTGGTCGTAGGACAAGTACAATCCGGAAAAACTTCCAACTACACAGGGCTTATTTGTAAAGCTGCTGACGCAGGTTTCAAACTAATAATTGTACTAGCAGGTATTCACAACAATTTACGAAGCCAAACACAATTGCGTCTTGATGAAGGCTTTCTTGGATTTGACACGCAACATACCAGGGCATTTAACAGAAACAATATCTGGGTAGGTGTTGGCAGGATAAACAGAGATATTGTTGGACATTCACTTACTTCTAGCCTTGATAATGGTGATTTTACGCAGGGTGCGGCAAATGCACTTGGTTTGAATTTTAATACCAACGAACCAATTATTGCGGTAGTTAAGAAAAATCCGCATGTATTGCGAAGGTTGTATCAATGGCTTTCAGCACAAGGTGTTCAAGAGCACAACGGACAAAAAAAAATCCGTAACAAATCGCTGCTGCTGATAGATGATGAAGCAGACAATGCCTCAATCAATATTTCAAATGACCCGGAGCGCAGAAGCACAATAAATAACTGGATTACTCAAATTATCAGTCTATTCGGAAAGAGCGGTTACGTTGGTTATACAGCAACACCATTTGCAAATATCTTCATCCCGATTGCAGAAGACAACTTGTTCCCGAGAGACTTCATCATCAACATCCCCCCTCCCTCCAACTACATCGGGCCTGAAAAGGTGTTCGGATTCCATATGATGGACGATGACCAACCGACAGACACCGTTTTACCTATAGTAAATCGTATAGATGATTATTCTGGCTTTGTTCCCGACAGACACAAGAAAGATGATCAATTACCCTCCTCAATCCCGGACTCTTTGAAAAAAGCAATTCGTTGTTTTATTATTACTTGTGCAATCAGACGGCAAAGAGGGCAGACGAATGTGCATAATTCTATGCTTATTCATGTTTCCCGGTTCCAGCGTTGGCAGAATCACATTACGGAATTGATTCAGAACCAGTTTGATTATTACAGAATGGGCATAAATCAAAACGATGCTGTTGTTCTGGAAGAATTCAGGATAACTTTTAATGAAGATACGAACGGCTACAGATCATACATTACTGTTTCCAATCAAATACTTAATTCACCATTAAGAGATGTGGATCCAAATATTCAGGTACATTCCTGGGAAGAAGTGTTACCACATTTAAATGAGGCTGCTTCCAGAATTGAAGTAAGAGCAATACATGGCGGTTCACGGGAGGCACTTGACTATTATGACCACAGAGATGGTCTTTCGGTGATTGCTATAGGTGGCAATAAACTTTCAAGAGGATTGACACTTGAAGGTCTTTCGGTTAGCTATTACCTGCGTTCTTCACGCATGTACGACACACTGATGCAGATGGGACGCTGGTTTGGCTATCGGCCAGGTTATGTTGATTTGTGCCGCCTTTTTACCAGCAGAGAACTCAATGAATGGTTCTGTCATATAACACACGCTTCTGAGGAATTGCGAGAAGAATTTGATTATATGTCAGATGTTGCAGGATCTACGCCTGAACAGTATGCTTTGAGAGTCAGAACACATCCAGGAGTGCTGCAGATTTCAGCTACAAATAAATTAAGAACTGCAGTAACTGTTCAATTGACGTGGGCAGGTCGGCTGGTAGAATCTTATGAATTCAGAAAAGATGCGGACGTAATTAGAAGAAACCTTGAAGCAGCAAGAAACTTCATTGCTTCATTACCGCAAGAATTTGCAACTCCGAGCAATAACTTTATGTGGCAGAATATTACAGCTGATCAGGTCATCCACTTCTTAAATAATGTCCGCACACTCGAGAATTTGAAGGCATATGACCCGCAGAATCTAATCAGGTTTATTAACATGCAATTATCAAATGATGAACTTAAAAGTTGGAGTATTGCATTAATGTCCAAAAGAAATGCTTCATGTACAACAGAATTTCAGGTTGACAACGAACAGGTTCAAATTGGTTGTTTCTTACGAAGGCAAGATGAAAACAACTCAGATGAAAGTGTTTACTACCTGAGAAAGTCCCATATAATAAGCCCGAAAGATGAGTTCATTGATCTCACAACAGAGCAATACGAAAGAGCAATGGAGTTAACAAGAGAATTACGGGCAAGACAAAACAAAGAAGGCGAACCGGCATATCCTAATGGCGAAATAGTCAGAAATGAAATAAGAAACCCGCAAAATCCTCTCTTACTAATTTACCTTCTTGACCCAGTTGGAGCAAAATTGCCAACTGGTAGTGATCCCTTCATGGGATATGCAATTAGTTTTCCAAGAAGTAACCACAACGCTTATGTAGCTTATGCGGTAAATGAGCAACTCCTTGACAGATTCGATGTTGATAATGACATGGATGACTTTGAAGATGAAGAATATTGAAAAAATATGGCAAGAACTGGAAGATGAACAGTCGCTGAAAAGTGGGTTGTTGTACAGGCGTTATTCAGGTGCAATCAAACCTGATATTTATGTGGCAGTTAAGTCTCCTGAAAAATTGCGCTGTATTGCCGCTCATCTTAATTCTACTATTGAATCACATTTGAAAAACTGGGATAAGCTAAGGGATATTAAAATTGAAACGCTTCCTGACGAAAAACACCCAGACAAACAATTTCTTCTTGTGATCTTGCTGAACAATCAGCATCGAGATATTTTTTCTACTCTTAGTGAAGACCTTATTCATCATGCCGCTGACATTACCAGTGAGACCGAACTAAATAAGTTACTACTACTTCGTCTTGAAAAATGGCAGCTGCTTTTTGAAAAAATGGGGCAGCAGGGACTTTCGGATCAAGCGCAAAGAGCACTATTTGGAGAAATGTATTTCCTGAGAAGGTTCCTGCTAAATGTTTCAAATCATTATTATTGTATTAATTCGTGGAAAGGAGTAGAAAAATCAGTTCAGGATTTTCAGTTTGCAGACTGGGCAGTCGAAGTAAAAACCACTCACGGGAAAAATCAGCAAAAACTTCACATATCCAGTGAACGCCAACTTGATATTTCACTCATACCAAGAATCTATCTGGTTCATTACTCACTTGAAGTCCGGCAAAATCATGGCGAGACTTTAAATGATCTTGTTGATGATCTGCTTAACATGCTTTCGGATAGCCCGGCGGCATACAACCGTTTCCGGCTTAAATTGCTTGAAGCAGGGTATTTTGACATCCACAGGCATTTATATGCTGAAACTGGCTATTCTATAAGACAAGAGAATATTTATAGAATCACTGATGATTTTCCTAAAATTATTGAATCGCAGATCCCCAAAGGAGTCGGTGATGTTCGATATTCCATTGTAGTTTCTGCCAATGCAAATTGGTTTATAGATGAATATACCCTGTTCCAAAACCTGAGAAAGAGGGTCGAATAATTGCTAGAAAATAAAGAGTTATTACGGTTTTATACAGAGATACAGGAAGATATTAAATCATCTCTCTTGGCGGAGGAAGAAGGTGCGAATCCGGAACAAATTTTTACCGAAATTGCTTTAAATATGCTTGCGGATGCAGGAGAAACTGAAAATTCCCGGGTTTGCTACGATGAAAAAATTAGCAAAAGAGGAATTGAACACAAAATAAATGCGTATTCCCTTTACGAGAATTATGAAACTCTTGATCTATTTATAACAATCTATAATCCATATTCTGCAATAGAAACTATTCCAAAACCAGATGCTGAAAAATCCCTTTCACGTCTATCAAAATTTTTTAATAATGCTCTAAATAAATCCTATGTTAATGAAATTGAAGAAAGTTCAGAAATTTTTGACCTTGCGAATACACTGTATAATGTGCCGGAGATAAAGGAGAACCTAGTAAGAATCAATGCAGTGCTTCTTACCAATGGCGAATATAAGGGAGATGTAAAAACTTCTCAAAAAGTTGCAGGCTATCCAATCTTTAATCGTGTTGTTGATATTAATTATCTTTTTAATTTGTCAGAAAAATCAAGAATTCCCATAGAAATAGACTTTCAGGAAATGGGAATTCCCCTGCCCTGTATTAGTAGCAATATAGAGTTGAAGGGATATCAATCATATCTTGCAATAATACCGGGATCTGTTCTGGCTTATATTTACGAATTATACGGTTTAAGATTACTGGAACAGAATGTTCGTTCATTTCTTCAGTTTTCAGGTAAAATAAACCGTGGGATCAGAAACACGATTTTAAATGAACCACACATGTTTCTTGCTTTCAATAATGGAATTGCAACAACTGCCGAAGAAGTGAGGCTGGTTGATCTTCCGGGGGGAAATGGTAAGGCAGTTTCTTTTGTAAAAGATTTTCAGATTGTTAATGGCGGACAGACCACTGCTGCAATCTATCATTCCTGGAAAAAGCACAAAGCTGATATAACAAATATTTATGTTCAAATGAAGCTAACAACAATAAAAAATCCTGACCAATTTTCTGAAACAGTCGCGCGTATTAGCGAATATGCAAACACGCAAAACAAAATATCGATTTCCGATCTGAGTTCGAATAAAAAAAGTCTTGTGCAGCTTGAGCACCTGTCCAGGACTGTATGGGCACCACCAAAAACCGGCGAGTCATATCAGACACGTTGGTTTTTTGAGCGGGCCAGAGGTCAGTACAGGAATGAAAGAATCCGTCAGGGCTTTACACCAGCGAAGCGTAAGGCATTCGATTTTAAAAATCCGAGAAAGCAAATGTTTACAAAGGAATTACTGGCAAAATATGTTAACAGCTACGGGGAAGTTTATAAAAACAGGAAGCTGGTTATTGGTCCCCATATCGTAGTCCGTGGTAGCCAGAAAAATTATTCTCAATTTCTGTTGTATAATTTTCCTGATAAACCAGATGCAATCTATTTTCAGGACGTTGTTTCTAAGGCAATAATTTTTAAAACTGCTGAAAAAGTATATGGGATAAAACCCAATTCGATTGGCGATATGCGGTATATTACAGTTCCCTATTCAGTAGCATGGTTAGTAAATAAATTAGATTATAAATTGGATTTATATTCCATCTGGAAGGAACAAAATCTTTCAGATAATTTTCAAAAATTACTCTATGATTTAATGTTTCAGATCAATTCTTTTATAAAGGAAAATGCACCAGGCGCATTATATGGTGAATGGGCAAAAAAAGAAGAATGCTGGAATGCTGTAAAAGAACAATCGTTTAATATTAAGATTGAAAATATTAAAAAATATATTAAAACTAAAAATGATGATTCAAGCAGAAACCCCGATGAGATGGGAACAGATACGCGTATAATACAGGAAAAATTGAGAGAGATTAAGGAACTTGGTGCTGATAACTGGAAAACTATATATTTATGGTGTAAACATAATGAATCAATATCATTATTCTTAACAGATATATCTCATAATATAGGTCGTAAATTGAGGGATTCGATTACTCTTTCTTCAAAAGAAATTCTGGCTGGTTCAATGCTTCTTGAAAAGATAGCAAAAGAAAGTGATTTACTACAGAGTTTTTATTATAATCAAGATGTTAAGGATATGTAATTGTCAACAGTCGTTTAAAAGTGTGTAAGCATTCGGTGACGCCCGTCTTTACAAGGTAAAAAGGGATTCCTAATTTAGTGCTCAATAAGTAAGTAGTCGGTTGTACCGTAAGTAGTCGGTTGTACCCATCTTGACCAAAACAAATCTCCGCATTAGATTCGGTGAAAAAGGAGATAAAGGATGGAAGAAAATCAGGCCGAAAGCCGGGAAGAAAGAATGTTCACTCTTGTAGCGTTGTATCAGCAGGGGAATCAAACCCGCCAGTCATTTTGTGAAGCGCATGATATATCCTTAAGCACCTTCGGGTACTGGCAGCGAAAATACCGGGAGAGGCATGAACAAAAGGAAGGATTTATTGGTCTGTCCGTGACCGGGGAGAATTCGGTTAAAGCGGGGCAGTTACGTTTGGAATTTCCGGGAGGCGTCACCCTTTATCTTGGCTGGTGATGCTCAGTCTTTCAAGTAAAGTCCGGATATTTGTTTATCAGGGTACCACGGATATGCGTAAGAGTTTCAATGGTCTGCGGGTGCTGGTTCGTCAGGAACTGGGGGAGAATCCATTAAGCGGAGATCTGTTTGTCTTCATGAACCGTCGTCGGAACCGTCTGAAGCTTCTGGTCTGGGATGAGGACGGCTACTGGATCCATTATAAGCAGTTGGAAAAGGGCACGTTCAGTTTTCCCACCGCGGGTGAAATCAGCCGTGAAGATTTAAGTCTTCTGCTGTCGGGAATCGAGAGAAAAAGCGTCAGAAGAAAGCTGAGATATCGGCATAAATTAATAGGATAAGTCACTGATATATCGTATATTACTGGCGTTATGACATTTGTAGAACTCCTAAAAAATCACAGCAGATTACAGGAAGAAAACCAGGCCCTTCAGAGAGGTCAGAAGCAGCTGATCCAGGAGAATGAAGCCCTGAAGAATCAGCTGCAGTATCTTCAGAGTCAGGTGGCTATGCTGAACCGGAAGTTTTTTGGTCGGAGCAGTGAGAAACTGGGCAGCGATCCCCATCAAATGCCCCTGTTTGATCTTGGGGACAGCCCGGTGAAAGCGGCCCCGCCCCTGCAAGTCGCCTCTCATGAACGCAAAGCCTCCCGTCCCGGTCATGGCCGCGGTGCTCTTCCGGAGGGTCTTCCGATCGTGGAACGGGAACTTCAGCCGGAGGAAGATGTCAGCCGAATGAAACGGATCGGGGAGGATGTCCGGGATATTCTGGAATTCAAACCCGCCCAATTTTATATTATCCGATTGATCCGTCCCAAATATGCCGAAGCGAAAAGCGATCGGATCGTCCAGGCCCCAATGCCGCATCTTCCCATCCCCCGCGGGATCCCGGGCCCGAATCTTCTGGCGCATATGAGTGTCAGCAAGTTTGTGGATCATTTGCCCCTGGATCGCCAATTGAAACAATATCAGCGTTTGGGGGTTGACCTGCCGCCCTCCACGGTTAACGGCTGGCTGAACAAAGGGGTGCGGGACATGGTTGAGCCCCTCTGGCTTCTTCTGAAGGATAGGGTGGGCGCAAAAGTGTATTTGCAGGTGGATGAAACGACCACGAAGGTTCAGACGGATGCAGTAAAAGGGAAATTACACCGGGGATACTTCTGGTTATATTACAGTCCCCTGGATGGAGAGGTCTTTTACGAATACAAGTCGGGGCGCGGGCGGGACGGGCCCAAAGACATATTAGCGGGTTTTCAGGGCTGGCTTCAGACTGACGGCTATAAAGTGTATGACGAGATAGGGAAACGGGACGGGATAAGACATGTTGCCTGTATGGCGCATGCCCGGCGGGAGTTCCATGATATCTTGAAAGACTATGGTGATCAGCAGGTCCTCCCCGTATTGAAGCTCTTCAAGAAATTGTACAAAGTGGAATCCGATGCCCGAAATCACCATCTGTCCCATGAAGAACGAAGAGCGATGCGGCAGAAAAAGAGCAAGCCGATTATGGATGAGATAAAAACCTGGCTGGCAGAGCAAGTGAAAACCCTGACCCCCTCTGATCCGGTCGCCGGGGCCATCGGCTATATGCAGAACCGCTGGGAGGCGTTAACCCTGTTCCTGGATGAGGGGCAGCTTGAGATTGACAATAATCCCGTAGAAAATAAGGTCCGGCCCATCCCCCTTGGCCGAAAGAACTGGCTGTTCCACGGCAATGATAAAGCCGCCGAAACCGCAGCCATGATGTATACGCTTGTGGCCCATGCGAAAAATGCAGGACTCAATCCCCATGTTTATTTAGCCACCGTCTTTACCCGCTTCTGGGATACACCGAAGAATCAATTAGACCAGTTACTGCCTAAAAATATTAAGCTGATCTGAAAACTCGTTATGTATTAAAAGCTCTGTCTGAGCTTATGCTGTCGATTTAAACAGGTGTGGTACACCGACTACTTACCTCAATAAAATGGAAGGGAGCAAAGATGAGCACAGAAAAAGAGCGGGAGGCGCAACGGGAAGCGATGTATGAGATGATCCGCCGGTATGAGTCATCCCGGGAGAGCCAGAAGTCATTTTGCGAGAAGGAGTCCATCGCGAGCACGTTTACCTACTGGCTTCGTCGTTATCGGGAAAAGCAATCTAAAACGCGGGATCGTTTATCGCGATCAAGCCTGTAGAAAGAGAGGCGCAGATAGAGCTGGAGTTTCCGGGTGGCTTGCGGGACCGGATTGTCAGGGGGCAGTTAAACTTCACCACCCCTGCACCCTTCAAACTGCACCACTAAAATAAATAAATACATACTGTATTCTGATTGCAAAAAAGGAGAACTTGAAGATGGGGAATATGCTAAAGATGGAAAAGCAGGTGCTGATCAAGCAATTGATCGCAGCAGGCTGGAGTGACCGTAAGATCCATGGCAGCACGAGTTTAAACCGGCGAACGGTGTCGTCATATCGGAAGAAGTTTAAGAAGGAATCGGAAGTAGAAAGCGTAAATGCGACCCGGAATAACGGATGTGAGAGAAAAGGCCCCTGGGAGGCATGATGTCTTCAAAATGCGCCATTAAAGCGCCCACCGAAGGAGGGGGGTAGTTTGAAGTGCCCGATGTTTAACGATATTGTAAAACGATTTGGACGTCAATTAAAATTCCCTCTTTAACAACCGAAGCTGCACGCTTACAGGCTGAATAGAGAAATCAGTATTTTTTTAATTATGACATACATAAAGTCAAGTAAAACAAACAAAATACTTGACATCATCTTACAATTTTGAGCCCACTCCGAAAAGTCAACAGACCATTCAGTGGGCAAGAGATTACCGGGGCATCAAATAGTCTATAAGTCTTTGATAATCAGTAATATAACTTGATATTGTGGATAAAATATTGTAAAATATGAGCACTATTTTAAGAGGCAAAGATGTTCAAAGAGACAGAGTCCAGTCGGCCGGTAGAG
>LDZU01009451.1_pt1 | contig 13284 bp, 18 predicted proteins | sample 615531 | NCBI WGS metagenome assembly LDZU01 (sample SAMN03408293, study PRJNA278302) | terrestrial metagenome | isolation source: oil reservoir sample SB2 | place: USA: Alaska, North Slope, Schrader Bluff formation | collected 2011-09 | reverse complement strand
CAGTAACCTGTATATCAGCACGTTTGAAGAAACCAAGAACCCCGGCCCAGAACGTAGCAGCATGCTGGAGGTAATAAACCGCCGCACCAATGAAAGCCATACCATAGATACCGCCCAAAAAACCACCATCTTTCATTCCTTTGCTGTCAAATCGGGAATGAGATTGAAAAATTGAAATAAAAAGCCTAACTCATAGCGTCTATATCTGGTTAATTGATTGTCTTTTGCCTGGCTTAGTTCTTCCTGTCCAAAATATACCAGGCCGCTGGTCGGCAGGTCCATCCCACCCATGATGTTCAGCAGGGTGCTTTTGCCAGAACCGCTGGGACCCAAAATAACCAGCAGTTCACCTTCGTATACTTCCAAAGAAGTCTCCTTTAATGCTTCAACCGCCACCTCGCCCATAACGTAAGTCTTGGTAACCCGGTTTAACTTCATCAATACGTTTTTCGTCATAATCTACCTCAGAGTAATCGATTTTTTTCGCTTGCTCAACTGCATCAAATCCGCAAGGGTCACATGTAGAACAGCATGAGATTACTTCTTTGGCTATTTGAGAATATCTTTAATGTTTTTAAGGGTTTAATTCTTGCTACTTTCTTCCAGATAATGAGCTTCTCCTATTTGCAAAAGCATGACCTGAACATCTGACCTTGTTTCTACTTTGGTCTTAAATTCCTGGGGATTTGCCTTAAGAACATGCATCGGGATTACAACCCTGGGTTTTATGGCCATAGTAGCTTCAACCGCTTCCTGAATGTCCATGGTAAAGATTCCTCCAATAGGAATTAAAGCTATATCGATAATTCCCAGATTATTCATTTCAGGTATGAAGTCCGTATCACCAGCATGATAAATTGTTCTTCCTTTCAGCGTAATTACGTAGCCAACACCATCACCCTGACGATGCCATATTTTTCTTGAAAATTTGATATTATAAGCTTCTACGGCCCTTATTTTTACATCTTCAAAGGTTATTTCCTCCCCTGGACTAATTGCTTTTATTTCCTTTCCCAACGGTTTAACGCACCGCTTTGGGGCCACAATTAAAGTACCCGGACGGGTGAGCCGGTCCACCGTAACCCGCTTGCAATGGTCTTTGTGATTATGCGTTATTAAAATTAAATCGGCCTTCTCTAATTCTTCGGGCAGCCCATCAATCTCCTCCGGCCACTTGGAAAACTCGATTTTTTTAGGATAATTCTTAAAATAGGTCTTTAAGTAGGCGGGATCAATATAAATTATTTTCTGCCCTGTTTTTATTTGAAACCAAGAAGGCGGAAACCATTTAATCATTATATCCATTTTTAACCCCCATTTCTTCTGGCGATATTTTTCCTGGAAATGCCCATGTTGTTAGCTAAAGCCAAACGCCACTAACTTGGTAGATACGCGAGTAGGGACGTTAAATTTAACGGCCCTACTCGCGTTTAAAAAGAGAAAGGAAAGGTTTCCTGAGTTAATTTAATTATATAACCACCTTTCTGGAGGATATTTTCCGGATAATGTTTAGGGTATTTAATTAGCGGCATTAATACCGGATTCGGTTGTCCCGGAAACAGTTTTTTCGTTTTTTCCCCCTCCCCAGGGCCAGGTAAGAAAATTCCGGCTTAGCAAAACGGTAAGGGTTCCGACGGTAAAAAGCAGGCCCAAAACGTTAATTACTGCTCCCAGGTATGGAACAAGGCAAACCAGCCAGATAACTGTGCTCCCCAAAAGGACTGTCCAGAGAAGAGCAGTTTGTTTTTCCTTTTGTAAATAACGGAAAATAAAATTCCCCGCCACTAAACCGGCAACGGGTTTAAACAAAAGCCCTCCTAAGGCCAAAAGGCTTAAGTAAAACGTGCCTAAAACCAAAGTAGCCGCCTGACCAATTATAATAGCACAAAGAATAACTAAGACCAAGGGAGCCAGCACGGCAACTCCCAAACCTAATCCCAGGCTTAAGCCCGGCCTTGTGGTCATTGTTTCTGAGCCGCCTCTTAAAAGCCGGGCAGCAAAAAAGGCCATAAGCAGGGCCAGGACTAAAAGCTTAACTAAAGCCAGCACTTTTACCCAAACTTTTTCCCATAAAGGTTTTTCTTTTACGGGAGGAGCTATTTTTGTAAATTCTACCTTTCCGCCTATTTGGGCTCCCGGCATTACCTGCGGCGCCTTTGCTCCTTTCACCAAAAGATTTCCCCCTATTTAGATAATAATAGCACAATTAATGTTTTTAAATGTCAAATTTTTTTAGGAATTTAAAGGTACCCTTAAAATAAATGATAAGGCTGCGCTGCAAAAGAACCTGCCGGAATGGAGGCGGGCCACCTGCCTGCAAGATCAGAAGCAGTTGCCAAAAAAATAATATCCAGGGTTGCTGGGAGTGTGAAGAATTTCGAACCTGTGCAATATTAGATTTCCTTAAGCCCGTCCACGAAAATGCTCACCTGAAGAACCTCGACAGGCTTAAAAAACAGGGCACGGATAAATTTCTGGCCGGAAAAAGAAACTGGTAACATAAGGAAGCGAGAGAACGTTGGGAAACAAAGAGGCAAAATGGTCTACGGTTTAATGAAATTATTTACCAAAAAGTCCTTGTCATATGGACAAATTTTACCCGGTGGCGGTAAATCTTTTCGTGATCAAAGTGGTATACTTTTGGGGCTTGACAAATACACAAAGTCTTTATTATATTAACATAATCCTACTTATTTATCAATTTTTATTGTTAGGCGCATTCGGATATTCGTAGATAAGACCGGGTGGCTAAAGGTAGCCGATACTGACCAGAGGGAATTTAATATTAGTATAGGCTGTGCATTGGAGAACTTGCTGATAGCTGCCGAGCACTTCGGCTATGCCCACCAAGTGACCTCCTTCCCGGAGCTGGGTAATGAGGAACTGTCGGCAGTGGTGCGGTTCACGCCACCGGGGCAGCCTTCGGCATTCAGGCCAACGACGCTATTCGATGCTATTCCCGCCCGCCACACCAACCGCCAGGCATACTATGCGCGCCCTATCCCAGCGGAGGACCTCCAGCGGTTGCATGATTGTTGCGTGGAAGAGGACATCCGGCTGCACGTGACCGACGAGCCTGATATCAAGCGGGGAGGATGAGTTGATGGTGCGTGCCGACGCGCTGCAGTTCGCCGATCCTGCCTGGCGCGATGAGCTTGGTTACTGGATCGGACAGGGCGCCTTCGGCATGCCGTGGCTGGTCTCCAAGGTGGCACAGTTGGCCGTGACCTACCTGAACGGGAGAGGGCACAGCTAAGAAAGATTCAGAGGTGCTGATGAGTGCGCCGGTGCTTGTTGCGCTCAGTTCGCGTGGCAGCAACCGGACCGCACAGGTCAAAGCTGGGCAGGCTTTCGAACGGGTGTGGCTACTGGTTACGAACTCAGGCATTCGTTTGCATCCGATGAACCAGATCCTGCAGCTCCCTGAGATCAAAACCGAGGTGACCAAGCTGATGCCGATGGAGGGCGTCATGCCGCAGCTCACATTCCGCTTGGGCTATGCTGAACAGGAGAAGGAGCATACACCAAGACGACCGTTGAACGAAGTCTTGATATTGTGAACATGTGTTCTATATTAGCGAGAAGGCGTTCAGCAAGCGCCTAACAGCATATTTGCGGTTCGCTCCGGGTTTTGGAGTGGAGATAATGTTTTTAGTGGATACCACAAAAACTTCTCCAGTTAATGTACTGTTTGCAAAGAGAAAGGGGTTAGGTTAAGTAGAAAATGATAGAAACTAAAGTTTATCATATTTCCTTTCACGCCGCCCATAATTTATCCTGCCTATTTTTCTGGGGATGTAACTTTTCCTGTAAAGGATGCTTAAGGAGAGCAGAACCTTTAGATTGTCACTTCCCAGGGATAAAAAGTCCTAAGCCTTTCTTTCCAACCTTCCTTGCTTTAGATGAATTAATCACGGCTTTAAAAAAGGCAAAACCAAAGATTGTAGTTTTTGAAGGATGGGAGCCAACTTTTGATCAAACTCTTTCGGAAATCACTAAAAGACTTCACCATGAACTTGGCACTTGGAATTATTTGCTCACAAATGGTTATTCCCTCCCCGAACTTGAAGGAATGGACGAGGTTAAGGTAAGTATAAAAGCCATATCTTCAAAAATACACCAAGAATATACTGGCAAATCAAATAAAATGGTTTTGGAGAATTTTCAAAAACTTTATCAAAGTAAAATTAAACTAAGTGCCGAAACTGTCCTTATCCCTGATTTTATAGATAAAGAGGAGATTGGTAAAATAGCCAAATTTATCGCCTCCGTTGATAAAGAAATCCCTCTTCGCATAGATGCTTACTGGCCCATCTTCTCTAAAAGGTGGAGGGCCCCAACTGTAGAGGAGATAAAGGAAGCCGTTGAGGAAGCAAAAAGCTATCTTATAAAAGTTTCCTTTTTGGCTGGAAGTGAGGAAGTTAAAGGGGAAGTAATAAAGTTAGTTTAGTCTCATCTTAAACCGCAATCCTCTTAAATCTTAATAAATTTATAAACCGCTTGAAATTATTTTGCTTATTTTTAATTTTATATTTTACGATTATTATCTTCTCTTTTTTATCGCCATCTTACCACAATTGACTCACGTTGAAAAAGACGAACAGCAGCACGAAGGACGAACAAATTTAAAACGCCTGCTATAATAGATAAAAAAAAGAGTCTGGCTAAAGTAAATACTGTAAACCCGATAAGTTGCCCTCCTATAATGGCTAAAATGGGAAGCACAACAAGGATGGCTATATTTTGTGCTGTCTTTGGGTCATTCGCCCTTGAAGAGGCAATTACGCCAAGGATAAAGGCAAGAAGAGAAAACAGTGGAACAAGAAGAAATAAAGAGATAAACCATTGAGCATTTAATATATATTTAAGCAGATGACCAGAGCCCATCCCTATAATTCCGGCAAGAAAAAGTCCGGCACAAAACCAGGTGATAAGAAGCGAGGGAATAGCGCCGGCAAGTGCTTTGCCGGATAATAGTTCCCATGTTCTTACGGGTGTTGCAAGCAGTGGCTCTAGAGTCCCTTCCTGCTTTTCTTCAACGATGCTGAAAGTGGCAAAGCTCACGGCAACCATTACCGGAATGAGCAGAAGGTAGAAGGGAAATTGAGCAAAGAAGAACACCTGAAATCTTTCAATCAGGGGGAGTTCTCCCAAGGCTGGAAACGTGGTCAGCCAGCTTTCCATTCCCTTTCCAAGCAAGGTTTTCACCAAAACCTCAGCGCCGGCAAATTTCATCACCAGATAAATTAAAATAACGGCCTGGGCAGTAATGATAAGGGGCAGGAGGGTGATGAACAAGGCAGAATTTAAATTGCCGAAGGTGCTCTTCCATTCCTTCCCTATAATGTTGATTATCCGCTTTCGCCTCTGGGCTTTATCTTCCCTCATGCTCCATCCCTCCCCCTTCTTTGATTAAGGTTAAGTAAATTTCTTCTAAAGAGTGCTTTTTTTCAAATACACTTTGAATTCTGCCGTTGCTTTCCACGATGCATTTTATAAGGGCAGGGCGGTTATCATCGAAATCCTTCAATTCAATGATAAGCTGTCTCCCGTCTTTCCCTACATTTAAAACAAAGTCAAGGCCCTTAACTCTATTGACAATGTTATCGTCAACCGCTTCCAACTCCACAATCACCTGCCTTTGAAAAAGGGAATTGCGGAGATTATATGGAGTATCAAGAACCACGAGTTTAGTTCTGAACACTGCAATCCGGTCGCATAAAAGCTCCGCCTCTTCCAGGTTATGGGTTGATAGAAATATGGTACGCCCTTCTTCTCTGAGTTTCAGGATAAGTTGGCGTACTTCCCGTGCAGATTTTGGGTCAAGACCTGCCGTTGGTTCATCAAGAAACAATACTTCGGGCTCGTGGACAAGGGCACGGGCAAGGGCAAGCCGCTGTTTCATGCCTTTGGAAAAAGTCCCCACTTTGTGGTTTCTTCGCTCCCACAAGTCCATTTTTTTTAAATACTTATCAACCTGTAAATCACTATTTATGCGATAAAACCTGGCGAAATACAAAAGATTCTCTTTTGCCGTGAGCCTTTCGTAAAAACCAGGAGTTTCAGTAAGCAGACCAATAATTTCATGAAGCTTTTCCACTTCTTTATCCGGACGAATACCAGCAACCACCGCATATCCTTTTGTAGGAGCTATAGTGCCTGCAAGCATACGGATAGAAGTTGTCTTTCCTGCTCCGTTCGGTCCTAAAAATCCTAATATCTCGCCCTTTTTTACCCGTACGTTGAGGTCTTCTACCGCGGTCAGATTCCCGAATTTCCTGGTTAGATCAAATGATTCAATTATTACGCTCATGTTTTACCCCTTATGTATTAGTGGACGATCTTACTGCAGGACCGGACCAGGAACAACGCTCCCTTGATCAGGCAAGTAAATCATGGAGAATCTGCCCGGTCAGTGGTTGGAAGTCCAGGTAATCCCGCCAGGTTTTTTCGATGAAGGTGTATGTTTCTTCTTCATCCCTGGATAGCAGCAGTACTCCCTGCGTAACGTGATAACAAAAAGCGTTGCCGGCCTGATTTAAAGCATGGACATCCACTGGGGCACGTACCAGGAGGGTTAGCTCCAAAGAGAGATCGACGGTTAGATCAAAAATGTCATCCGGAGTGAGCTCTTTTTGAAAACAGACGCCGATGTCAATGTCCCGGCAGGGTAATTCTTCCAAAAACGAGCCGTGCAAAAAGGCAAAACGAATTTCCCGGCGCTTTTGCAGGTATTCCTTTATGCAGGTAGTTATTTGCTCTTTCTGGTCACTGGTAAAGGTGTACCTTTTTTCGTCAAAGTCAACTTCTTCGGGTAAACCGGGGTTCTCTGGCACCATTTTCTGATGATCAGTTTTTTTTGTCATTTTGGTATTCACCCCTGTGTTTTTTGATCAATTCCTCAACTGCTTTCAGGTATGATTTAACGTCATTTAGATTATGGCGCATTATTTGCAACATTTTTTTGTTATCAATCTTGTTATACCCATGTACCAGCAAATTGCGAAAACCGATCATCCGGCCCAGGCTGACCGCCAGGGAGGAATCGATTATCTTGTGCTCGCTTAAAAGAGTAAAGCTTTCTGCATAAGCGGCAGGTGCTTTTTTCAGCACCCGGGCACAGACATGGGTAGCAATATTCGTCGCTGCTTCGGTTAAAATGATGAAACAATAACGGGCAGAACGGATCGCTTCCGGATTGTTCAAGAATGCTTGCTCATCCTGCCTGGCGTAGTCCGTAAGAGTTGCCATGGCTTCATTAATGTCGCTTATCTTTTCGTTAATCCGTAGGATGTTCAGTTTTGCCCCTTCCATAAGAGAACTCCTCTCCAATTTTTAGTTCAACTCCACCGGCCTTGTTCTTGGGGATAGGAATTTGCCTTTAGCTAGTAATTATAGCAATTTCCTGTTGTTGATGTCAACCGCATAACACACCATAAAATACACGTAATAACATATTATGGTATTAGATAATTGCTACGATTACCCTATGACATAATGGAGCCGTTTTTTCCTGGCATCTCTTTTTGCGGGTAAAAGGTGATATATTTTTTATAGCCCCTCACTTTTTGCTCAAGCGACCAAGCTTTAAGCAACCTCATGCCTTCTAGCCACAATCAAGGCATCGCCCGTTTCCATGACAGCCGAGGACGGACGGTTTTCCTGCTTTATCAAAATGCATTCTCATCTCTGGTGGAAATTGTTTTTTAGTCAAAAGGGCTTAAGTATCTAACTCCTTTTGAGCAATACACGTATTGTCCTTGCCTCACCAATCTTATAGCAGCCTTCCAGGTTGATTACCCGCTGGCTGTATGGTGTTATAACGGCAGAACCGGCTTGGGCATCGAGTTCAACCAGAAAATCCTTTCGCCCGTCGCCATCGAAATCAATATCCTCTTTAATTAAGCCGGGAAGCCCGCTTAGGGGTGCCCAATCCACCTGGACAAACCCCTCCTTCCTTTCTTTAAGAAGTCCGTCAAAAACTGGGCAGTGGATCAATGTCTGGTACCTCTCGTGGTCGATTGTCCTGATCACCTCGCCGCCGGAAAACCAGGGAGAAATGGTTATGCGGGTAGAAGATGCCAGGTTGTGGCTCCAAAATTCCAGGCCCATAAATGTGGCCAGCACTACCGGTAATGCCAACGCGGCCAGAAAGTAACCGATTATCGTCTTAATTCGGGGCATTTACTTCACTCCTCAATCCCGGCATTCACGTCTCAAACCGGAAAAATAACCTTTTTCAAATCATACTGCCGGTGGTTATGAATTTGAACAGTCTGACCAGTGCACCTGAGATCATACTGCCGCCGATGGTGACGGCGAAAAGAAAGGCCGGAAAAAGAAACAGCAGGCGGGCCGCATCCCCGCCGGCGCCCGCGGGCGTTCCCTTGATGTGAAAGGAAACAGCCTGTTTGGGGCAGGTATCCACGCAACGGCCGCATTTGGCGCAGGACATAAGGGTTTTCCCCTGCCAGGTGCTTGTCTCATCCAGGGAGAAGGTCGGGCAATTCTGAATACAGCGGCCGCAGCCGATACATTTTTCCCGGTCAATGTGAACGCTGAAAACGTTGATCTTATTTGTAAAGGATTGAAAGGCGGCAAAGGGACAAAACAGTCCGCACTGGATCCGGCGCCTGGTGAGAAATGGCAGGATAACTACAAGGCCGGCAAAAAGAGAAAAGAAGATGATGGCCTGAATAAGTATCTTGAAAGAAGTTATTTCCGCGAACTCGGTCACCGCGGAGAAGAATTCATCCATGCCGCCAAAAAAGCAAACCCAACTGCACCAGCCGCGCCCCAAGGCCAGAGAAGCCCCCAGCCAGATAACAATCATAGCCGATACCGGCGCAAAACCTTCTGTAATCGACCCGGGAAAGATGATAGTCCTGGTAATGGCGGCAGGAATGATCACCATGGGAATAACCAGATGGCAAAATGGTGTTTCCCCGCTGATCATGTTTTCTTTTGTCAGCACCATGCTGCCCCGCAATTCAATCAGGTTGGTGATAAATGTAATCACAAAACAGATAGCGATGGTGATAAATAATACCGAGCGGTACCGATACGTTTTACCGGTATAAACCATTAGAAAAAATAACAGGTTAACAAAAATATAGGTAATGCCCACGGCAAGCTGAGACAGAAAATCCGCCGGTTTTCCTCCCCCGTACAGCATCAAGGCGGAGAAGTTCAAGTTTGACTGGGAAGGGGGCTTATCAGAGCTGCGGGAGAAATTCACTTCTGTTGAATTGCAACACAGGGCTTCATCGGAAATCTCAACATGACAGATTTCTCTTTGCATTCTATTGGTGTAATCCTGTTCAAATATGGCAAAGAGGACATTTTTCAGAAATTTGTTAAAGACGTCTTACCTACTACTAGACTTCTCTCGTTGCCGATGGAACTGTATAGAGAGGTTGTAAACGTCAGGAAAAGCCTGAATTTAGATTTTGATGACGCTTATCAGTACAGCATAGCTAAATATCATGGGTTGAAAGTGGTTACAATGGACAAGGATTTTGAGAAGATAAAGGATGTGGAAATTTTGTTCCTATAATAAATAATAGAAATGGGTTTTCACAAACCACCCTTTCTTTTTAATACTTGAAGAAGTTATTTATAGAAAGCAAATTGTGTTACGTGTTCAGTAAAATTGTTTAAAAAAGATACCATAACCTTTCATCATCCAACCGTTCTATATACCAGCGTTCTACATTCCTGAAGCTGTTTTTCTTTACGAGCAATTTGTACCTTTTGTCCTCCACATCAAGGTAAACCTTGGCATATGCGGCATTTCCCGCGTTAGAAGCCAGTTGGGGTTCACTCAAGCTCCAAAACTGGACCTGGCCTATTTTAATTTTTTTCTTTATTATTTTCTTATAGAGTACATTGCTTTTTTCATCTTGAAAGTAATACATCTTTCCCTTTTCTGCGCCGTCAATAAACTTTTGCACCACCGACATAACCCTTTTCCTTTCTCCGGATTCAGGAAAGGTGGCCAGACCGGTTATATACCAGTTGTTATTAATTTTGATCATTTCAAATGCAGAAATAAAGGACCAACTCCCATAATCGCTTTCTGTGACAAAACCAGCCTTTACGGATGCCCTGCCACCGTTAATTTTTAAGTCTTCCAAGGTTCCGTGTATTATATGGTAGCGGTGCGTCTCTGAACTTGACCGGTGGATAAGCTCTTGATGCACGTCAAAGAGTGCCTCTTGCGGGACAGGATAACTGGTATTGACAAAATATTTCTCAAGCTCTTTTCCAAGTTTTTTCGGTTCATTTTTTCTATAAAAATTTTTAAAGTAGACATCAGAAGCGTGGTATAAAGCGGCAATAATCCTGGCTTTTTCCCCGGTGTAAAGATTCCGGTCTTTATGTTTTACCTGTTTTAAGTCCGGCAGGCTCAAGCGTTCTTCCCTATAACCACATATATCAATATATCTTCTGTCTGGCCAAAGACAGAAATGCGGCCCGGATACTTCAACTGTTTTCTGCCTGTTGTTTTTTGGGTCAAATAGATTTAAGCTGTAACAGGGATTTTCTTTTATTTTTCCTTTGGTGGTGTAAATAACGTCTCCATCAGGGGTAAAAGCACACTGGTAAATGTAATCCTCACTAAGAATTTTTTGACGCCAGGTTTCGTAGTTGGGAATAAAAAGCAACTCAAATCCCTCCTTGCCCACCTGGATAATGTTGTTTTTAAAAATATCCCTTACCCGGCCGATACTGAGTGTTCTTTTTATGTTTTGGTTTTTGTCTAAAATAACCGTTACAGGCATTTCATTGCCATATTTATCTGCCGCCATATCTGTACCTACAAAGACCTCTTTTCCCTGGGCTATCTTATATGATGCCTTATAAAACGGTTCTTCCGGGCCTTGCTCGTAAGGAAAACGTTTTTGGCCGGATTCGACAGAGTATATTATATTGTTGGGGAAAACCTCGTTTTCAGTATAAATTTTCTTGCCGTCCGGCGACCAGCCAAAGTGGGTCAAATTAGGAGGACTACCAATGTTACCCGTTAATTTTTCTGAAGAAAGCTGTAAAAGACGAAGTTCCCCTCCACTCATAAGGGCCAGGTATTTTCCATCAAGTGAGATTTTTGCAAGACTGATAAACGGTATACCTTGGACAATCATTGTTTTCTGACCGTTGTCAAGGCTCATTTTATAAATGTTTACCTTTCTGGTGTAGTCTCCGGCTATAACGTTAAGGCCGTTAATTTCATCGCTGTAATTCATTGTAAATAGAGCTTATTTATCCGGGCTGCATGCAAAGGGAATATCCTCTTCAGTCAAACCGGTTATCTTCGGGGCCCGGTTTTCTTTATCAAGCATAGAGTAAGCCCGGGGCTTTTCCTGGGTTTCATTTTGGGCGCAGCCCCAAATAACAACTAAAGATAACAGTAAAACCAGAAACCAAAACTTTCTAAAAGACAATATCATTTAAAATCCCCCTTTTCAAAGGAGCGGAGCGACGAAGAGTTCCGCCTTGTGAAATAGCCATCTCTTTTGGTAAATAACTAAGAAGACCGCGGTGATTTCGTACATCAAGCCGTACAGTAGAGCGGAGCTAAAACCAAACCAGACGCTCTTTTCCTGCAATTGCTCAATAGCCTAAAGAAAGTAGTTAGCTTGTTTAATTTCCTATCTGGGTAATCAATTGATAGACTCATAGGGTAATCGGTTGATATTGTTACCATCATACTCCCCCTATTCAGTATATTTTATGTTTATTTAATTTTACTAATCGTATATAGCCCATTTTTATCTATATTCTATTAAAGTAATAAAATTCCTGCCGTAATATGTAAAAATTACGCGGAAATTTTATACAAAGTTTTAGGCTGTAAGAAATAAACCCTAACAAATTTGATCAAGGTTTTGGATAAGCTTACTTTTTTCAGCCCTTTCTTTTATGGTAAAATATTTTCAAAACTATATGTTGTTATAATTGCATATTTAGTTAGAATAATTTAAACTTATAATTAGTGTTTTTGTATTTTACAATTAGTTCCTTACGTCAGGGGGTACGGCTAAGGAGTTTAAGGTGACTGATTTTTTTTAAAAAATTGGTGGTACAAGCAGGCTTCTCCTATATTTTTTAAGAGTGAGTTACTAAAAAAGGAGGTTCAAAAATGGCTTACTACGTAATGTTGACCACCCTTACAGACGAAGGAAGGAAAACTGTTAAAGAGAATCCGGATAGGATTAACGAAGTCAATTATGAAGCTGAGGCCTTGGGGGCAAAAATAATTGCTCAGTATGTGGTTTTAGGTCAATACGACTTTATAAACATTTTGGATGCTCCTGATAACAAGGTTGTGGCTAAAGTGGCGATGGAATTGGGTTCCAGGGGTACTCTTAAGACTATAACCATGGCCGCCATGCCTACCGAGGATTTTATCAATATCCTAAAAAAGTAGCATTTTATTAAACATTGAAGGTGGAAGATAGTGGCGCTCCCGGATTTTAAAGCAAAGACCCCCTGGCAGCTTGCTTGTGCCTTATTTTTGTCTTGTTAATAATTAGAGTATAATTTGAGAGATGGAAGTCTTCCGGGAAGGATGATTTTATTGTATGAGTTAATTATCATAGGCGGCGGACCGGCAGGCATGACCGCTACGGTATACGCTGCCCGGAAAAAAATAAACACCCTTTTAATTAGCAAGGACGTAGGGGGACAGCCCTTAGTTACCGCTAACATTGAAAATTATATGGGCTACCAGTTTATAGAAGGACCGGAGCTAATGCAAAAATTTGAAGCCCAAATCCGGCAGTTTCCGGTAGAAATAAAAAACGGTGTTGAAGTAAAGAGCATGGGTCAAATAAAAAACGGTTTTGCGGTAAAGACGGGAGAGGAAGAAGAATTCCAGGCCAAAACAGTAATTGTTGCCACCGGTAAAAGGCCCCGGTCGTTAAACGTGCCCGGCGAAGAAAAGCTGAGAGGCAGAGGAGTAACGTATTGTGCTATTTGTGATGGCCCTCTCTTTGCCGGGGAAAATGTGGCGGTAATTGGCGGCGGCAATTCTGCCCTGGAAGCTACAGACGACTTAATTAAAATAGCCTCCCATGTTTATCTTATTTCCCGAAGCACCCTAAGGGGTGATGCCATACTCATTGAACGGGTTAAAGGCGCTTCCAACCTGACCATTTTTGTAAACTACCAGCCGGCCGCCGTAGGAGGAACTGCCAGGGTAGAAAATATAACCGTCAAGAATTTAAAAACCGGGGAGCAGCAGGATTTGGCGGTAAGCGGTATTTTTGTCGAGATCGGGCT
>LDZU01006097.1_pt1 | contig 13316 bp, 12 predicted proteins | sample 615531 | NCBI WGS metagenome assembly LDZU01 (sample SAMN03408293, study PRJNA278302) | terrestrial metagenome | isolation source: oil reservoir sample SB2 | place: USA: Alaska, North Slope, Schrader Bluff formation | collected 2011-09 | reverse complement strand
AGTGCCCAATTAAGTCAGATTATCGCCTCTGGCGCAGAAGCCCTTTTCTTTCCTGGTTATTTTGGAGATGTGGCTTTAATTGCTATTCAAGGGAGAGAGTTGGGATACACCGGTCAGTATTTAGGTGGTGATACCTTACATAACCCGGTTCTGATAGAACTGGCCAAAGAAGCAGCTGAAGGTTTAATTGCCAGTACCTTCTTTGCTGAAGATCAGCCTGCTACACCTGAATCAGAAAAATTCGCTAAACTTTTCCGAGAAAAGTATAATTTAGCTCCTGATGCAGTATCAATTCTCTGTTATGATTCCTACAATTTAATGATTGATGCCATTGAAAGAGCTGGTTCATTTGATCCAGTAGCTATCAGGGATGCCTTAGCTGCTACCAAAGATTTCTCGGGTGCTGGTGGTTCTATTACCATTGATGAGAATGGAGACGCTATCAAGCCAGCTGTTTTGGTCAAAGTGGTAAATGGGGAATACAAATACGAAACTACTGTTTATCCTTAATATTATGATAAAATAAGTGATTAGTTAATATGACAGGCAGAAGAGATAGGTGTACAAACTTGTTTCTTCTGCCTGTATAGATTAAGGAAGAATAATAATAGTATCGGAGTTTTTTTAAATTCCAACACTATTACTATGATCTTTTTTTAAATTTTAAATAAGGAGACTATTATGTCACTAAGTTTATTCTTGCAGAATATCGCTAATGGTTTATCACTGGGGAGTTTATATGCCTTAATTGCCATTGGCTATACCATGGTTTATGGTATTTTAAGACTAATAAACTTTGCCCATGGAGAAATTTTTATGCTGGCACCTTATTTTCTTTATTTTGGATTTTTAATTTTTCATTTACCCTGGTGGATATCTACCTTAGTTGCCATTGGCTTGACTGCTCTGACTGGTATGTTAACTGAAAAGATTGCTTATAGACCTTTGCGTGATGCCCCCAGAATATCAGTTTTAATTTCAGCTATTGGGGTATCGTTTTTTTTACAAAATTTAGCAATTGTCGTTTTTTCAGGAATACCTAAATCAGTTCATCGTCCTAATTTTTTTACCAAAATCTTCCAATTGGGCGATATTCGTATCCAGTCTACTCTTTTTGCCTCCATTGGAATATCTATTATAGTTCTTTCTTTTCTCATATATATTGTTTACCGAACCAAGACTGGTCTGGCTATGAGGGCTATATCAACAGATATTGAGACTTCCAGATTGATGGGTATTGAAGTTAACAGGGCAATATCAGTAACTTTTGTTATTGGTTCTGCTCTAGCAGCGGTGGGTGGTATTTTATGGAGTCAGAGATTTCCCCAGTTATTCCCTACTATGGGAATGATACCTGGCCTGAAGGCTTTTATTGCTGCGGTAGTTGGGGGAATTGGAAGTATCCCGGGAGCCATGTTTGGTGGTTTTATATTAGGTATGTCTGAAATATTATTTGTTACTTTTTTCCCCGGCTTTTCAGGCTATAGAGATGCTTTTGTCTTTCTAATTCTAATCTTAATTCTCCTTTTTAAGCCGGATGGTATTTTAGGTAAAAAGGTGCAGGAGAAGGTGTAGCATAATGAAAAGACAAAATGCAAAAGTATTTACCATATTAGCTTTAATAGTACTGTTTATATTAGTTTATCTTGCTCAAAATAAATTGGACCCCTACAAGATAAGAATTCTCAATCTTGGGGCAATATATGTTACCTTAGGGGTAAGTTTAAATTTAATATATGGATTTACCGGCCAATTTTCTTTGGGTCATGCTGGTTTTATGGCTATTGGTGCCTATGTAACCGCTCTATTGGTACTTCCACCCTACTATAAAGAGATAATTTTTATATTAGAACCTTTAGCCTGGCCTTTCACAGTAATTCATGCTCCTTTTCTAATTGCTCTATTATGTGGTGGATTATTGGCAGCTCTGGCTGCCTTTTTAATTGGTTTACCAGTACTAAGATTAAAAGGAGATTATTTAGGAATAGCTACTTTAGGTTTTGCTGAAATAATTAGAGTAATTGCTAATAATCTTCCTCATATTACTAATGGGGCATTAGGAATTAAAGGAATTCCGGAATTTACCAATCTCTGGTGGACAGTAGGGGTGGCAGTGGTTACCATTTACATTATTAAAGGATTGGTTAATAGTAGTTATGGCAGGGCATTAATGGCTATTAGAGAAAATGAAATTGCCGCTGAAGTTATTGGAATAAATCTAACTTATCATAAAGTAATGTCCTTTACTATTAGTGCTTTTTTTGCCGGGGTAGCCGGTGGTTTATTTGCTTGTTTGTTGACTACTATAGACCCCAAGGCCTTTATGTTTGTAATGACCTATAATATACTGATAGTAGTAGTTCTTGGTGGTTTAGGTAGTATTACTGGAACGGTAATTGCCGCTTTTCTATATAATTTCTTACTGGAATATCTACGTCCTATAGAAGCTGGTTTTCAGATAGGACCAATTGTTTTTCCTGCTATACCTGGCTTGAGGATGGTTACTTTCTCTGTGTTACTTTTAGTTCTTATTATTTATAAACAAAGAGGGTTAATGGGAGGTATCGAATTTTCCTGGCAAGCTTTTTTTCAATTTATTAATAAATTATTTACCAAGAAAAAACCTACTGAAGGGAGCCCCTCATGACAGAAATATTGAATATTGATAACATTACTATGAAGTTTGGAGGTTTAACAGCGGTAAAAAATTTTAAATTGGAAGTTTTGCCTGGAGAACTTATTGGTTTAATCGGTCCTAATGGTGCTGGAAAGACAACTATATTTAATATGATTACTGGAATATATGAACCAACGGTAAATAAGATTTATTTTCAAGATATAGATATCACTGGCATGAAACCTGACAAAATTGCTAAACTGGGTATTGCCAGAACTTTTCAAAATGTGAGGCTAATGGAAAACTTAACGGTAATTGATAATGTTATGATAGGATTTCATCTCCATTTACAATCTAATTTAATTTCTGCCATTTTTAAATTTCCAGGTTATGCTCAGGAAGAAGAGAATATCTACCAAAAATCAATAGAATTACTGAAGAAAGTAGATTTAGAAAAATGCAAATTGGAAAAAGCAGGTAGCCTTCCTTATGGTCAGCAGAGAAAGTTGGAAATAGTAAGGGCTTTGGCTACTCGACCAAAATTATTGCTCTTAGATGAACCAGCGGCCGGAATGAACCCTCAGGAAACCAAAGAATTAATGCGTTTTATTCAGGAAATTAAGGAAGATTTCAATTTAACTATTTTATTAATAGAACACGATATGAGAGTAGTGATGGGAATATGTGAGAGAATACTGGTATTAAATTATGGCGAGACAATTGCTGAGGGAAATCCAGAGGAAATTCAACATAATCCGGAAGTTATCAAAGCCTATTTGGGGGTAGAAGTTCATTATGCTTAAGGTAGAAAATTTAAATGTTTTTTATGGCGGAATACATGCCTTAAAAGGTATCTCTTTTGAGGTTCCACAAGCCAAGATTACTACTCTAATTGGAGCTAATGGAGCTGGTAAGAGTACCACCCTAAGGGCTATATGTTCCTTAGTTAAAACGAAGACTGGGAAAATAATTTTTCAAGAAAAAGATATTACCAGTTTATCTACTGATCAGATTGTTAAAATGGGAGTAGCTATGATTCCAGAGGGGAGAAAAATTTTTCCCAATCTTACTGTGCAGGAAAATTTAGATCTAGGTGCCTTCACTCGGCAAGATAAAGAAGAGATTGCCAAAGACCAGCAATGGATTTATGAATTATTTCCCCGACTAAAAGAAAGACTCTGGCAAAAAGGGGGAACTCTTTCTGGTGGTGAACAACAGATGCTGGCTGTAGCTCGAGGATTGATGTCTCGTCCTAAACTTTTAATGTTAGACGAACCTTCTTTAGGTCTAGCACCATTGTTAGTGCAAGAAATAATAGAAATAATCCAAAAAATTAGGCAAGAAGGAATAACCATACTTTTAGTGGAACAGAACGCCTTTGCCGCTTTAAAGATATCTGACTATGCCTATGTATTAGAGACCGGTTGTTTGGTGTTAAAAGGTAGTGGAGAGGAACTATTGAAAGATGAGAAAGTTAAAAAGGCTTATCTAGGGGAATAAAGAAATGACCCTTTTAACATCGTCTGATATTAATAATAAAATTATAAATAAAAAGGATGAACAGTCATTTATGATTTTTTTTTGTTCCTATACACCAGAGGAAATAATTATGGCTTCCGGTTTTCAACCTAAGAGGGTTATCCCTTTAGGTTCTGATCCTTCCTTAGCCAATTCTTTTCTCGATAGTAATTTTTGTCCGTTTGTGCGCAGTATTTTAACCTGGGCTTTAAATCTAAATCAAGATAAGGCCATGTTGCCAACTATTCTGGTGAATTCCTGTGATGGTATGCGCCGCCTGTATGATGTGTGGAATTATTATCTTAAAAATTCCTTTGTCTACTTTCTGGATTTGCCCAGGAAGCAAGAGCCAGCAAGCAAAGAACAATTTAAATTATCTTTATATCGATTGAAAGAAAGTTTAGAAGAATTTACTGGTAAGAAAATAACTGAGGAAAAATTAACCGTAGCAATTCAGCAAAACAACAAATTCCGAACTTTACTTGAAAAATTAGACCAATTGAGACAAAACCAGACTATTGTTCTTTCCTCTTATGATTTTTTAAAATTGATATCAGAAGGAATGCAGTCTTCTAAAGATAATTATAATCAATATTTAGATAATTATATTGTTACACTTTTAAAAAAGGCTACGGAGCGAGAGCAAAGAAGGAAAAAGACCAAATTACCTCATATACTTTTAACCGGTACTATTTTAGATAATTTAGAGCTGATTAAGACTATTGAAGGATATGGTGGTTTTGTTGATCTAGCTGATCATTGTAATGGATGGCGTTATTATGTTAATAAAATTGATGAGCAAGAGCCAGATAAAATGGAGGCTATAGCTAAATTTTATTTAGAGAAGACAGCCTGTCCCAGAATGCTATCCAGTAAAGAGAGAGAAGAAAGACTATTAGAAATCATAAAAACCAGAAATATTGATGGAGTAATATTTTATAACCAAAAATTTTGCGATCCATCCCTGTTTCAAATTCCCTTATTAAGGGAAGAAATCAAGTTGATGGGAATTCCTTCTTTATTTTTAGAAGGAGATTTCAGTTTAGATATAAGTGGACAGGTGAAAACAAGAATACAGGCTTTTCTGGAGGCTATAGAATTTGGATAATAGGAATAATGATAATTTAAAAGATAAGATCATTTCCTTGCTTGCACAATATCCTTTTACTTATTCACTTTTTCAAAACTTTGGTAATTTTTATTTTAGAAAATCAAATCAAAGTTTCCTGTTCTGGTTGCAATTTTTTACTCAACAGCTGGAAAATGCTTATCAAAGAAAAAAGCCAGTAGTGTGGGCTAATATATTTACCCCTTCTGAATTGCTTTATGCCCTGGATGTTATTCCCATCTACCCAGAGATGATTTCTGCTTCAGTTGCTTCTATTGGATTGGCAAATTATTTTATTGAGAAGGCTGAATCAAACTTTTATTTACCTGATTTGTGTTCTTTTTATCGGGTTGCCAGTGGGATGTATTTGAGAAATTGCCTTCCCAAACCTGATATGGTAATTTCTACCTCCCTATTGTGTGATGGTTCGGTTAGGTTTTTTCAAAATGTCAGTCGCTATTATCATTGTGATTATTTCTTAATTGATCCTCCCTATGAAGAGAATGAAAAGGCTTTTATTTATTTAACCAAGGAATTAGAAAGTTTGAAAAAATGGGTGACCGAAAGAGCAGGCCGGCAATTTTCTTTAGATACCTTTCAAAATAGCTTAGCCTTAGCTAATGAAAGCAGATTATTAATTCAAAGAATTAACCATTTAAGAGAGAGCTCCCCAGCTCCTTTATCAGGTTGGGATGCCTTAGCGTATCAAATGTATATGTATTTTTCCTCTTTAGGTTCTGAGGCAGGAGTAGAATTTTATGAAATATTATCTCAGGAAGTAGAAAAACATGTTGCTCAAGGGGAGGGGGTTATTAACCAGGAAAAGGCTCGAGTGCTCTGGCTTCATCAGTTGAGACCTTATTATCCTAATATTATCTGGCAAACCCTGTTAGATTATGACACGGTTATTGCTTTTGAAGAAATAAGTCAGGTCTGGTGGTCAGAATATAATCTGGCAGAACCTTTTTTAAGCCTGGCAAAAAAGATACTTACCAATCCTGGAGCAGGACCTGTAAACCGCCGCATCTCCTCTATTTTGAACTTAATAGAAAAATATCATATTGATGGAGTTATTCATTTTAATCAGAGGGGATGTCGCCAGAGTTGTGGAGGTGCTTCCCTGATTAAAGAATTTTTAAAAATGAAAAAAATACCCATGCTTATTCTTGACGGAGATGGTATTGACGCTCGTAATTATTCAGAGGGACAAACCAGAACAAGATTAGAAGCTTTTTTGGAGATAATAAATCAAAAAAATTAACCTTAAGACCTGAAGCTATAGTAAAATAATCAGAATATGTTCTAAAGGAAAAATAATAGAGGGATAAACAAAATGGTAGTAGCTGGTATAGATGTAGGTGCCGTAACAACTAAAATAGTATTAATGAATGAACAGCAAATAGAAGGTTCTATTGTAGCCAAAAGTGGTGTGGATATTGAAAAGACAGTAAGAAATTATTTGGAAGAAGTATTAAAGAATGCTGGTTACCAGCTAAAAGAGGTCACTAAGATTGTCTCAACAGGTTATGGCAGAGTCAGCGTTCCCTTTGCCCATAAAAGGGTCACAGAGATTACCTGTCATGCTAAAGGGGCTCATTGGTTAAATCCTGCAGTACGTACGGTAATTGATATTGGGGGGCAGGATAGTAAAGTTATTTCCATTTCAGAGCAGGGGCAGGTAATTGACTTTATGATGAATGATAAATGTGCTGCTGGAACGGGACGATTTTTAGAGGTAATGGCTCAGGTATTAGAGGTAAATCTGGAAGATTTAGGTAGACTTTCTCTGCAATCAAAAAAGAGAGTTCATATCAGCTCTATGTGTACCGTATTTGCCGAGTCTGAGGTTATTTCATTGATTGCCGATGGCTGCCAAAAAGAGGATATTATTCGTGGATTGCATGAGGCTATTACCAATCGTATATATTCATTAGCTGCTCGCTTGTCTATTCAGGATACCATAGCTTTAACCGGTGGAGTTGCTAAAAATAAAGGAATGATTCTTGCTTTTCGAAATAAAATTAAGAAAAAGTTTTATTTACCACCTGATCCTCAGATAGTAGGGGCTATCGGCGCTGCTCTTATCGCCCAAAGTTTATAATTTTGAACAAAACTATTAATAAGTAATAAATATGAAAAATTGGGTCAGATATAATATTTCTATAAAAAATTTAATTATTCTTTTTATTATTGTTATGGCAGGACTAGTTTTAACTGAGATTTCTAAAGTAAAGATACCTACTTCTTTTTATCAAACACAGCTTGAAGCTGCCCAGATTATGAAAGATTCCCTGCAGGCTATTAGAGAGGAAATAGAAAAAAGGGGGATTTTAATCGATACCAAGATAGATCCTAATAAAACAGGTATCATTGGGGAAGAATATACTAGTTTAACTACCACTCTGGGCAATTTAGAGGCGAAGCGAACCTCTGCTAATCCTGATTTTGCTGCTTTGATGGTAAAATTTTTCCAGCAGGCTGGTTTGCAAGAAGGTGATATTATTGCTATTGGTGCCAGTGGCTCTTTCCCTGGTTTAATTATTGCTACCCTATCTGCCGGTAAGGCAATGAATATTACCCCATTAATTATATATTCTATTGGAGCCTCTGAATATGGCGCTACCATTCCTACCTTTACCTTTATTGATATGTTGAAGATTTTAAATGAAAAAGAGATACTACCTTATAAATTATTAGCTGTTTCTATAGGTGGAAATAACGACCAGGCAGAAGCAATGTTTTTTTCAGATTCTAAAGAAATTATAATGGATATTGCCCAGTCATCAGATACTACTTTTCTTAATATAGCCAATTTGACTGAGAATATTCAAAAAAGAATGGAATTATATCAAGAGGCAGCAGCAAATAATGCTATTTCTCTTTTTGTCAATATTGGTGGGGCATCGCCTAACTATGGTAATACTAATGCCTCTATTACTTATCCCAATGGTCTGGTAATAAATGGTCCTGAAATTCCCGATCATCCTGAGCATGGTTTGATTTTTGAGTTCCAGGCCTTAGAAATCCCGGTAATTCATCTTTTAAATATCCGTGATCTGGCTTTAAAAAATGGTATTCCTATTGACCCAGTTCCTTTGCCCGAGATAGGCCAATCAGAAGTATTTTTTGAATATAGATATCAGAAATGGATTATTATATTCACTATTTTTATTGCTTTAGCCTATCTGATTTTCTTAAAAAGAAAAAAATGAGGGTGGCCGGAAAAAGAAGGAATAAAAAGTATTAATTAATAAAAAAATAAGTTTGATTTTTGGAGCTTATATATTTAAAATGTTGGTAATTAAGTTCAATTAGATTGAAAATACAGACTTGAGTTAAAAAAATGACTGAAAATAATAAAGTAAGGACGAAAATTATTTTAGTTCGTCACGGAGAATGTCAAGGCAATAGAGAAGGTCTATTTCGTGGCAGAAGTGATTTCTCTTTAAATGAAATTGGTGTAGCCCAGGCTCAAGAATTAGCTAAGGAGATGAAACTTTATCAACCAATAAAAATATTTACTAGCCCTCTTTCTCGAGCCAGGCAAACTGCTGAAATAATTAGCCAGGAATGTAAAATTGAAATTGAAATATGTGAGGGAATGAATAATATTAAGCTTGGTCCCTGGGAAGGAAAACCTAAGCAGTTTATTGCCCAAAAATATCCTGAAGAGTGGCAAATTTGGTTGGAAGAACCTGAAAGATTAATTGTTTCTGGTATGGAAAATTTAGACCAGGTTAAACAAAGAGCAAGGCGAGATTTGAATGAAATAATAAAAAATTATTCAGGAAAAACAGTTATTGTTGTATCACACCGTGCTGTTTTAAAACCATTAATTGCTTCCTGTATAGAAATAAATAAACCTTATTTTTGGCGTATCCACATGGATACTGCTTCTTACAGTATTTTGCATTATGAAAAGTTGCGTGGATTTACTCTGGTTCAGTTAAATCAAACCAAACATCTCAAAGAATTTATTTCTGAGTGGGAATAAAAAGAAAAAATTCCCTATGTATTTGGTTATGGTAAATTTCGAAGAAATTTTAACACTATATTAGAATAGGATACAGTGCTTATGATTAAAATGGATTTTAAAGCCATAAAGCGACCTTTAATAATTTTCTTGATTCTTATTTTATTAAGTTTAACAGTGCCTTTTTTATTACCTGCTACCTTCTTGGGTGCTTATCTATTCTGGATAATTTTATCACTTATAATTATCATCTATGGGCTAATGGTAATAGGAGGAAGCAAATGAACCGTTCTGTTGTCATGCTGGGGGGAATGTTAATATGGTTTCTGGTAGGCTGTATCATTTCTTTTTTTGCTAAGAAAAGAACAGGAGCTGGCATTTCCGAATACTTTATTGCTAATCGCACTATTGGTGGTTTTGTTTCGGCTATGACTTATAGTGCCACTACCTATAGTTCCTTTATGATGGTAGGTTTGGTGGGAATGACTTATGCTACGGGAATAAGTGCCATGGGCTTTGAGTTATCTTATTTAATGGGTACCATTTTATTGTTGGTAATATTTGCTCCCTATTTCTGGACTGTAGCAAAAAAATATGAGTGTATATCACCAATGGAGCTGCTGAGTAAGGTTTATAATAGCCGCCTGATAGGTGGAATTGCCACTATTTTTTCCCTGATCATGTTGATTCCTTATATGTCAGTTCAATTTACTGGCATTGGTTATCTAATGGAGACCTTAACCGGTATTCCCTATCGGATTAGTGTTTTTATAACCCTGATTATTATCTTAGTATTCACTATCTGGGCTGGTATGCGATCAGTTGCCTGGACTGATTGTCTACAAGCTATTATTATGTTTGTTTCCTCCATTCTGCTTTTGTATTATGTAATAAATCATTTTTTAGGGGGCTTTGGTCAATTCTTTCAAGTTATTCAAACAGAGCATGCTGACCTATTAGCTGCTAATAAAATGCCTTATCAAAGGTTTTTGGGTTTAACCATTCCCTGGCTATTTTTTGCCTTAACCAACCCCCAGGTAAATCAGCGCATGTTTATATCCCGAGATCAAAAAAGTCTTAAAACAATGATTACTGGTTTTGCTATCTTTGGTTTTATCTATACTCTTATTGTGGTTCATATAGGTTTGGCGGCCAGACATATCTTACCCGGAGTAACCAATACTGATTTGATTACCCCTTTGCTATTAGAAAAAATTCCTGTTATTTTGGCTCTTATTGTTTTTTTGGGAATTGTAGCTGCCTCTGTATCTACCTTAAATTCTATAATTCTTACTTTAAGTTCTATGTGTACTGTAGATATATACAGTCAATTATTAGCAGCAGATGAAAAGAAACAACTATTATTTGGTAAAATTATGGTACCGGTTATTGCTGTTTTAGCCTTTTTCTTTTCTTTAGGGAAGTTTGGTATTATTGTGGAACTTTCGGTAATGTCCTCAGCTGGTTTACTGGCTTTAGCTCCCAGTTATTTTGGGATTTTTTGGCACAAGAGAGATTTAATGGCGGCCCTAAGTAGTATTATGGTAGGAGGACTAACTACCATTATCATGTATTTCACGGGCTATTATCCTTTAGGCATTTGGCCTGGAGTATGGTGTATTATCTTATCTACCATTATTTTTATAGTGGTAAGTATGATAAGATCCTCCCACAGTTATAAACATAATTGAGAAAAAAAGAAGGAAATTATTTCCGAAGTAAGTAGAAGTATCTTTCCAGACGATTCATACCCTCTTTTATATTTTCTAAAGAAGTGGCATAAGAGATTCTTAAGTATCCTTCTGCATTTTTACCAAAATCAATCCCAGGGGTTACGGCTACCTTGGCTTTTTCTAGGAGGTCAAAGGCCATCTGAAAAGAGTTATCAGTGTATTTTTTTATATTAGCTAAGGCATAAAATGCCCCCGTTGGCTCAGCTTTAGTGGCTATGCCAATCTCCTGTAATCGCTTTAATAAATAAATACGTCTCTGGTTATAAATTTCTGCCATCTTTTTTATTTCGTCATCACATTCTCTCAATGCGGTAATTCCGGCAATTTGAATAAAAGAATTAGCACAGATAAAGAAATTTTGCTGTATTTTCTGTAAAGGTCTAATGTATTTTTCAGGTGCAATTAAATAACCCAATCGCCAGCCAGTCATGGCATATCGTTTTGAAAAACCATCTAATATAAAAGTATGGTCAGTAAACTCCAGCATGGAATGTTCTTCCCCTTTATAAACAAGACCATGATATATTTCGTCTGATAATATATAATAACCTAAATCAGCAATGGCCTGCAGGTCTTCTTTGGAAAAGACAATACCAGTAGGATTAGCAGGGGAGTTGACCATTATTAACTTTGTTTTTGAAGTGATATATTTCTTGATAGTATTAAGGTTGTATTTAAATCCTTCTCCTTCATTTATGGGGACAAAAACAGGCTTACCTCCCAAAAACTGAATCATTTTAGGATAACAAGCATAGTGAGGGTCGGATAAAATAACTTCATCACCAGGATCTAAGACCGCAGCAAAAATAAGATACATAGCTGGAGAAGAACCAGAGGTAATAATAATCTGTTCTGGAGAAACCTTAACCTGGTATTTTCTCTGGTAATAATGGGCAATTTCTTCTCTAAATTCAAGTTTACCTAAACTGTTGGTATAGTGAGTATCACCATTTTGAATAGCCTTGATGGCTGCATCCTTAATAGCAGATGGTGTTTCGAAATCAGGCTCACCTACCTCCAGATGAATAATATCCCTACCATCTTTTTCTAACTGTTGCGCCTTTTCCATAACATCCATGGCAATAAAAGGAGGGATTATCATTGCTTTGTTAGTAATTTGGAAATCATTATTCTTCATGTTTGCAGACCTTACCTTTCTTAATTGAGTAAAATAATTTTTACTGAATTATTCATAATTAGTTTGGAATTCAGCTTATTGATTTGAATTTTATTATATTTTTGTTAAATAGAAAAGAGGAAAAATTGAAATTTTAAAAAAATTGAAAATAAAATATAAAAAAAGAATTCATAATTGGCAGTTTAAAATATAGAGTATTATTTCTGATAGGCTAAATTTTTAGTAAGTATTTTCTAAGAATAATTTCTAAAAAAGTAGAAAATAAAACCATTTTGTGTTAAATTAGTGTATAATTTTTAACTGTACTTTTTCACTATAAAAATTCCTGCTCAACTGCTTAAGCTAAATAATAAATATATTATTTAAGTACAGGAATTTAAAAAAATTTCGATACTATAAAATTATTCTTTAAAAATACCAAAACAAAATATAGAAGATAAAATATCAAAAAGAATAATAAACATTATAGGTTGATGTTAATTCAGGGGTTCTCAAGAGGAAGTATTTCCTTTGAATATCGCAATTGCCAAGCAATTTCGATATTCTTAAAAATCTTTATCCTTAATTTAGATAATAATATGATATTCTAATACCATATTCCTCTCCCTTAGAAGGGAGAGGAAAGGTGAGGGTGATAATGAGGGGTTTCAGGGGACACCTCCCCTGATTATCTTGTTTAAATAAGGAACAAAATATGCTAATATATTTTGGTGCCCTCACCCCAACCAGCTCCCTTCAGAAGAGAGTGTGGGGAGAGAAGAACTTGACAGTATTTACCTTGCAGTATCGGAATTTCAATAATTTCGATACTGCAAGATAATATAAGTGTTATTTCTTCAATAAGGAACAATATATTTTGATTTAATTCTGGGCTTGTCAAGGGGAAGGATTCCCCTTGATTATCTTGTAAGAAAGATAAAATATTAGTTAAAGGAGAATATGATATGAAGATTAGTTTTTTAGGTGCCAATCGTCTGGTATCTGGTTCATGTTATCTTATTCAAACTAAATATAAGAAGTTTTTAATTGATTGTGGCTTATTTCGGGGAGAAGAAACAATTACTCGCTTAAATTACTTACCTTTTTCTTTTCGGCCAGAAGAAATAGATTTTGTTATTCTGACCCATGCTCATATTGACCATTGTGGTCGAATTCCAGAGCTGTATAAAGAAGGATTTCATGGGCCAGTATATTGTACCAAGTCTACTATGGAACTTTGTGCTATTATG
>LDZU01003597.1_pt1 | contig 13324 bp, 14 predicted proteins | sample 615531 | NCBI WGS metagenome assembly LDZU01 (sample SAMN03408293, study PRJNA278302) | terrestrial metagenome | isolation source: oil reservoir sample SB2 | place: USA: Alaska, North Slope, Schrader Bluff formation | collected 2011-09 | reverse complement strand
CGAGGTCCTGGACGCCCACCAGTTTCTGAACCAGATTCCCGTCTTTCTCGATGACGAGCGTCGGTACGAATTGGATGTCGTATTTCGCGGCATACTGCCGCGTCTGTTCTGAATCGACACCGACATCGATCTTTTTGATCTCGACCTGGTCGCCCATTTTCGCTTTGAGCTCATCGATGATCGGTGTCTGCTGGTGGCACGGACCGCACCACTCGGCAAAGAAGTCCATTAAAACCGGTTTTCCCATAAAACTATACCCCGTTCAAACATTGTGTGTGAACGGGGTAATAAAGATTATTGTAGGGTTGTCATTTTGAGAGGATCGCCATGATAATCTTTCCGTACGCGGGCCTGGTGACCAGGACACCGATCAGAACACCGAGTATGGTGATGATGGCGAACCCTCTGAGGGTGGAGAGGTCCATCAGCGCCAGCGGGAGCATTGCGACGAAGACCGTCGCTGCAGCCACGGCGATGATCCCGAACGCCCGCCCGTACCGCTTCATGTAGAGGTTCGGCGATGGGACACGCCCGTCGTGGAGAACCTCGTCCGTGATGATGACGAGCTGGTCGATGCCGGTACCCACCACTGCTATCAGACCCGCGATGGCGGCGAGATCGAGCTGCTGGATGAACCTGGCAATCCCGAGCAGGATGATGATCTCGGCGAGGTTGATAGCGACCATCGGGATCACGATCGAGAATTCGCGGTAGCGGTAGTAGACGACGACCGCCACGGTGAGGAGTGCAAGGCGCTGCCGGGACGGAACCGGACCCGACGATATCCACTTTCACCGGCAGGGCGCCGGCCCGCAGGTGGATCTCGAGCGTCATCGCATCCTCAAGCCCGGTGTCACCGGTCCCGGTGCTTGCGGAGAGCGACCTGACCGGGCCCGCCCGGAGTTCCGACGCGAGGCCGCCGGAGAGCGGGGCGCTGTAGACGGTCTTGTTGTCGAGGATCATCACGAGGTTGTGATCTCCCGGGTTGTTGACCGCTCCGGATGCGAGGGCGGCCTCGCGGAATGCCTGAGCGCCCGTCTCGGAGAGCGAGAACGAAACGCCCCACTGCTCGGTCTGGTTGCCTGTAGTCTGGACCCGGATCTCGAACAGGCCCTGCCTGCCGACGATCTCCTGTGCCGTCGTCATATCCACGCCGGCGAGTTCTATCCGCACGTACTGCGGGTACTCGCTTCCCGTCGGGGTGAGCAGGTTGATCCTCGCGTCCTGCATCCCGAGGGCGTTCACCTTATCGTTGAGGATCCGTTTCACCTCGTCTGCGGTGAACGGCGATACGCCCTTCTGGTAGGTGACGATCGAGGCGTCCGATGCCGCGAAGAGCGGTTCTAACTCGGCACGGGAGACGGTTTTGCGGATCTCGAGATGGTTCTCGTCGACCTGGATGACATCCGTCTCAAGGCTGGTCTGCAGGTTCTCTATAAGGTCTCCGACCGGTTTATCGGTCGAATAGGCCACGATAACGGACTGGAACTCCATCTGCAGCCAGGAGCCGCCCTGGAGGTCGAGACCGAACTGGAGGTTCCCCTCAAGTCCCTTCTCCGGGCTCGGGGGGGCCAGATAGATGCCTATGAGGGAGCCGACGACCAGCAGGAGGACCAGGGCCACCCGCCAGTCTTTGACGAGGGTTATGATGGTTTCGCGATTCATTTCTTACCGCTCCTGAGGACGTATTCCTTGAGAATCCCGGCGTTTAGCATCCAGGTGTTCATCATGTCGATGAAGAGCCCGATGAGGAGGACGCTTGCGATCTCGCTGATGATCTGGATCTGTCCCGCCGTGGCGACGACCCACATGGCGGCGATGGCCGCAAGTGTCGTGGTCGTCATGATGATCCCGGTCCTGAAGGCCCCGGAGAGTTTCTCGTCGAGTTTCCCCTTGCGCTTTAAGAGGCGCGTGGTCAGCAGGATGTCGCTGTCGACAGAGTAGCCGATCAGCATCAGCAGGGCCGCCGTCGTCCCGAGGGAGAGCGGGATGCCGACGATCTGCATGATCCCGGCGGTGATGGCGATATCGGAGAAGGCCGAGAGGACGACCGCACCCGCCGGCACCAGATCCCGGAACGCGATGAAGACCACGACGGCCATCCCGATGAACGAGAATAACAGGGCAAGGAAGGCCTGGCCCTGGAGCGTCTTTCCAAACGTCTCGCCGATCTGGTCTATCTTCGCATCGGGATACTTCTCGTTGATGAGTTCAACAAGGCTCCGGTATTGGGCTTCTTCCATGGGGCCGAACTGGATGTACTTTCCGTTGCCGATACCCTCACCCACAGATAAGAGCGGATACCCTGCGAAGGCTGCCTCTATTGTCTCTCTGCTATCAGAGGTGAATGCGGTGACCGCCGTTCCTCCCGCAAAGTCGATGCCCGGTGTTAAGGGCAGGCCGGTGGTGAGCGTGGTATAGCCCAGCAGGATCCCGGCAAGGAGGAGAAGAACGAGGGGTAGCACTACCATCTGCCGCGGAGAGTATTTGTTGATGTCATATCTGGCAAATTCCATGCTGTATTAGTGTTACGATTGTGAAAGGTTAAAGGGTTGCTCATGGATATAAGAAGGGAATCAGGATTCGCCTGGATCGCGCTGGAATGCCCCGGGAATCGCCTGATCGGAAAGGGGGCCGGTCGGGCCCGAGGGTACCTGAACCCCGGTTCCGACGAACCGTCGCGGCCGGTCTGATGGCTTCTCAAGCTCCGGACATTTTGCCGGTCGCAACTCGCAGTTACCGGTGCTTAAACTCCATTTCCAGAGTGCGACGGTTCGTAGAACCGGAGCGTTCCTTAACGGGATACCGCTCCGGTGCATGTGCTCCCACGGGGGGGGAACCGGTTCCTGTGAGGCGGCGTTGCAGACGCGCGCAGGAAAAATCGATCCGGGGGAGGGGGAGTGTCATGGAACCGGGGTTATCTGGTTTGGAAACGCCCATCAGACCCTGTTTGTCAGACACTGCGGCAAACGGGTCAATTATATCCCGCCTGATCGTATTTCGTCAGACAATTGTCATCCTCCTGGCATAATCTCCAAGTAAATGATTGAAAAGAAAAGATATATATAAAATACCGAATCACAAGCACATATGAGATCACCCTATGAGCTCAAAAAAGAGATAGAAGCTCGACTCAAAGGTTATCTCTCACGGGACCGGGATGGAATCCGGCATGAGCTGCTCAACCTCTTCGTAAAAGTAAAATCCCTCACCATACCCCAGATCTACGAGAAGCTGCAGACGCAGTTCTCAGTCAGTTACCACTCCCTCGCATCCATGGTAGGCATCATCGCGTCCAGGATAGGCATCCTGCACGTGAGGCGGAACGCGGAGGGGACAAACTCCATCTACGAGTTGAAAGACCAGTACGTGGACGTGGTGGCGAATATCCTGGGGACAACCTAGTACTCGAAAACCATACCTCTTTTTTTACACCCAGAACCAATATGAAGAACTACCATGCAGAGCGACGTTGGAGAGTCAGGACCGTCACGAGGCATCTATGTCACGGACGACGTCCGCTCGTATGTTCTCCAGAGGAAACGCGACTTCAGGGTGAGCACAGCCTGCAGCGGACCGATCCTCCTGCCGACATCGGTCAAACCGGCCAAGGCGACCGACCTGCAGGTCCCGGTCGGCGATTATACCGTCTACATCTCGAAATATCAGGCCCGCTACATCGACTCCATCCACCGGGGGATGATTCCCATATTCTATGAAGACTTCTAGACCATGAGTTTTGAAGAACTGGATCATACCGCCGACGTCCTCATGCGGGTTCGGGGCGCAACCTTAGGCGAGCTCTTCGCCGATGCAGGCCGGGCCATGTTTCACGTAATGTACGGCCCCTGCGAGGACCGGGGTGTCGAGCGGCAGATCTCGATCGAGGCGGAGAACCTTGAGTCCCTCCTCATCGACTACCTCTCGGAACTGCTCTTTATCACCGAGGTCGAGAACACCGTATTCTGCACCTTCGACGTCGATATCCAGGGCACCCACCTCATCGCCGTTCTCAGGGGGGAGCCTTTCGACCCTGCACGGCACTCCGCGGGGTCGCTCGTCAAGGGCATATCTTACTTCGGGCTCGAAATCGTTAAAGAAGAAGAGGCTTATGTGGTGGAGATCATCTTCGATATCTGAGGGATCCCTATGCTTGAAGGAATCAATAAGATCGGAGACCTCGAATGGGAGGTCCCCATTGGATATGTCCCCAATATGCGGGTATCAGGACGTTTCTTCCTCTCCCGGACACTGGCGGAGACGCTCGAAGAAGGGGCCGTCCGCCAGCTGGCGAATGTCGCAACCCTGCCGGGGATTGTGAACCATTCGCTTGCCATGCCCGACATTCACTGGGGATACGGGTTCCCCATCGGCGGGGTTGCCGCCTTTGACATGACCGAAGGGGTCATCTCTCCCGGCGGGGTCGGGTTCGACATCAACTGCGGCGTCCGGCTCATCACGACGCCCCTGACCGAGGCCGATCTCGCCGGCAAGAAACGGGAACTGATCGAGAGGCTCTTTACCGCCGTGCCGACCGGTGTGGGTGCCAAAAGCACCCTGCGGGTCTCGAACAAGGAACTCTCCGGGGTCATGGTCGACGGCGCACGATGGGCGGTTGAACGCGGGCTCGGCACCGACGCCGACCTCGTCCGGTGCGAGGGAGAGGGGGCGATGCCGGGCGCGGACCCCGGCGCGGTCAGTGCCAAAGCGCGCCAGCGGGGCGTGCCGCAGATCGGGACGCTCGGCGCGGGAAACCACTTCCTGGAGGTCCAGGTGGCGAGGGAGATCGTCGACCCTGAAGCGGCAAAGGTCTTCGGGATCACCGAGGGGCAGGTCTGTTTCATGGTTCACTGCGGCTCACGGGGCCTCGGCCACCAGGTCGCCACCGACCATTTACGGACGCTCGAGAGTGCGCTCGCTAAGTATCAGATACAGATCCCCGACCGGCAGCTTGCCTGTGCTCCGATCGACTCCCCGGAAGGCCGCGCCTACTACGGCGGCATGGTCTGCGCTGCAAATTATGCCTGGGCAAACCGGCAGGTCATCATGCACGAGACCCGGACGGTCTTTGCAGAGCTCTTCGGGATCGACTACGATGAGATGCGGCTCATCTACGACGTCGCGCACAACGTCGCCAAGTTCGAGCGCCACGATGTCAACGGGGCCTCAATGGAGGTCTGTGTCCACCGCAAGGGTGCGACGCGGGCGTTCGGGCCCGGCGCTTCCGGTATCCCCCACGAGTATGCCGCGGTCGGGCAGCCGGTGATCATCCCCGGGAGCATGGGGACGTCCTCCTACCTCCTCCACGGCACGACGACTGCGATGCAGAAGACCTTCGGGAGCACCTGCCACGGCTCCGGGAGGGTGCTCAGCCGGTCGAAGGCGAAGAAAGAGGTCAGCGGGAAAGAACTCCGGGAACACCTCGCGGGAGAAGGCATCCTGGTGCGCGCTCACAGCGACTCCGCCCTCGCAGAGGAGGCGCCCGAGGTCTATAAGCCGAGCCGCGAAGTGGTGCGCGTCGTGCACGAGGCAGGACTCTCGAAGATCGTCGCCAGGCTGGAGCCGCTCGGAGTGATCAAGGGGTGACCTGCAGGACCGGGCTGCTCTGGGACAGCCCCCTTATGTTCTCGCGGCTCATCGAGGACTGCGGCGCCTGCTGCGAAGCGGTCAACCCCTACATGCTCGCCTCCCCCTTCTGGCGCGGAAAGTTCGTCTCGCTCATCGTGCCGACGGGGTTTGCAAACCCGGACTACTCAAACCTCCTCCCCGCTCTTCGGTCTGCAGAGGGGCGCATCCGGCGTTTCGTCGAGAACGGAGGGCGGCTGCTGGTCTTCGGCGCGGGAGGCTCGCGGGAGGACGCCTACAACTGGCTCCCGTTCCCGGTAACCTACACGTTCTCGTACGGGCCGCGTGCCGTCCGGTTCACCGGGGAGAGCGTCTACACCTCCCTGTTTTCCGGGTATGACCTCGACGCCGTCGAGTGCGACGGCTCGTTCCCGGCCCACGGCGGGGAGACGCTTGCTGCCTCGGCTGCCGGGGAGGCGCTCCTGATCGGGAAGGCGGTCGGGGACGGCATGATCCTGATCTCCAGCATCCATGAGTATCCGTCGCGTGAATTTTTGAAGGAGTTCTCGTGCGGCGAGAAGGAAACCTTATTCTAGGTAAACCATGATGAAAAGTAGGGATACGATCATGGAGCAATACGTCATCTCTGCGTCTTCGAGCTCGCGCGATCTCGCTCCCGTCATGCTCTGCATCCACGAGCTTCTTGGCGGTCTGCCCGTCACGGCACGATCTCGTGACCGCCCGGGGGTCAGGATCGAGGACGGGAAGGTCATAGACGAGGCCTATACGGGCCCTGTCCTCGAGGAGGTCCTGGCGGAGAACGCCACATTGAGGGTCAGACCCTCCGCGGGCCCTTACAAAGGCATTCCGGTGGTGGTGGGGCCGGTGAGGGACGACGAAGGCAGGGCCATCGGTGCGATCGGCATCGTCGATGTGACCGGTATCTTTGATCTGGCGGATTTTATGGAGCAGACCACGGTTATCCGGAGACAGGTGGGTGGCGAAGGCCCGTCTCCGCTCCCGACCAGGTCGCCTGCAACGAAAAGGTAATGGCTATGAAGGATACGGCAATCAACGTATTAAAGATTCTCGAAGAATCGCCTGGTCCGGTATCGGGCGAGCGGATTGCAGAGCAACTTGGTATCACCCGATCGGCTGTCTGGAAACAGATACGCGAACTCCGGAGGCTGGGATACGGTATATCCTCGTCGCGGGCGGAAGGTTACCGCCTTGAGACGAAGACCGACAGGCTCCTTCCGTACGAGATCCATAAGCACCTCCGTACCCGGTTCATCGGACGACAGATCCGCCACTTCGACCGTACCGCCTCCACGAGCTGGATCGGGAAGAAACTTGCCGGCGAGACCGACCCTGAGAAACTGCACGGCATGGTGATCATCGCCGAAGAGCAGACCGGCGGGGTGGGAAGGCTTGGACGCGCCTGGGTCTCGCCTGCCGGCGGCATCTGGGCCACCATCATCTTAAAACCGAAGGTCCCGCTCGACCACCTCTTCATGATCACCATGGCCGGGTCGGTCGCGATTGCCCGTGCTATCCGCAAGGAGTACGACATCAGCGTGCTCATCAAGTGGCCCAACGACATCTTCGTCGGGGATAAGAAGGTCGCCGGGCTGCTCCTGGAACTTGCTGCAGAGGCGGATACGGTCCATTACGGCCTCCTCGGGATCGGGATCGACGCGAACATCTCTCTTGCAGAACTCTCGCCGAACCTGCAGGAGACCGTGACCTCAATCGAGGCGGAGGTCGGCCACCCGGTCGACCGCGTGGCGCTTCTTGCCCGGATCCTGCGGGAGTTCGAACTGCGCTATCAGCAGCTCGAGGATGGCGAGTATGATTCCATCGTCCGTGAGTGGAAGAGCCTCTCCCTGACGCTCGACCACCGGGTGGCCATCAAGACCGTCAACAAGACCTTCGAGGGAGAGGCCATCGATATCGATGACCACGGCGCCCTGATTGTCCGGAAGGATAACGGGAAGGTAGAGCGCGTTATCGCCGGCGACTGTTTCCAGCTCTAGAGCCTCCGGGTCCTGTCAACCACTCCAGATTTTCTGGTTGACAGGATTTTTATCATCAACCCTCCAACCTATCTGTCTGCATGATACACCGTGCCCGGATCCTCGCCTACAGCGGTACGTTCATTGCGCTGATCGCTGCCGGGAGCTGGATCTCCATCCCGCTGCCCCCGGTCCCACTCACGCTCCAGACCCTTTTCGTGCTCCTCTCCGGGATCGTCATGAAGCGGTACGCCGTGATCCCCGTCGGTCTCTACGTCCTCTTCGGGGCGGCAGGCCTCCCGGTCTTTCATAACGGCATGGCGGGCCTCGGGGTGCTCCTCGGGCCCACGGGAGGGTTCCTGCTCGGTTTCATCCCTGCCGCCCTCATCGTCGGGCTCGCCTACGAACGGCCGACGGCAGCATGCCGGGTCGCAGGCCTGATCGCAGCGACCGGCGTGATCTACCTCTCCGGCGTCGCATGGCTCGCCTGGTCGGCATCGCTCTCGATCGTTCAGGCGGTCCTGCTCGGGGTCGCCCCGTTCGCCGTCGGCGAGGTCGTGAAGGTTACAGCCGCGTACACCATAGGAAAGCGGGTGGCATGATCCGCATCACCGATCTCCGGCACCGGCTGCTCGATATCCCCGATCTGAGAGTGGATTCGCGTCACATCGCCGTGATCGGGCCGAACGGGAGCGGCAAGACGACGCTTCTTACGGTCTGCTCCGGCATCGAGGAGCCCGGGAGAGGGACGGTCCGGCTCCTCGGGAGACCGCCGTCTGCCGTGAAGGTCGGGTGGGTGGGGGAGTTCCCCGACCGGACGCTCCTCTTCTCCCGGGTATACGACGAGATCGCGTCGACTCCCCGGTTCCGTCACCGACCCTGCAGGGAGACCGATGAGCGGGTTAGAGCGGCTGCAGGGACGGTCGGCATCCCCCACCTCCTTGATGCGAAGGTCTCGGCCCTCTCCGGGGGTGAGAAGGCCCTCGTCGCCCTGGCTGCGGCCTGTGCCGGCGACCCCGAGGTGCTCGTCCTGGACGAGGCCGACTCGCACCTGGACGGCGCGACGGCAGAGCGCGTCGGCCGTGTCGTGCAGGAGGCCACGGCGGCCCATGTGCTCTGGTGCACGCAGTCGATGGATACCGCGGCTCGTGCGGACTATCTCCTCTTCATGGAGGGTGGTGTGGTCCGCCACCACGGCACGCCGGAAGAGGTCTTCGCGAGGCTCGAGGAGACGTGCTTCTACCCCACGATGTGGAGGGTCCGCCGGTGAGGGTCGACCTCGAGGACCTCCTCTTCTCCCGCGGTCCGTTCAGCCTCCGGGGCAGCGGCACCTTTGAAGAGGGCGTGCACCTGGTCAGCGGACCGGTGGGAAGCGGGAAATCGACGCTCGCCCTTCTGCTCGCGGAACTGCTCCTTCCTCTTCGCGGCGCCGTCCGGCGGCACAACGTCTCGTCGGCCCTGCTCCTGCTGCAGTTCCCCGAACACCAGATCACCTGCCCGACCGTTGCCGAAGAGATCAGGTCCTGGGGACTTATGCCGGAGGACGTGCTCGCGCAGGCGGACCTTCTCCGGCGGGGGGACGACGACCCGTTCCACCTCTCCCGCGGCGAACTCAAACGGTTGGTCCTGGCCTGCACGCTCATGCGTAACCCGGACCTGCTGATGCTGGACGAACCGTTCAGCTCCCTGGACTGCACCGCGAAGAGGGAGGCCTGCAGGATGGTCGAAGAGAGGGATGAGGGGATCACCATCATCTTCTCGCACGAGCGCGCGGTCCTCCCCCGGGTGGATGCCCTCTGGGAGATGGAGGCCGGGAGCCTGACGGCCTGCGGCAGCGTTCCTGGTGCGATTCCGCGGTGGCGGCACGCCCCGCCCTACCTCAGGTACGCCTTAGAAGAGGGGGCCTGCCCGGAGAATATCAGACTGACCGATGCCCGGGAGGCGCTATGCAGGATCCGCGGCTGAGGCTTCTTGCCGCCGTGGTTCTCTCGCTGGCTGCGTTTGCAAGCACGACGGGAGCCGTCGCCGTCCTGGCCTGGTGGCTGATTTTTACGCCGCGCACGAAGGTCCTTCCGCGTCCCGGGGTGTTTCTCCCCCTCGTCGCGATGATCGCCGCAACAGCGCTCCTCTCCGCGTGGGGGGGCGGGGCGGGGCTCTCCTACCTGATCCGGATGCTCGCGCTCCTCCTCCTCGCCGCATGGACGTATGCCGGGACAGAGGACGGCGAGGTGCTTGCCGTGGCGGTCTGGGCCCTCGGAAACCGGGTGGGGTTCGAGATCGGGCTCATCGCCGAGATGGGGCTTACGAGCCTCGCCGTGATCCGGCAGGAGATTGAGCAGATGCGGGTTGCAATGGCGCTGAAGGGAATCCGGCCCGGTGCCCGCTCGATCGTGCCGCTCGCCGTCACGCTCATCGTCACGCAGATCCGGCGGTCCGACGAGATAGCCCGGCTGCTTGTGGTGCGGGGATACACGATCGGAGGCCAGATATGCCCCCGGTTCAGGAGAGATTCGCGAGACCTTCCGGCTTTCCTGACAGCCGTTATTCCCGGGCTTTTATCCTGTCTGCCTCTTCGTGACGTTTTTATATTAGTAGGATGAATTTTTTAGAGGCTTTATCGATATCTTCTCAGCCCTTCGAGGTGCAAAATTCGATGTGTGCTGCCAAATTTGATTCACTCAATATTACCGATACCACGCTTAGGGACGCGCATCAGTCGCTTATCGCCACCCGACTCCGGACTGAGGACATGCTCCCTCTTGCCCGGGCCATCGATCCGGCAGGTTTCTTCTCTGTCGAGGCCTGGGGAGGAGCGACCTTTGACAGCTGCATCAGGTTCCTCAACGACGATCCCTGGGACCGTCTCCGGATGCTGAAGGCCGAGCTGAAGCACACTCCCATCCAGATGCTCCTGCGAGGCCAGAACCTCGTAGGCTACCGGCACTATCCCGACGACGTGGTGGAGAAGTTCGTGGAGGCGTCGGCACGAAACGGGGTCGATATCTTCCGGGTCTTTGATGCGTTGAACGATATCCGCAACATGAAAAAGGCGATGGAGGAGGTCAAGAACGTCGGGGCGCACCTGCAGGGTGCGATATCCTACACGACGAGTCCGGTTCACTCCGTGGCGACGTTCATCGATATGGCGCAGGAGCTCTATACGCTTGGCTGCGACTCGATCTGCATCAAGGACATGGCCGGCCTGATCATGCCTCACGATGCCCGCGACCTGATCGCCGGGATCAAGAAGACGGCGGACGTCAAGGTCTGTCTCCACTCCCACTGCACGAGCGGCGTCGCGCCCCTGAGTTACCAGGCGGCGATCGATGCGGGCGTGGATATCCTTGATACGGCGATGTCGCCGTTCGCCTTCGGGACTTCCCAGCCTCCGACGGAGAGCATCGTTGCAAGCGTCAGCGGGACGCCCCGCGATACCGGTATCGACCTGATAACGCTCCGGAATGTGAGGAACATCTGCCGGGAGATGCGGGAGAAGTACGAACCGCTCTTCTCCGCGATCACGGACCGGGTCGACTCTGACGTGCTGATCTACCAGCTCCCGGGCGGCATGATCTCCAATCTTGTCTCCCAGTTAAAGGAGCAGAATGCGCTCGACCGCCTGGACGACGTGTTCCATGAGGTTCCCCGGGTGAGGAAGGACCTCGGCTACCCGCCGCTCGTGACGCCGACGAGCCAGATCGTCGGTACCCAGGCGGTCTTCAACGTCCTCATGGACGGGGAGCGCTACCGGAACGTGACAAGGGAGGTGAAGGACTACGTCCTCGGCCTCTACGGCCGCTCTCCGGCCCCGATCAGCCCCGAGGTGCGGGCGTTGATCGTCGGCGACGAGGAGCCGGTCACGGTCCGCCCGGCAGACCTTCTTGAGCCCATCTACGAGCAGATGCGAGCGCAGGCGGTGGAGCAGGGTCTGGTCACCAGGGACGAAGATGTTCTCACCTACATCCTCTACCCGAGCATCGCTCCGTCGTTCCTCCGGGGTGAGCGCCAGGCCGAAGTGATCCCTGAAGCGGCGGCACCCGCCGGACCGGTGGGAGTTGCAGACTTCCCCCGCTCCATGGAGGTGGAGGTGGACGGCGAGATCTTCTCGGTCCGGATCATCACCGTCGAGGGAGACTCGGTCGGGGCTTCGGTGAGCGCTCCGTCGGCCAAAGAGAGGATACCCCGCGGGGAGGTCGCCGGCGGGGTCAAGAGCAACATGCAGGGCATGGTCCTCAAAGTGATGTTCCCGCGGGGCAGCACCGTCAAGAAGGGAGATACCCTCATCGTCCTCGAGGCAATGAAGATGGAGAACCCCATCCGCAGTCCCCGTGACGGCACGGTCTCGGAGATCTTCGTGGATGCCGGGGACGTCGTGCAGAACGGCGACGTGCTGATGGTCATTGAGTGAGGGCTGTTTAGGCGATGAAATACTTCGATAAGATCCTGATCGCCAACCGGGGTGAGATCGCCATCCGGGTCATGCGTGCCTGCCGGGAGCTCGGTATCGACACGGTCGCGATCTACTCCCAGCCGGACAGTAATGCACTCCACGTCAAGTACGCCGACGAGGCGTTCTGTGTCGGGGAGGCGCACCCGTCCAAAAGTTACCTCAACAAGGAGCGGATCTGCGATGTGGCGAGGAAGACCGGGGCCGAGGCGATTCACCCGGGGTACGGGTTCCTCGCCGAGAACTCCGGGTTTGCGAAGCTGGTCGAGGACGAAGGCCTGACGTTCATAGGGCCTTCGTGGAAGACGATCGAGGCGCTGGGTTCGAAGATCGGGTCGAAGCAGATGATGCGCGAGGCGGGTGTCCCGGTCCTTCCGGGCACGCCCGAAGGCGTCACCAGCGTCGATGCGGCGAAGAAGGTCGCCGCCGAGATCGGGTATCCGGTGATCGTGAAGGCGAGTGCCGGCGGCGGCGGTATCGGGATGCATATCGCCGAGAACGAGGGAGAACTCGAGGAGGCGATCGAGAAGGGGAGGCGGATTGCGGAGTCTGCCTTTGGGGACCCGACGATCCTCGTGGAGAAGTACCTCACGAAGCCGCGTCACATCGAGATCCAGGTCCTTGCCGACGCGAAAGGGCACACCGTCCACCTCTACGACCGTGAGTGCTCCATCCAGCGCCGGCACCAGAAACTGCTCGAGGAGGCACCCTGTCCGATCATGACGCCCGCTCTCCGGGAGCAGATGACGGCGTCGGCCATCACCGCGGCAAAGGCGGCGAACTACAAGAACACCGGCACGGTGGAGTTTCTCTACGCGAGCGGCAACTACTACTTCATGGAGGTGAACACCCGGCTCCAGGTGGAGCATACCATCACGGAGTTCATCACGGGGATCGATATCGTGAAGCAGCAGATCGCCGTCGCCGCCGGCGAGGACCTCTCGATGGGCCAGGAGGATATCAGCATCCGGGGGCACGCGATCGAGTGCCGGATCAACGCGGAGGACCCGCTCAACAACTTCGCCGCCGATCCGGGCAAGATCGTCCGCTACCGGTCCCCGGGAGGACCGGGAATCCGGGTCGACTCGGGTATCCACATGGGTTACACGATCCCCCCGCACTACGACTCGATGATCTCCAAACTCTGCGCTCTGGGTTCCAACCGCGAGGAGGCGATCCAGCGGATGCGCCGGGCCATCTACGAGTACGTCATCCTGGGCGTGAAGACGACGCTCCCGCTCCACTACGCGATCATGCATAACGCCCACTTCATCGCCGGCGACACGCACACGCACTT
>LDZU01000131.1_pt1 | contig 13326 bp, 6 predicted proteins | sample 615531 | NCBI WGS metagenome assembly LDZU01 (sample SAMN03408293, study PRJNA278302) | terrestrial metagenome | isolation source: oil reservoir sample SB2 | place: USA: Alaska, North Slope, Schrader Bluff formation | collected 2011-09 | reverse complement strand
AAATATATAATTAGGAAAATAAAAAATCAAATTTCATTTATCTGGAAAGGAGAATTATATGCCCTTAGTAACAAGTAAAGAAATATTAATTGATGCCCAGAAAAATCATTATGCAGTTGGTGCTTTTAACGCAAACAATATGGAAATAGTCCAGGCTATCATTGAAACTGCTGAAGAAGAAAGAGCCCCGGTTATAGTGCAGGCTTCCCAGGGTGCCATTGAATATGCTGGACTGGAAATGATTGTAAGCATGGTAAAAGGATTAGCAGAAAGAACATTTATACCAGTTGTTTTACATCTGGATCATGGCACGGATTATTTTCAAAATATTCGCTGCTTGAGAGCAGGGTTCACCTCCTTAATGTTTGATGGTTCTAAATTGCCCTTTGAGGAAAATGTAGCTTTGACTAAAAAAGTTGTTGAGATGGCCCATGTATGTGATATTCCAGTAGAAGCAGAAATTGGTCAGATTGGTAAGATGGATACCAGTGAGGAACCAGGAGTAGCTCGAGAGAAAATAAAAGAGTTTATGGCAGACCCAGAAGAGGCAGAAAGATTTGTCAAATTAACTAATATTGATTCCTTAGCTGCAGCAGTAGGAACCATTCATGGATGTAGAGAACCTATTGCTAAATTAGATATACCACGTATCGAAAAGATTCGAGATTTAACTGGTATACCACTGGTTTTACACGGGGCTTCTGGCGCCAACGATGAAGAAGTTAAAAAGGGAATTGCCGCTGGAATTTGTAAGATTAATATTGATACCAGGATTCGTATGGCTTTTACCAGAGCAATCAAAGAATATCTCAGTAAGAATCCTGATGAAATTGATCCCCGTAAAGTTTTGGTTCCAGCCAAAAGAGCTGCTAAAGAAGTTATTAGAGATAGAATAAGAGTGTTGGGGTGTAATAATCGGGTATAATTATAGATAGATAGTATGAGAATTTCCAAAAATATCGATTCTATAAATTATAATCCAAAGACAAAATATCATTGCCTGACCTATCTCTGGTCGTCTCATTGCCTTGCTTGGCAATGACCAAAAAAGGAAAAGTTTAATTGGTGATATCATTATTGTAGATATTGATATAAAAAAGAAAAATAACAAAGTAATTAAAGGAGGAGAGATGTCTAAAAGAGTTGGTATTTTAACAGGGGGAGGAGATTGTTGCGGGCTAAACTCTGCTATTCGAGGTGCAGTGTATCGGGCATACGATTTGCATTATGAGGTATTTGGTATAAGAGATGGTTGGAGGGGTTTAATTGACGGTGATTTATTTAATATTGGTTTAGAAGATGCGGAAGAATTAGTAGATAAGGCCGGAACTATTTTAGGAACTTCTCGAACTAATCCTTTTAAGGTGGAAAATGGCGTAGCAATGGTCATAAAAACTATAAAAAACTATGGTTTAGATGCCATTTTAGCTATGGGTGGGGAAGATACCCTAGGGGTTGCTAATAGATTATTTAAGGAGTATAAAATTAAGGTAGTTGGTGCACCTAAAACTATGGATAATGATCTATCTGCTACTGATTTTACCTTTGGTTTTGATAGCTCGGTAACTCGAGCAGTAGAGGCTATGAAAAGTTTAGAGGATACGGGAAAGTCACACCATCGTGTTATGATTTTAGAAGTTATGGGAAGACATGCCGGCTGGGTAGCTCTTTATACCGGACTTTCTACTGGAGCTGACTGGATATTGCTTCCTGAAGAGACAACAGATATTGAGGAAATGTGTAAGCAACTTCAGCGCGTTTACTCTCGAAAAAAATATGCACTGATAGTAGTTTCAGAAGGGGTTGAATTACCTGGAGCTGATACTGACAAAGAAGAGTTAGATCAGTTTGGGCATATGATTTTAAGAAAGAGGGGAATTGGTCAAATATTAGGAGATATAATCTGTGAAAAAACTGGTATCGAAACCAGACATGCTGTTATTGGACATATGCAAAGAGGTGGTATTCCCACAGTCTTTGATAGAATACTTGGTTTACGTACCGGGGTAAAAGCAATGGAATTAATTGAAAAACAAGATTTTGGTAAAATGGCAGCCTTGAAAGGTAATAAAATTATTGCTGTACCTCTAGAGGAGGCAACTAAAGACATTAAAAAAGTAAGTAAAGAATGGCTTGCCTTTGCTAAAATTTTCTTTAAATAGAAATTTTTTAGATAATTTTCTTTGCTCTTATAATTGGTAAAAGAATTTTTGCCATATCAATTTTTTAAGAAAGATTTTTACTATGACTGAAACATCAAAATTTGTTCATCTTCATACCCATTCAGAATATAGTCTACTTGATGGAGCATGTCGCATAAAGGAACTGATCAAAAAAGCCAAAGACAACAATATGTCTGCTTTAGCTTTAACTGATCATGGAGTTATGTATGGAGTAATACAATTTTATAAAGAAGCAGTTGCTAATGATATTAAACCTATAATTGGCTGTGAAGTTTATCTTGCTCCTCATAGTAGGAAAGAGAAATCAAATGGTAAAAAGGAATCACCAAGCCACCTCATTCTTTTAGTAAAAAACAAAACTGGCTATCATAATCTTATCCAATTAGTTACTAAATCCTTTTTAGAAGGTTTTTACTATAAACCACGAATAGATAAAGAAATTTTAAGAGAATATAGCGAGGGTTTGATTGGTCTTTCTGCTTGCCTCAAAGGGGAAATACCACGTCTTATTTTGCAGAATAATTTTACTGAAGCTAAGGAATTGGCTATAGACTACCAAAAAATATTTGGTAGTGACAACTTTTATTTAGAATTACAGAATAATACTATGCCCGAACAGATTAAAGTAAATGAAGAACTGATCAAATTAAGCCGCTCCTTAAAGATTCCATTAGTAGCTACCAATGATGTGCACTATATAAATAGAGAGGATTATGAAGCACATGATATCTTATTATGTATCCAGACTGCCACTAATCTTGATGATCCTAATAGATTAAAATTTAGTACTGATGAATTTTATTTTAATACTCAAGAAGAGATGCAAAGGCATTTTGTAGATATCCCTGATGCTCTGGAAAATACCTTAAAAATTGCTCAGGAATGTAACTTAGAAATAGATTTTAATAATGCCCATTTACCTGATTTTAGTTTACCGGAGAATATTACTGATAACGACTATTTACGGCAACTATGTTATGATGGTGCCCAAAATAAATTTAAACATCTGGATGAACATATTAATGAACGTCTGGACTACGAATTATCAGTTATAAAAAAGATGGGATTTGCCACTTATTTTTTGATTGTCTGGGATTTTGTTAATTATGCTAAAAATCACCATATCATGGTTGGTCCAGGAAGAGGGTCAGCTGCTGGTAGTTTAGTGGCTTATTGTCTTAATATTACTAATATCAATCCTTTAGACTATAATTTGCTCTTCGAAAGATTTCTCAATCCAGAAAGAATCAGTATGCCTGACTTTGATATTGACTTCAGCTATGAAGGTAGAGGCGAGGTCATCGAATACGTCAGTAATAAATATGGACGTGATAAAGTTTCTCAGATTATCACTTTTGGAACGATGGCTGCCCGCGCAGTAATCAGAGATGTGGGGAGAGCCCTTGGTATTTCCTATGGACAGGTGGATAAGATTGCCAAGTTAATTCCCCTGGATCCCAATATGACCATAGAAAAAGCCTTACAAATTGAACCGGAACTGAAAAATAGAATGGAAAATGACCCTCAGATCAAAAAGATGATTGAAATATCTTCTAAATTGGAAGGCTTATCCCGTCATGCTTCTACTCATGCAGCAGGGGTAGTCCTGTCCAAAGAATCGTTGACTGATTTTGTTCCCTTACAATTAACCTCTGAGGGAGAAATATCTACCCAATATGTAGCTGAAGATTTGGAATCGCTGGGCTTATTGAAGATGGATTTTTTAGGATTAAGGACCTTATCGGTTATCAATAATACCATAAAAATTATAAAAAAAACTAAAGCTGAAATATTGAAAATAGATGATATTCCTTTGGATGATGATGCTGTATATCAGATGTTAGCTAAGGGAGAATGTTGTGGTCTTTTTCAACTGGAGAGTTCGGGCATGATTGACTTAGTAAAGAGGATGGAGCCTAAAAATATTGAAGATATTACTGCCCTTTTAGCCTTATTCAGGCCAGGCCCTTTAGGAAGTGGAATGATTGACGATTTTATAAACCGTAAAAAAGGGAAGGTTGAAATTAAATACTTGCATCCTAAATTGGAGCCAATTTTACGCGATACCTATGGGGTTATTGTTTATCAGGAACAAGTTATGCAGATTGCCAGTCAATTAGCTGGTTATTCTCTGGGACAGGCAGATATTTTAAGAAAAGCAATGGGGAAAAAGATCAAAGAAGTAATGAAAAAACAACGTAAGCAATTCATTGAAGGGTCGGTTAAAAATGGCATCGATAAAAAAACTGCCGAAGATATATTTGATCTTATTAATTATTTTGCCGGCTATGGTTTTAATAAATCACATAGTGTCTCTTACGCTTTTTTATCTTATCAGACTGCTTATCTGAAGGCTCATTATCCGGTAGAATATATGGCTGCACTGCTAACCAGTATCATGCAGAATACGGATAAAGTAGTAAAATATATCAAAGAATGTCAGAATATTGGACTGAAAATATTACCTCCTGATATTAATGAAAGTTTAATTGATTTTACAGTAGTTGATTCGAAAACCATGCGCTTTGGTTTAGCTGCAGTTAAGAATGTAGGGAAAGCTGCTGTGGAAAATATTATCAAAGAAAGAAATAAGAATGGATTGTTTACTTCTTTAGCTGATTTTTGCCAACGGGTTGATTTAAAGATTATAAATAGAAGAGTAATAGAAAGTTTAATAAAATGCGGTGCTTTTGATTCTACCAAACTATCAAGGGCTCAGCTTTTATCTATTTTAGAAAGGTCCATCCAAGTAGCTCAGAATTTACAAAGAGAAAAGAGAAATGGTCAGGCCAGTCTTTTTGCTCTGAAAAATAAAGAGATTATAAATGATAATCTGGATACTTTTTCCTTAACCGAGGCAAAAGAATTTACTGATCAGGAGCTTTTGACCATGGAAAAAGAAACTCTGGGATTTTATCTTTCTCACCATCCCTTGCAGGATTATCAAGATAAATTGAAAAAATTTACTAATACTACTTCTGCTCATCTGGAGCAATTTTCCGATAAGAGTCATATTATTCTGGGAGGTGTTATTACCAGCTTAAGAAAGAAAACAACAAAAAATGGGAATATTATGGCTTATTTTTCTTTAGAAGATTTGGAGGGCACTATTGATATTATTGTTTTCCCTAAAACCTTTGAGGAATTTAAAGAGGTACTAAAAGATGAAAATGTGGTAATTGTAGAAGGTCGTCTTGATGCTATGGAGGTTAATGTAAAATTATTGGCTGAGTCGATTATACCTATAGATGAGTATCAAAAAAAAGAGGACCAGAATGAAACAAATGGGAAGGGGAAAAGCACTGCCAAGCTGGGTATTCTACATATTGAGACAGATTTAGCTACACTTGGGGAGCAAAATTTAAAAGGTTTAAAGGATATATTGTTAAGATATCCAGGACCAAATAGGGTTATAATCCATTTTAAGTCTGAACAAGGAATATACCATCATCATATTGATGAGCATATGAGTGTTGAGTGCAACCAGGATATTGCCAAGGAGATTAGAGCTTATTTAACCAATGCGCAAGTGTGGTTTGAAAATAATGATGAGATAAAAAATTAAGAGTGGTGCCGAAGGTCGGAGTCGAACCGACATGAGCTTTGAGGCTCGCTGGATTTTGAGTCCAGTGCGTCTACCAATTTCGCCACTTCGGCATGTTAAAAATGTTTTTTAAATTATAGATTAGACCATTTCTAATGTCAAGGCTGGTAATTAAAAGTCAATTGGATTAACTGAAATATATTCTATAGTATCGGAATTTCAAAAAAAATTCCGATACTATAAAATATTCTTTCTGAAATAAGGAACAATATATTCTGACACCCTCACCCTAACCCTCTCCCTTCGAGGGAGAGGAGAAGAAGAGGAAGTAAGGTATTTTTATTTATTTCTTAATTAGAATTTACTATATACGTAATACGTAATACGGTATACTAATTAGAGGGGTTTCAGGAGACACTTCCCCTGAATATCTTGCAGTATCGGAATTTCAATAATTTAGATACTGCAAGATAATATTAAGTATTATTTCTTCAATAAGGAACAATATATCTTGATTTTGATTTAGGGGTTCTCAAGGGGAAGGATTCCCCTTGAATATCTTGAGTAAAAATGTGAGCTGTTTTAATGGTAAAAAAATCAAAAAAATTATTTCTGATCGATGGGCAGGGTTTAATCTACCGTTCTTTTTTTGCTTTACCAAAATTAACTACTTCCTATGGACAACTTATTAATGCTGCCTATGGTTTCACTATGGTACTGATGAGATTATTACAGGAGCGAAAACCCGATGGTCTCATTATTGCTTTTGATACCCCCCAACCTACCTTTCGTCATAAACAATTTGCTTCCTATAAAGCCCAAAGAGAAAAAATGCCTCCTGAATTGATAGAGCAATTGCCTATCATCAAAGAAATTGTGGATAAATTTAATATTCCCACTATTGAACTACCGGGATATGAAGCTGATGATATCATTGGCTCTCTTGTTCAACAGGCTAAAGATAGTGAATATAAAACTGTTATTGTAACTGGTGATAGGGATTTATTACAACTGATTGATGAAGATAGTGAAATATTATTGATGCAGAAAGGGATTACTCAGGTTGAACATCATCAATTAGAATCCATTAAAAAAATGCTTGGTTTTGACCCAAAACTAATTCCCGATTATATTGGTCTTAAAGGCGATTCCTCAGATAATATACCGGGAATTCCGGGAATTGGAGAAAAGACTGCTAAAAAACTGGTCCAGAAATTTGGTACTTTAGAAAATATAATTGAGAATGCCAATCAGATAGAAAACAAGTCAATCAGAGAAAAAATTTTAAAATATCAGGATCAAGCCCGATTAAGCAAGATGCTTGCTATGATTAAAAGAGATATAGATCTTGGTTTAGAATTGCAAAAGGTTGGGTATCAGGGTCCTGATTATGAAGAGTTACGTAATATATTTCGAAAATATGAATTTAAGAAACTCTTAAATAAAATTCCTGCTAAAGAAAGTGATAGCAGAAACATAAAACAAGATGTAGAATACTTTCAGGAGATTAAAGATGAACTACAATTGATAAAATTAGGTCAGAGGATCAAATCAGAAGGCTCTTTCTCTTTTTTAATGGGAAGTAATCACTCTTTTCCATATCATAAATTCCCCCAAAGTGTTGCTATTGCCTTAAAGGATGAGGTTTTCTTAATTAGGATTTCTTCAAATAGTACCTTGTTAGGAGAGCCAGAATATATAACCAAAGAAATAGTGCAAAAACATCTTGATGAAATTTTTCAACAGGAGAAAATAGAGAAAATTGGTTTTGACCTCAAAAATTTCTGTACTTATTTCTATGATAAGGAATATTTTTTCCAGTCCCCCTATTTTGATATCAAAATTGCTGCCTATCTATTAAACCCTTCTCAGCAGGATTATCATTTAACAAAAATAATAGAAGATTACTTAGCTGGAGAAGATTTTGTAGCTAAAGGTTACCCTGCTGGAAAGAACCATATTACTAAAGAGGAAAGAGAAATTTATTGGCAGACTAAATTATTACTTCCCTTAAAACAGATATTATGGAAACAACTCTCCGAAAAAGATCTGGATAAGTTATTTCTGGACGTTGAACTCCCCTTAATCCGAGTAATTTATCTGATGGAACAAAGAGGTATCAAGTTAGATACAGTTTTTTTAAAAAAGATGTCCCAACAATTTTCCAAGAAGATAGCAGAAATTAGGGCTGAAATTTTTAATTTAGCAGGCAGTGAATTCAATTTAAATTCACCCAAACAGTTAAGCCAAGTTTTATTTGAAAAATTGAAACTTCCCACTGTGAAAAAGATTAAAACTGGTTATTCAACTGATGCGCAAGTTTTACTGGAGCTATCTGAAAAGCATGAAGTAGTGGCTAAAATAATGGATTATCGTGAGCTGGAGAAATTAAAAAATACTTATATTGATAAATTACCACGGTTAATTAATCCTAAAACTGGTAGAATTCATACCTGTTTTAATCAAACTGGAACTTCAACCGGGAGATTAAGTAGCAATAATCCTAATTTACAGAATATCCCGGTACGGACTGAGTTGGGTCTAGCTATCAGGAATGCTTTTATTGCTGAGGAAGGAAATATCTATTTATCTGCCGATTATTCTCAGATTGAACTTAGGATTCTAGCTCATTTATCCCAGGATCAAAATTTATTGGATGCCTTTTTGCAGGATAAGGATATTCATGCCTATACGGCAGCTCAAATTTTTGGTATCGACTTAAATTTGGTTAGTGCAGAAATGAGAAGAATTGCAAAAATTATAAACTTTGGTATCATCTATGGCATGAGCAGCTATGGTTTAGGCAGTACTCTCAGGATAAGCAGGGAAGATGCTCAGCAATATATTGAAGCTTATTTTCAAAAATATCAGCGGGTTAAAGAATATATCGATAAACAGATTATAACTGCTAGAAAAGATAAATATGTGAAGACTATGTTAAATCGTATAAGATATTTAGAAGGAATTGATAGCCCGAATAAATCTATTCGAGAGTTTTATGAGAGAACTGCGATTAATACTCCTATTCAGGGGACGGCAGCAGACTTAATCAAAATGGCTATGATTGAAATACACTCCAAAATGGAAAGTCTGAAGCTAACCAGTGGACTAATCTTGCAAATTCATGATGAATTAATCTTTGAAATCGCAGAGCCTGAACTAGAAAGAAGAAGGGTTATTATTAAAGAAATTATGGAAAATATTTTGAAATTAAGTATTCCACTAAAGGTTAATTTTAAAACTGGCCATCGCTGGGGTGAATTGGAATGAAGGAAATGATATCATTAATCTATAAGTTAGAGTAGGGATTAAATTTTATTGAAAATGTTAATTGTTGGTTTAACGGGGGGCATTGTTTCAGGTAAAACAACCATTGCCAAAATGTTTAAAGAATTAGGTGCCCAGGTGATCGATGCAGATGAAATTGCTCGTAAAATTGTTCGCCCTGGAGAAAAAGCCTGGCAAGGTATTGTGGAATATTTTGGATCGGATATATTAAAAGAGGACCAGGAAATTAATCGTAAAAAATTAGCAGGTATTGTCTTTAGCAATAAAGAAAAATTGGCAGCCTTAAATAGCATAACCCATCCTGAAATAACTTTGTTACTTAAAAAGCAAATAAACCAGCTTAAAAGTAAATTCCAGAAAGATATGATCTGTATCGTTGAAGTGCCCTTATTGTTTGAGGCTCATCTGGAAGATATGATGGATAAGATCATTGTAGTTTATCTGAACAGAGAAGAGCAACTAAAAAGACTCCTACTCAGGAATAATCTGACTAAAGATGAGGCAATCCACAGGATTGAAGCTCAGATGCCTATAGAACAGAAGCTTTCTCGAGCAGATTACGTCATTGATAATTGTTTTTCCCTGAAACAGACTAAAAAACAGGTATTGCAGGTGTGGGAAGAACTTGAAAAGGCCCTTTCTGCTAAATCCTAATTAAGACGAGCTTTGTCTACCATATTAAGCAATAAAATATAAGATTCTAATTTATCCTTATTCTTATTAATTTGGAATTTTAAAAATTTCGATAATATAAATTATTCTTTCTTAAATTAGGAACAATATATTTTATAGTATCGGAATTCCAAAAAAGTTCGATACTATAAAATATTCTTTAAAAATACCAAAACAAAATATAGAAGATAAAATATCAAAAAGAATAATAAATATTATAGGTTGATATTAATTCAAGGGTTCTTAAGGGAAACACCCTGTCCATATAGTATAACGTATAATGTATATCGATTAAATAAACTCGCTAACCTGAAGTTATTTCAGGAATTGTTAAGGGTGAGAATTTCTCTTAAATATCTTGTAGTATCGGAATTTCAATAATTTAGATACTGCAAGATAATATAAGTATTATTTCTTCAATAAGAAGGAACAATATATTTTGATTTTGATTTAGGGGTTCTCAAGGGGAAGAATTCCCCTTGAATATCTTGTTGGTAAACAAGATAGCATTTCTTTGAAAAGATATTTTTATTTATTTCTTAATTAGATTTACTATATACGTAATACGTAATACGGTATACTAATTTGAGGGGTTTCAGGGGACACCTCCCCTGAATATCTTGTAGTATAGGAATTTCAAAAAAAGTTCCGATACAACAAAATATTCTTTAAAAATACCAGGACAAAATATAGAAGATAAAATATCAAAAAGAATAATAAACATTATAGGTTGATGTTAATTCAGGGGTTATCAAGGGGAAGCATTCCCCTTGAATATCTTGTGGTATAATCTATATCTGGAATAATTTATTAATATTTTCTTCTATTCAGGTAATTTTAAAGTAAGGAAAATGATAGGTTACTTACTAAATACTACCTGAGAAATTAATAAAAATTACCGGAAGACTATCTAAATGAGTAGAAATTTTCAATTAATTGCTGATTATTCCCCACAGGGAGATCAGCCTGAAGCTATAAAGAAGATATGTAAGGGATTTCAGGAAGGAAAAGATATTCAAACCTTACTGGGGGTAACTGGTTCAGGTAAAACTTATACCATGGCTCATGTTATTCAGTATTTACAGTTACCAACACTGGTTATTTCTCATAATAAAACACTGGCTGCTCAACTTTGTAATGAGTTCAGGCGATTTTTCCCTTATAATGCTGTTGGTTACTTTGTTAGCTATTATGATTACTATCAGCCAGAAGCTTATATTCCTCGTACTGATACCTATATTGAAAAGGATGCTTCTATCAATGAAGAAATTGACCGCTTGCGCTTAGCGGCTACTGCTAATTTACTGGAAAGAAAAGATGTAATTATAGTCTCCAGTGTTTCCTGTATTTACGGACTTGGGTCTCCTGCTGATTTCACACAAATGGTTTTATTATTAGCAGAAAATCAGCAATGGGAACTGGAGGATTTGAGTGCTAGATTAGTAGAAATACAATATGAAAGGAATGATTTTGAGTTCCAAAGGGGACATTTTAGAATAAGAGGCGATATTTTGGATTTATTTCCAGCTTATGCGGAAAATGCCTATCGGATAGAATTTTTTGGAGATACTATCGAAACGATCACTGAAATTGATCCCTTAACCGGTCATAAAATCGAAAGAAAAGAAAAAATAACAATTTATCCAGCAAAACATTTTGTTACTCCTCACCAGAGGATAACAGAAGCAATTAAAACCATCAAGATTGAATTAGCAGAAAGGTTAGCTTATTTTCGTAAGAAGAATAAATTGCTGGAAGCTGAGAGATTGGAACAAAGAACTAAATATGACCTGGAAATGTTATCCCAATTTGGTTATTGTGCTGGTATCGAAAATTATTCGAGACATTTAAGTGGCCGCAAAGCTGGTGAACCACCAGCAACATTACTGGATTATTTCCCCAAACCATTTCTCATTCTAATTGATGAATCTCATGTTACCATACCTCAGCTAAGAGGAATGTATGCTGGGGATAAATCCAGAAAAGATAGTCTGATCCAGTATGGTTTTCGTCTGCCTTCAGCTTATGACAACCGACCATTAGTTTTTCATGAATTTGAAAAATATATGAACAAGGTGATGTTTATTTCTGCTACACCCGCTCGTTATGAAGTAAATAAAAGTCATCAAATTGTGGAACAAATTATAAGACCTACTGGGCTGGTAGATCCGGAAGTGATAATTCGACCAGCTGAATACCAGATTGATGATCTAATTGCTGAAATTAAAAAGAGAGTGAGTCAAAAGGAGAGAATATTAGTTACTACTCTGACTAAAAGGATGGCTGAAGCTACTGCTGATTATTTACAAGGAATAAATATTAAAGTAAGATATCTTCATTCTGAGATTGGCACCATTGAAAGAGTGAAAATTCTAAAAGATTTAAGAGAAGGCAAATTTGATGTACTGGTAGGGGTAAATTTATTGAGAGAGGGATTAGATTTACCGGAAGTATCATTGGTTGCTATTCTTGATGCAGACAAGGAAGGTTTTTTAAGATCAGAAACCTCTCTGATTCAGACTATGGGGAGAGCAGCCCGTAATGTTAATGGAACAGTGATATTATACTGTAATGAAATAACTGGTTCTATAGAGAGAGCTATAGCTGAAACTAATCGGCGGAGGAAGATACAACTGGAATATAATTTAAAGAATAATATTATTCCCAGGACTATTCAGAAACCTATCGATGATTTAATCTATTCTGAAGTGATGGATTGGGAAGAGCTGGAAAGCAGAGACTATAAGATAAGTGATGGTAAAACAAAGTATTTACCCAAAAGTAGTCTAAGCGCATTAATTAAATCCCTAAAAAATGAGATGAATCAAGCAGCAAAAGAACTTGACTTCGAAAGAGCAGCTTTATTAAGAGATGAAATAAGAAGATTGAAGCGGGAAAGAGTAATTTTTAAATAAAAAAAGTTGTCAGTTTTCAGTTTATAGTTAAAAATACATAACAATTAAGAATTTCAATAATTTAGATACTGCAAGATAATATAAGTATTATTTCTTCAATAAGGAACAATATATCTTGATTTTGATTTAGGGGTTCTCAAGGGGAAGGATTCCCCTTGAATATCTTGTATGTGATATACAGTATACTAAAAATAAAACAATTAAAAATTCGGAGCTTAACAAAATGGGACGAAATAAAATTATCATAAAAGGTGCCCGGGAACATAATTTAAAAAATATCTCCTTAAGTCTACCCCGGAACAAATTGATTGTTATAACTGGTTTAAGTGGGTCAGGTAAATCGTCACTTGCTTTTGATACTATTTATGCCGAAAGCCAGAGACGTTATATAGAATCTCTCTCCTCTTATGCTCGGCAGTTTATGGAGAGATTGGATAAACCAGATGTAGATTATATCGAAGGATTATCTCCATCCATTTCTATTGATCAGCGGAAGGCTGGCAAAAATCCGCGTTCCACAGTAGGAACTGTCACTGAAATATATGATTATCTACGATTACTTTATGCCAGTATAGGTATTCCTTATTGTCCCAGTTGTGGCAGAAGAATAACCAGGCAGAGTATCGATCAGATTATAGATCAGATCATGAATTTTCCTGAAAATACCAGAATAAAAATACTGTCACCTATTATCAGGTCCAAAAAAGGTGAGCATCGCCAGATT
>LDZU01010572.1_pt1 | contig 13360 bp, 9 predicted proteins | sample 615531 | NCBI WGS metagenome assembly LDZU01 (sample SAMN03408293, study PRJNA278302) | terrestrial metagenome | isolation source: oil reservoir sample SB2 | place: USA: Alaska, North Slope, Schrader Bluff formation | collected 2011-09 | reverse complement strand
TCTCCCCGTACGTGAAATACCAGTCAAGCTGTTCCGAAAGGGGTCTTTTTATCAGCGCAATACTGCCAGCGATCTCCGTGTTCACCATCGATTCGAGCTCGTCAATCATACCGAGGATCATCTTTTTGGCATTTTCATCAAGATGTTCATCCTTGATTGCCTTCTCGCGGTACTCTTCAAGTTTTCTTTTCACAAAATCACCATAATCGACTTGCCCCTAGAGAGACATAACGCTTTCTATTCATTGCGGGTCATAACCCGCTTCGCTGATCGCCTTTCGCAATATCTCCTCAGACACGCCCGAGTGTCTCACACACACCTCACCGCTACGGTGGTCTGCCTTCACGTCCTCAACACCAGCGATCGCACTGAGCGCATTCTTGATGGTGGCAGAACACCCTCCACAAGCCATTCCTCTGACAATTATCTTCGTTTCCATCATCCGTCACATCCAACTCTAGAATATCTGTACACCATCACAGCAATTGAATATATTTCAGATTAACGCAGAAGAAGCCCCTGTACCTAAACCTCAGACAATATTTAATGGAAATTAGAGCTTGGCTCAGATTAAGACTTATGATAAAGCAAAGAAGCCACAGAAGACAATAGCAGAACAAAAAAAAGATAGCCTCTAATAACATCTAGATATTAAAGAATACTGAAAGCTAAGGAGAAGGTGGCAAAAACGGTTAGGAAAGAGTCAAGCGGAAGCCGTAAATTATCTAAGCCAATCGTTGCCTTTACAAGCGGTTGTCGCTGTCCATCTCTGATTCTTGATAACGGAGACCGGGTGACTTTTGTAAACAACGCCTTCTCAGAATTAATTGGAATTCCCGAAGAAAGACTTTTGGGCATTCACATTACTGATATTTTCAGTGTTAATGCCTCCGAGTGGGAATCAATCAAAAGGAGCGGTGTGGGTACTATAACCACATTAACAAAAAAGACCCGATTAAGACTCATAAACGATTATGAGGACGGCACAAACATATTGATCTTAGATTATCAAAGCCCTCTGTCTTCCTTCCATGGAGAGGATGGCTCACCGCTGCTTGTTGAAGGAATTATAAAAGAGATACCCTCTGATATTGCAAAGAGACCTCTGGAGAACAAGAAAGCCGAAGGATTTTCCTCTGTAGTCTACAACACCCCCGTTCCTATCTGCATCATTCAAGAAGGGAGGATTGTCTACGCCAACGAGGCCATGATCTCGAAGTTCGGAAACACTGAGAGCGACGTTATAGGAAGATCGTTCTTTGACTTCATCCATTCTGAAGATGTGGGTGCAGTTAAAGAACGCTACAGCATCCGAATATCTGGTGGTGACGCTGATAGCAATTATTCCGTCCGCATGCAAGGCAAGGACGGGACCTTTCATGCACGCATCCGTGCTGAGTTGATTGACTGGTATGAGGAGCCGGCAGTGGTCGTAATTGCCGAGGATGTAAGCATTTATGTGAGAACGGAGAGGATACTGAGGGAGTCAGAAAGCCAAAAAAGAGAGATCCTAAACAGTTTTCCTACGCCTATCATATTAAAAGATAAAGATGGCCTGATAGTCTGGGCCAATAAGTCTGCAAGGGAAACGTTCGGAATTGAAGAGAAGGATAAATCACTAAACGATCTCTTAGATCCAGACGTCTCTTACGATCTTCAAGAGGTCTGTATAGAGGCAGATAGCAATAACCCATCTAAAATAAAATATCTGAGAATGAGAAACGGCCGAGTCTATGAAAGCGACGGGTTCTCCATACAGGGTGACGAGAGCCTGGGTAGAACCGTCTTGGTATTTCGCGATGTTAGCGAGGAACTCAAAGCTAACCTCGATGCCAAAGGGGCCAAAGATCGGCTGGCAATAGCTTCTGCTGCTATCGGTTTCTCTACCTTCACCTATAACTATGGGGACGATTTCTTTACAGTGGAGTCCATGCCCGACGAGATGATCGCTGCTGATGAGAAAGGAAGGGTTCCTCTCTTAACGTTTGAAAAGATCGTTCATCCTGACGATTTTGATGATATTCTATCTATCATAGAAAATGACCAGACAGGGGAGGGGCTAATAGAAAGAACCTTCCGAGCCAGGTTCCTGCGGGAAGATTACAAGTGGTACCGTCTTTTAGCAAAGAAGATCGTGGATGGCGACGAAACATATATCACTGGTGCAGTGTTCAATAACGATGAGATAATCCGAAGCCGCGAGGCGTTGCGACAGGCCAATGAAAAACTGACCTTCCTCTCGGCAATCGTCGGTCACGACATCATCAACCGGGTCACCGTGGCGCTCGGATATACTGAGCTGCTCAGAGATCGCTGCCCGCCTGAGCTAAGCGAGGAAAAAGGGATGATCACGCATCTCAACACCTCTCTCCAGAACATCAAAGAACAGGTAGACTTTATACGCTACTATCAAGAGATGGGTACCAACGCACCGTGCTGGATAAGGATAAGCGAGGAACTGAAGGCCCTCAGACAAGACAGAATGTTTGAGAACCTGGAAATAATCGATGAAAGTAATGGGATCGAACTGTATGCAGATCCCCTGTTCAGCAAGGTTCTGTATAATCTTGCTGATAATTCGCTTCGCCATGGAGGGGATCTATGTAAGATTAGAGTGTACTCCCCTGAATACGGGACCCTGGTCGTAGAGGACGATGGCAAGGGAATACCGTCGGACATGAAGGAACGAATCTTCGACAAAGATGTAGGAAACAACACCGGTCTCGGACTATTTCTTGTAAGGGAGATATTAAGCATCACAGACATAAGCATAGAGGAGACGGGGGAGCCGGGTAAAGGTGCCCGTTTTGTTATGCATGTGCCGTACAACTGTTTTCGTGTTGCAAGTTATGAGGAAAAGCCCCCTCTCTAATGCTCTCTAATGATATCATTGATATACAGTGTCCATAATTGCTGACAGGATGCTCATCCGTGCAGAATCTGTCACAAAATCCTTCGGTCCTAACAAGGTCCTCAAGAAGGCGGATATACAGATAAACCGTGGAGACAGCATAGGACTCATCGGTGTAAATGGCGCCGGAAAAAGTACCTTCATGAAGATTTTGATGGGGGAAATCCCTCCTGACACCGGAGAGATAACAAGGAACACCGAGCGCATAGGCTACCTCCCTCAATTTCCGGAAGGAGGAAACACAGCTGTGCTGGAGATTCTTGGACACCCGTATGGTGTGTTCGACTCATTGCAGAGAGAGATGAACAGGCTTGAGGAAATAATGGCCACCGGTATGGAAATAGATTGGAATGAAATCACGGCAGAGTACGCTCTGCTAGAGGGAAAGCTTGCCCGCAGGACGGTGGAGGATAGACGTAAATTGGTATCTTCCTTGGAGGAAGTGGGTCTGTCGGAGGATTTTTTGGAGAAGAGCATGGGACAGCTTAGCGGCGGGGAGAGAACCCGCGTTGCCCTGGCCAGGGTTCTTGTGCAGGCAGAGGACTGCGACCTACTATTCCTAGACGAACCAACATCTCACCTGGACGTTGATACGGTGGAGTGGTTAGAGGACTACCTTCTCCGCAGCCACTGCAGTATAGTCGTCGTCAGCCACGACCGCTACTTCCTTGACAAAGTCGCTACCAGAGTGGTAGAGATCGAGGATGGCCGCACCCGTGAGTACCGTGGCAACTACACTGCATTCATCAAGAAGAAAATGATGGATCTTGAGCGCCAGGAGAAAGAATACCGTCGTATGTTGAACGAAAAACGTCGGCAAGAGAGGATCGCCGAGGAACAGCACCGGGATAACTGGTTCCTCTCTCTGCATAAGACGCGCAAACGCATGGCAGAGAGGGTAGAGGTCCCAGAGGCACCATTTAAGACACAAAACATAACGGTGAGGATACAAGCAGTCAATAAATCAGGTAAGAATGTCATTACAGCTAAGGACCTAGAGGTTAAGCGGGGAGGACGCGTCCTACTTTCAGGCGTTGACCTTGAAGTTTACAAAGGGGATAAAATAGGTGTCTTCGGTGCCAACGGGGAGGGGAAGAGCAGTCTCCTCAAAGCCCTGATCGGCGAGATCCCTCATCGCGGAGAGCTGTGGATGGCTCCCGGCACCAAGGTAGCATATTAATCCCAGACACACGAGGGGTTGGATCTGCGCCTCAGCGCTGAGGAACAGTTGCTGCAGGTCTTAGGAACTGAACGTAAGGCCGATGCCCGCAGAATGTTGGCAAGGATGCTGCTGTTCGGTGAGTCTGTCGAGCGACCCATCGGAACACTATCGGGTGGAGAAAGAGGGAGGGTGGCTCTTGCGTTAATCCTCCTCAAAGAGAGCAACTTCCTGTTACTAGATGAGCCTACTAATTACCTTGACATCCCCTCCCGACACGCAGTAGAATCGGCACTTTTGGACTACGAGGGGAGTATGATGATCGTTACACATGACCGTTATCTGCTCGACACGGTCTGCAACCGGGTGGTTGAGGTAAAGGGTGGAAAAACAAAGACATTCAACGGTACATTCTCCGAAATGAAGGGAAGGAGACCGGTGGAAGAGATTGTTCAGGATGCTGATGAATATCGTGTAACGTCTGCGTTCACAAATTGGGTTACCAATCGGCGCTACATACCAGGGGATAAGGTGCTAATAGCCCCAGCTGAGCTTAAAGGCTTCCAATGGGCACTGGACAACAATAAATTAAAGAAGACGGGCGGGAGACAGCGAAAGAAGGTACGGGCGAGCGATGATTAGCATGGCTTCAGCTCAAAGAGCATCGATAACGGCCCGAGTGAACCTCTCTGTATCACTATTGCCACCCATGTCCGGTGTGAGGAATTCTTTCTCTGCCAATGTGGCATAAACCGCATTTTTCATCCTCTCGCCGGCTTCCTGGAATCCTATGTGCTCTAGCATCCAAGCCGCAGAAAGCATCAGACCCGACGGGTTGGCGATACCTTTGCCTGCAATCTCCAACTCCGGGCCATGGGCCGCCTCGAACACCGCTATGTCGTTTCCGATGTTAGCCGCTGGCATCAGCGCCAAACCTCCCACCAAACCGGCTACAAGATCGGTGACTATGTCTCCATAGAGATTTTGCGCCACCACAACATCAAAAGACTTTGGGTCCATTACCATCTGACGGCAGGCGCTGTCTATGAGCATTTCCTCGAACTCTAGCCCCGTATATCCCTTGGATACGTTCTCTACTGTGCTAACAAAGAGACCGTCACCCATCTTTAGGACGTTTGCCTTATGAAGCGCTGTCACTTTTTTTCTGCCTGTTTTGGAGGCCAGCTCAAAGGCGAAGCGGGCAATGCGTCTGCAGGCGCTTTCAGTGGTGAGCTTTATGCTCTCCACCACACCCTGTGCCGCTTCCCTTTCGAAACCTACGTAAATCCCCTCTGTATTCTCGCGCACGATCACCATATCTACATCGTCGCGAAGGGATTCAACGCCTGGTATGGATTTGGCAAAACGTACGCTTGCATAAAGGTTTAGACGTTCCTTGATTATTGTGTTGACACTCCGGCGCCCCTTCTCGAGGGGAGAGCTTATAGGGCCTCTCAGGACCACACCGCATTCCCATGCCAAGGGAAAAAACTTGGGTGATAAAGGACGTCCATATTCCTCCATAGTTTTGGCTCCAGCCTCCACTATCTGCCAGTCAATTTCCACGCCCAGAGCTTCGATAACCTTCATGGTTGCATCAGTGATCTCAGGGCCTATACCATCCCCAGGTACCAATACCACACGTCTCATAAACGATCACTCCTCTATCTCATCTAAGACGTTGGTCCCTTCTTTGAAGTCTTGGTAAAGATACAGCAGTTCGTTGGTACTGAGACTGCGTTTGAGGCTGACCGATGCGGCCCTCACCAGGGGTAGCAACTTGGAGGCCGTTTCCTCGTCCACTGTTATACCTTTCTCTTTGAGGGCAGATATTATAGCGCTCCTCCCCGAGTGCTTTCCAATTATTATCTTCCTCGTCTGACCTACTTCCTCTGGAGAATAGGGCTCATAATTGCTAAGATATTTTATCACACCATCGGTATGAATGCCTGCCTCATGAGCGAAACAATTCTCGCCCACGATGGGTTTCCAGGGAGGTATATCCCTTCCAGAAGCCTTGGCCACAAACTCAGCTACCTCTTTCAGCCTTTCTGTCTCCACACCCGTTGGTATCTTAAGGATATGTTTACAGGTCATGACGATCTCTTCCAAAGGTGTGTTCCCGGTCCGCTCCCCAATACCCATGACAGTCGTGCTTACGAACTTGGCGCCAGCCTTGATCCCGGCCACTGCATTAGCAGTGGCCATCCCAAAGTCGTTATGAGTGTGCATCTCGACATCGATGTCTACATTATCCAATATCATCTTCACATTTTTATAGGCGGAGAACGGATCATCTATACCAAGGGTATCACAGTAGCGGAAACGGTGCGCCCCCGCCTCTGCAGCCGTCTTGGCAAATTCTATCAGAAACTCCGGGTCCGCACGGGATGCGTCCTCCCCGTTACATGAGATGTACAAACCGTGATCGGAAGCGAATTCCACCGCTTCCTGGATACGATCAAGTACCCACTCACGAGACTTGCGCAGCTTGTGCTCGATATGAATGTCAGAAGCAGACATCGATATTGCCACAGAATCGACGTCACAATCAATGCTATGCTCTATATCCTCTAAGGAAGCACGGTTCCAGCCCAGCACGGATGCATTGAGACCCATCTGAGCGATCTTGCGGATGGCTTTCTTTTCATCCCCTCCCATAGCTGGTATCCCGCTCTCTATCTGCTGCACACCCAACTCGTCTAAGAGTTTGGCTATGCGTAGTTTTTCTATGTTGGCAAAGACTATGCCCGCAGCCTGCTCGCCATCACGAAGTGTTGTGTCACAGAATGTAACGTGATTGTTGATCTTGGCCAGAACCAATGATATGTCTTTCATCCACTATCCTCCGTTCATATAGTCATCTAACCTTTTAAGATATTAAGATGACCATAATGAGTCGTAAACAATAAACGAAACCTGATCTCGTTCGCTGATGATCCCCCATTAGCAAGAGGATAAAAAACATTTTCGTAGGAACCTATAAAAAAGATCATATTTTGTATCGAAGGATTGCGGCGATGCCGGTGATGGCATCAAGTTCCTTCCCAGCATCATGCTGTTCAGACACTACTACCACATTCCCACCCTGAGCTTCCACATTACGAATCAACGCATCTAAGTCTTCATTCCTTAATAGGGCGTCCAATATTAACAACGTCTCGACTGCTCCCATTGCCGCAGCGTCGCTGACCTCCTTGATACCATAAGCAACCGCACCATCTGTTGCTATCAATTCCAACACCCTTTCGACTAACTCGACCTCTATAGCTACACGCGACTCGCGCAGTACTTCCGTTCCCAGCCCGCGCTTCATCAATTCATTTATCCCTGCCATCCCTGACTGTCCTGTATGGAAGGTATGAGCGTGGCGGAATATCTCAGGGGCCCTCTCTCGACCGACTCTTAGAAGGTCCTCCTTAGCAAAACCTGGGCCCAGTATAACCAGCGGTGTACCTTCTTCAAATATCTGGCGTAATTTATCTATAATCTCTCCAAAATAATCGCTCTCATCCTGTCCCTGATACTGTTTACCTGAACGGAGAGATTGTATCGCAGCCTGCTCTCTAACTCCAAATTGATGAAGCACAGCGATCAGCGCCTCGTCCTGGTCCATGGAAACGAAGAGAACTTTCGGTTTTTTGGACTCGCTCTCCGCACGCCTTAGGCGATCGAGCTGCGATTGCCTCCATGAATCCTTTCGGATCGTGAGGATCTCTCCAGATTCAAGATTCAGAGTATGATGCTGGCCTATATCCTGCGGGCCCTCCTCGATCGTTCCCAGCACACGTAAGCGTATATCAAAGTCCGAGAATTCGATCTTTTCTACACGTATCCCTAAAGTCATTCGCTTCCTCTCGGTCCTCTCCGCACGAATCTTGTCGCTCTTCTTCTCCTCACGGCGATGTGTTGAGGCCGTCACCAGGTCCCCCACTTCCAAGACGTTGAAGAGGTGCCAGAGATCGTCCTTGCTCTCAATCTGCACGCGTATCTCACCAGCATCAAGATTATTGCGGAGAATCCTCATTGCATCGCCATCCTTGCCAGCTTATATCGTTGTTTCGCTTATTGTAAATATCTCCGAAAGGATTTGTCTCCTATCAGACAGGCCCCCGATTCTTATGTCATCGTTAAAAGACAACAATTAAGTACAATCCACAATTTCAATAGCATTCTGATGGAAGATTGTTCTCTAGTGTTGGAAGACGGCACCGTTATCAGAGGCGCCGGATTCGGCCATCAGGACACGGTTTTTGGAGAGGTCGTATTTAACACCGGCATGACTGGTTACCAGGAAAGTCTTACCGACCCATCATATCGTGGACAAATACTGATCATGGCTTACCCGCTCATCGGCAACTACGGCATAAACGACAGTTTCAACCAATCTGATAATGTTCATGTCAAAGGCTTTGTGGTCCGTGAGCTTTGCAGAGAGCCTAGTATGATGTACGGGGGGGGATCGCTAAACGATTATCTGCGCTATGCCGGCGTCCCTGGGCTTCATGATGTCGATACCCGTGAGCTTATCATTAGGATACGGCAGTATGGTGCGCTTCGCGGCGTCCTCACATACGAAGACCATCCTGAAGAGATGGTGGATAAAGTGAGAAGTATGCCGCATCCATATGAAAGCAATCTCATAGCCGAGGTATCCCCAAAAATGATCATAACCTACAGGGAGGGAAAAAGGTTCACCGTGGGGCTTATCGACTGCGGGGCTAAGACGAGCATTATAAACGATCTGCGTTCACGTTACAATGTCATACGCTTTCCCTATGATACGCCCGCAGATGTAATACTTGATTCGGGTATCGACGGTGCTCTGGTCTCGAACGGCCCAGGAGACCCTAATCACCCAGAGATAAAATCCACTACCATCAAGACCATTCGTCAGGTTGCTGAGTCCATACCGCTGATGGGAATATGCATGGGAAACCAACTTACCGCCCTGGCCTTTGGGGCCAAAACCTATAAGATGAAGTTTGGTCACCGGGGGGCAAACCAATCAGTTCTATACAATGGACGGGTGTATATCACCTCTCAAAATCATGGTTACGCTGTAGACCCAGACTCACTCAGGGGCACCGGCCTGATAGCAGACCAATTTAACATCAATGACGGAACGATAGAGGGTCTGAAACATGAAGAGTTGCCGCTCTTTACCACACAGTACCATCCGGAAGCGTCACCAGGACCCTGGGATACCTCCTTCCTGTTCGACCGCCTTGGAAATATGATGGAGGTGCGGCAATGAAACGGGAATACAGAAAACTGATGGTGATAGGTTCTGGCCCCATAGTCATCGGACAGGCGGCAGAGTTTGATTTCTCAGGTTCACAGGCCTGCAAATCGCTAAGGGAGGAAGGTTATGAAGTTGTCCTTGTAAACTCCAACCCGGCAACGATCCAGACAGATTTAGATATGGCCGATAAAGTGTATATAGAGCCTCTTGACGCCGACACTGTGCTGAAGATCTTGGAAAAGGAGAGAGTGGACGGTATACTGGCCGGTATGGGAGGACAGACAGCACTCAATATCTGTTCCGAGCTGGCTGAACGGGGAGACCTCGACAGGCTGGGTGTAAAGCTCCTTGGGACTCAGCCTGAAGCCATTGCCATGTCGGAAGACCGGGAGCTTTTCAAGGAGACGATGATAAAGATAGGCGAACCGGTTTGCAAAAGCCGTACCGTGAACACTATACAAGAAGCAAAAGAGGCGGTGGAAGAGATTGGATCCTATCCTGTGCTAATACGCCCGGCATACACCTTAGGGGGGACGGGCGGCGGCATAGCCTACAGCCAAGAAGAGTTGGAAGAGATAGTCGGAAGAGGACTGGCTTACTCACGTATACATCAGGTATTAATTGAAGAGAGTGTGCTTGGTTGGAAAGAGTACGAGTACGAAGTGATGCGCGACGCAAATGATAACTGCATAGTCGTCTGCAATATGGAAAACCTCGACGCTATGGGAATTCATACTGGTGAAAGTATCGTCTGCGCTCCCGCACAGACCCTTTCCGATGAGGATCATCAGCGCCTAAGGGCATCGTCAATAAAAGTGATACGCGCCCTTCAGATAGAGGGGGGGTGTAATGTACAGTTCGCATTCAATCCCGATAATAGGGAGTACCGTCTGATAGAAGTAAACCCGCGCGTGTCCCGCTCCTCTGCACTAGCCTCCAAGGCCACCGGTTACCCCATAGCCCGCGTGGCCTCAAAAGTAGCGGTGGGAATGACGCTGGACGAGATTAAGAATAGTATTACTGGCAACACCTATGCGGCATTCGAGCCCACCTTGGATTATGTTGTGGTGAAAATCCCTCGCTGGCCATTCGATAAGTTCCGCACGGTGGACAGACGTCTGGGAACGCAAATGAAGAGCACTGGCGAGACGATGGCTATAGGACGTAGCCTTGAGGAAGCTCTGATGAAAGGCATCCGTTCTCTGGAGATCGATCGCATCGATCTCGGGGGCGATTCTTGGAGCGATGACACATTGGAAAATGGGTTACGCGTGGCGACTGATGAGCGGATTTTTATGATGGCCGAAGCTTTGCGCCGCGGTTGGTCAGTGGAAAAGGTGGCAGAGCTGACAAAGTGGGACGCGTTCTTCGTGTATAAGATTCTTAACATCGTGGAGATGGAGAAGGAAATTGCTTCGGCGCCGGAGCTCAATGCGCCCCTCATGCGCCGTGCAAAGAGAATGGGCTTTCCGGACCAGAGTATCGCCCACCTTCGCAACATGGAAGAGAAGGATGTACGTGAACTCAGGAAAAACATGGGCATCGTTCCCACCTATAAAATGGTCGACACCTGCGCTGCGGAGTTCGAGGCCGTTACCCCCTATTTCTACTCCACCTATGGCAGCTCTTGTGAGGTCAAAAAAGGCGATCGCAAGACTGTAGTAATAGTAGGAGGCGGCCCCATACGTATCGGTCAGGGGATCGAATTTGACTACTGCTGCGTTCATGGTGTAATGGCGTTACAGGAGGAGGGTGTTGATGCGGTCATAATAAACAACAACCCCGAGACTGTGTCCACCGACTTCGACATCTCCGAACGTCTCTATTTTGAGCCGCTGACCCTTGAGGATGTCCTCAACGTCATAGAGCGCGAAGACGCCGACGGTGTCATAGTGCAGTATGGAGGACAGACAAGTGTAAATCTAGCCGTGGATCTGGAGCGCGCACTGAAGGGTCATAGGTGTAAGGTCCTGGGCACTTCCCCGGACATGATGGACATAGCTGAAGACAGGGAGCGTTTCTCTAAACTCATGGACCGCCTGGGTATAAAACAGCCGGCCAGCGGCACCGGTTACTCCTTTGATGAAGTCAAAGGAATAGCCGAGCGCATAGGATATCCGGTACTGGTCCGCCCTTCTTATGTTCTGGGCGGGCGAGCTATGGAGATCGTTTACTCCGAAGAGGAGCTGCGTACTTATGTGGATACGGCAGTCAAGGTGTCCAGAAAACATCCGATACTCATTGACAAATACCTTACCCAAGCAATCGAAGTGGACGTCGACCTGGTCTGCGACGGTAAGGACATTTTCATAGGCGGCATAATGGAGCATATCGAATACGCTGGCGTACATTCGGGTGATGCAACCATGGTGCTGCCGCCTCTTACCTTAACACCAGAGATCATAGAGGAGATAACAGAAGTGAGTCGCAAAGTTGCCCTGGCCCTAGAGGTCAAAGGACTCATGAATCTCCAACTGGCGGTTAAGGATGGTGATGTTTACATGATCGAAGCAAACCCACGCGCCTCCCGTACCGTACCTTTCATATCAAAGGCCGTCGGTGTCCCTCTGGCGAAGGTCTCCACAAAAGTGATGATGGGTAAGACCTTAGCCCAACAAGGCTATCTCGGCCGTCCTCAGATTAACCATTATGCCATAAAAGCCTCAGTTTTCCCATTCCTTAAGCTTCCTGGCGTCGACTCTATCCTAACGCCTGAGATGAAAAGCACAGGAGAGGTTATGGGCATCGATGATGACTTCGGTGTCGCCTGCTACAAAGCGCTTATCTCAGCCGGTTACAAGCTTCCGCGCAAAGGAGGTGTCTACCTCACCGTCAACGATGAGGATAAACCCAAAATCCTGGAGTGCGCCCGTGAGCTGCAGGAGATGGGTTTCACCATCTACGCCACCAAGGGCACATCGACATTCCTTCGCCAACATGGCATCCAGACCAAGACCGTATTCCGTGTAAGCGAAAACATGCCTCCTGACGCTATTGGTCTCATGCGACGGGGACAGATCAACCTTATCATAAATACGCCAACGGAGAGCTCAGGTGCCCGCAGGGACGGTTTCATGATGCGTCGTCTTGCCGTGGAACTTGAGATCCCTTTCATGACCACTGTTCAAGGAGGCGTCGCCGCCGTGCGGGCCATAAAGGCGTCGCTGGAGAAGGATATCAGCGTTCGGGATATGAGGTCATTCCACCCCGCTGTTAGTGGATCACTATACTCTTAACACCGCGACATCTCTTCAGGGATGGGATATACTCAGGCGGCACTGGGCCCTCAGTGACTACCAACAGACGGGGCTCATCGCTCAGCTCAGGGTCGTCAACTACTGCCTGTCTAATACTCAGTCCGGCCTCGGCTATTACTGCAGATACATCTGCGAGAATGCCAGGGGAGCTAGCGTTGTTAGGAACGATCTCCAGGACGTTCCAACCCATAACGGGAGCCACTGTGGCAAGCAAAGGCATAGGACGCAGGAGAGTGAAAAACTCCCTAAGCTCGGGTATCTCTTCGATCTTTGCCAGAGTGGACCTCACTATGCGTCGGTCCACCTTAGCCGCCCGGGCGATGGCAGAGTCGTTCATCTCAACCTCCCCGCAGTAAACCCTACCGTCCTGAATCCTCATACCATAGCGAAAAAGAAGCCTGGCAACTTTCTCTTGTGACGGATATCCCATAAAATACTCAGATAAGTTTCTCTTCATAAACTTTCATATGTTTCCAGGCTAATGAAATTATGCATCGATGAACGAAAATGTTGCTTCATGTATTATATTTTCAGATGCTTGCCTTGCCAGTCTAAATAATAAAATACACGGTAGGCCATTTGAAGGCGAAACTCGACCCGAAAGGTGCAAACTATGGTTAAAAAGGGTAGAGGTGTGGCTAGGGCAGCAGGCAGCATAATTAATGCTATAGTCAGCGGCCGCGGAGGCTCTTTTGGGATAGACCTCAAAACCTGGGCTGAGGTTGAGGTTAATGACAGCGGTAGGATCAATATCAGTATAGAGGACCATGAGCATGAGGATAAATACC
>LDZU01009912.1_pt1 | contig 13361 bp, 14 predicted proteins | sample 615531 | NCBI WGS metagenome assembly LDZU01 (sample SAMN03408293, study PRJNA278302) | terrestrial metagenome | isolation source: oil reservoir sample SB2 | place: USA: Alaska, North Slope, Schrader Bluff formation | collected 2011-09 | reverse complement strand
ATACTTCCCCGGGATATGCTGGACAGGAATCCCATGGGAAACTGGGGCGGACTTATCCTTTTGGGAAATGCCCCGGTAAATATCGGTGAAACCTATGTGGAAGGATTGGCCGGTATTCCTTTCGGAGGCAGTGATCCCGATGATGACAGCGGCATTCTTAAATATGTCCGGGTATGGTACGGGGGACGTTCCATCGGGCAGGATAACGAAATCAACGGAATTACGCTTGCCGGTGTGGGACGTGGAACAACTATTGAGTATTGTGAGGTCGCCTATAATCTGGATGATGGATTTGAAATGTTTGGGGGAACAGTAAATCTTAAACATTGTGCAGCCATCTTCTGCGGTGATGACCATTTCGATACGGATTTGGGATATCAAGGGAAAGGACAGTTTCTTCTGGCACTTATTGGATCTGATGATGGTAACCGTGGTTTTGAAATGGATAATGACGGTTCAAATATGGATTTGCAACCCCGTTCTTTTCCGCAATTCCACAATGTAACAATTATCGGTTCCGGTGAGGGGGCTTCTGCAGACAATGACCAGTGTATTCGCCTCCGTGAAGGGACCGGGGCAGATTTTCGGAATATGATCATCTATCAAGGTAAGGAATATGGTGTTCGCATTTCAGATGCACCTACCCAGGCCCTTATCACAGCAGATCTAGTCGGAGTATCTGCACCTGATTATCTCTACTTCTCACCTAATAATATCATTTACAGGACTCCGGACCTGTTCAAGGGAGATGAGGACAGTGTACTGACCGCCATTCAGGAAGATCCGGGTTACATGCTGGACGGACGGGAAAGTGGTGGACATCTTAATCTTTTACCTGCTCCGGGAGGGGCGGCATTTCAGTTGGTTGACGAACTTCCCAATGACGGATTTTTTAAAAACGTGAATTATAAAGGAGCTTTCGGTACAGAAAACTGGCTTGATGGCTGGTCCATTTTGTCCGTTACTCAGCGGTTTTAATTGTTATCACACAACAGACCCCGCAAAACAATTCGGCGTATCAAGCCGAATTGTTTTTTTATAGCTTATTTTTCAAAACAATAGAAAAATATTCAAAAAAAACGTATTCTTTTGAGTGACAATCATAACAGCTTAGGAGTTTTGTTTTCGGAAGCATTTTCATCCACCGGTCTCGATGATTTCGACGCATGGAATGTCTCTTACAAACAGCACAACGGCCATGTTGTTGAACGACCCGGAATTTCATCACAGCCTATCCGATTCCCTGATTCTGTTTCATGAACAAAACTGAATGAAGGTCATCATATCAAAAATGTTTTCCGCTTTATACCGGAGGGTCGATTCATCTGTCATTTCAACACCCGGGAAGAAGCTGAATTTATAGGCGATGGTTGGATGTGAATAGACAATTTCTATGGACAGGGTGGAGGGAATCACCGGAATACATGCCCTGAAATGTTTCGCATTCAAGGCATCTTTTACTGCTGATTTATATTCCTCAAAAACTTTGGATGGAGTTTTTGTCACAACCGCATTTCCAAAACCAAGTTTTACCGGCAATGTGGTGATTTGAGGAATCAGTTCCTTTGCCTGTTTGCATATTTCATCGTCACCTGTTAACAGTGTCACCGGAACTTTATAGTGTCCGGCGACCAAAGCGTGGAGGGTGAATTCCGAAATGCGATGGCCATTCAAGCGCATTTCACGGATAATGGAAGAAGCCATGGTGTGGGAGAGGGGATTTCCCAGAGAACCGGAAGGGGAGTGGTATCCCATCATAAACAGAGTATCAAAACTTCCGTCAAGTCCTTGCACCATTGAAAAGGGGTGGCCGCTCCAACCTCGAATAACCGTAACATAATCCGGAAGTTCGTCGATCAGAATGTTCCGGCCTGAGGCGTGGGCATCCTTCACCAGAATTTCCCGTACTCCGTTGCTTTTTGCTTCTTTACAGGCGGTTAATACTTCCCGGGTCATTATCTTCCGGTAGTATTGGTGCTCCTGATGACCGATTTCTGCATCATCCCAGTTGGCAACACCGGTGATGCCTTCAATATCTACACTCATGTACAATTTCATCACGATCCCTCTTTCGTCATATCCTGATGTTTTTTTAGTTCATCCAAAACTTTGGGCAGCAATTTAATAATACCCGTCAGTCCAACAATGGGCGTGGTCAGTATAACACTGTCAATGATCTCATCGGAACTGGCACCTGCTTTCAAAGCTTTGGGAATGACAATTTTCACGGCTTCAGGCTGCTGTGTGGTGACCTGAAGCGCCAGTGTAATCAAAATCCGGGTCTTGTCATCCAGATGTTCACCTAATGTGGATATGAGCTTCTGATAAGATTTAACCACTTCTTTCCGGTTGGACATCAGAAATGTGAGTCCGTCAACATCATAGTCCTTGAAACTGTATTTTTCCATGGCAGAACCCCGGTTTTTATAGAATTTAATCAAACTTAAGGATAAAAATCACTTTACCACAAATGGAATCATGACTATTTTAACCTCATGTTCCGACAAGGCTTTAACCAGACCGTTAAATAACAGGGATTATGATGAAAGAAAATCACACATTACCTGAAATCACACTTAAATCTGTGATACTTGGTGTCTTTTTATCCATTATTCTTGCCTCTGCAAATGCTTATTTGGGTTTATTTGCCGGAATGACGGTAAGTGCTTCCATACCTGCTGCAGTTATTTCCATGGGCGTTTTAAAACTTTTCAAACGCTCCAACATTCTTGAAAATAATATTGTACAGACTTCTGCATCTGCCGGTGAATCTCTGGCAGCCGGTGTGATTTTTACCATACCTGCATTGGTCTTGATGGGATATTGGACCGATTTTGATTATTTTGAAATCGCAAAAATTTCCGGTATCGGTGGATTAATTGGGGTTCTCTTTACTATTCCTCTGCGGAGAGCCTTGATTGTAGAAGCTGAATTGCAGTATCCCGAAGGTGTGGCGACAGCTGAAGTTTTGAAAGCTGGTGACCATCAGGGTGAGACGGATGATTCCTCAAAAAATCTGATGATGATTTTTAAAGCAGCCTTGTTCGGCGGATTGATGAAACTTGCCCAGCAGGGATTTCAGATGTGGAATTCAGCTATTGACTTTGCCCTTCCTTTTGTTTCCAAACAGGGAGGAAAACGCTCTGTCATTGGATTCGGCTCTGAATTATCCCCGGCACTTCTGGCCGTCGGATACATTGTGGGAAGAAATATTGCCGTTCTGGTATTTGCCGGTGGATTGATTTCCTGGATTATAGCCATTCCCCTTTATTCTTTTTTTAATCCCATTGAAGCGGGTTCAGGGTATCTGGATGCAGCCTATGATATCTGGAATGCCAAAATCCGGTATATGGGTGTCGGTGCCATGGTTATCGGGGGTATCTGGTCGGTGATTAACCTCTACCGTCCCCTGGTTAACGGAGTTAAATCCAGTCTGAATGCCTACAAAAACCGTAATTCCGGAATTGCTGTGGAACAGCATGAAAAAGATATCCCCATTAACTGGGTGATCATCGCCCTGATTTTTTCGGTTATTCCGGTATTTCTGATCTATCAGAATATTATTCACAATTTCTTTACAGCACTTTTAATGGCTGTGATTATGTTGATCTTCGGATTTCTCTTTTCAGCTGTAGCCGGCTATATGGCAGGTCTTGTGGGATCCTCCAATAATCCCATCAGTGGTGTTACTATCGCAACCATTCTTTTTTCTTCTTTACTTTTACTTCTCATTAAAGGGACCGGTAGTCTGGAAGGTGCGGCAGGAGCTATTATAATCGGTGCGGTTGTCTGTTGTGCCGCAGCCATAGCCGGTGACAACATGCAGGATTTGAAGGCCGGTTATATCCTTGGAGCTACACCCTGGAAACAGCAGATCATGCAAATTGTGGGAACACTCTCAGCAGCCATCGCACTGGGACTGACACTGGATATCCTTCATAGTGCCTACACGATCGGGAGCGAAACCCTTCCGGCGCCGCAGGCAACCCTGATGAAATCCGTGGCGGAAGGGGTGTTTCAGGGGAATCTTCCCTGGAATTTTGTCATTACCGGCGCTGTTTTAGGTGTTTTGATCATTATTGCAGATCTGATACAAAAATCCAGAGGTTCTGATTTTAGAATTCCCATCCTGGCTGTTGCCGTTGGTATTTATCTGCCTATCACCCTCTCAACTCCCATCTTTATTGGTGGGATGGTTTCCCATTTTACACGGAAACACAGGGAAACACATCCGGAAAATAAGCAGGGACTCCTTTTCGCGTCGGGACTCATTACCGGTGAGGCTCTCATGGGTATTCTGGTCGCGATTCCAATTTTTATCTCTAGCAATAAAAACTGGTGGCCTGAAATCTCCGGTTTTTCATGGCTTGGGATCTTGCTGTTTATCTTAATTACTGCGATATTAACGAAAATTGCAAAAAGGAATTAAATGTCACATCATCAAAACTATGATCCCAAATTAAGGGAAGTCATTCATAAACTTCCAAAAGCTGAGCTGCATTGTCATCTGGATGGTTCACTCAGGCCGGATACCCTATTCGATCTTGCCAAACAAAACAATGTCAATATCCCTTATGAGAATAAAGATGAATTGATGGAGTTTCTTCACTTTGAAAAGGGCGAATCTCTGGAAGTCTATCTGAAAAAATTTGATCTCACGTTGAGCGTTCTTCAAACACCTGATTCTTTGGAGCGTGTGGCGTACGAATTGGCAGAAGATGCCTCAAAAGAAAATATCAGATGGCTTGAAGTCCGGTATTCACCTATTTTGCATGTGAATAATGATATGGGAACTGTAGATAATCTGGAAGCTGTGATCCGGGGAATGAAGAAGGCGGAGATGGATTTTGGAATCCGTGGCGGTGTGATTATCTGCGGTATGCGAAGTATCAGTCCAGATATCTCCTATAATCTGGCGGAACTGGCTGTTGCTTATAAAAACAGGGGGGTTGTGGGATTTGATCTGGCCGGCCCGGAAGAGAATTATCCGGCTAAAGATCATGAGAATGCGTTCAGACTGGTTTTAAAGAACAATATTAACATTACCATTCATGCCGGCGAAGCGTATGGACCTGAAAGTATACATCAGGCGGTCCATTATTGCGGAGCTCACCGGATTGGTCATGGAACGCGCCTGACGGAAGATGGAGATCTGCTCAATTATATCAATGATCACCGCATTTGCCTTGAAATATGCCTAACCAGCAATGTGCAGACAGGTACTGTCCAAAGCCTTAAAAAACATCCTTTTAAGTATTTCAAGGATTACGGACTGCGTTTGTGCCTGAATACGGATAATCGGCTGATTTCCAACACCACCCTCACCGACGAACTGTGTCTGGCATACCATACCTTCAATATGAAATTGAAAGACATTAAAGACGTGCTGATAGACGGGTTTAAAAGTTCTTTTATGCATCATCGGGATCGGGTCCGGCTCATCCGGGAAGTGTCTCCCATCATGGATGAAATGATCCGTGATTTTGATGGCCAGGACTCCTGACTATAATGGGAATTTGACATGATAACAACTGTGTACCTGTTTGCTGCACTGAGTTTCCTTTTTTTCTGTCTATTCTGGCTTTTGCGTAAATCATCGTTGAAAGACTTCTCCATGTTATCCGGACCTGTTGATTCGGATATGGGTGAAAATTTTGCTTTGTTCCTTTTGAAAATGCTCTTGTACATCATCCTGATATTCGTCTTTATGAGCAGAGAAGCATTGAATTATCAGGGATTTGTCGTGTTGATGATGGTCACTCTTTATGCGTTGATTATGTATGTTTCAGGATACAGATATCAATGAATGTTTTTTGGACATATCGCGTTCCAACACTCGAAAAAGACCGAATCATTCATATTCATGCCGGCCTGAATCATGGATATGTCAGAAAAATTATCCTGCCTGATTATACCCCTGAACAGGATATGATACAACAATCAGAGATCATGCAACTCTCGTTTGAATATCCTTACCTGACTTTCAACTTTTTAAATTACCTTATTAAAAGTCAACAGGATTTGTTAAATGAAAAACTTTCCTTCTCAACACCGGGATTTCAGTTAAAAATTCTTCAGGATTATTTTACCATTCTGGAAATTATGAAGCAGATTAAATTACTTGCTGTTTACTATCATGATAAAGCCCTTTATCAGACCACAACCCTCTTTTTTCGCGAAAAAGCTTTCAATGAGAAAATACTCAAACGTCTGTCTGCCCATATTCTGGATCCGGAAAAGAAAACTTTAAACACGATTCTCACCATAAAAGATATTTTCTTTCTTTACGATTTGATTATGGGATATGAAAAAGAAAAGGAAAAGGAAGGAAAAGGTTATTTGGTCATAAACCACGTGGTTTTCCGGCACTTTCATAAGCATAAAAAAATCTTACCCTGTCATTTTTATGACAAAGATTTTATAAAAGATCCAAACCCCGAATGGATATCTGTTCCGGAATATAGAAATAAATTATTGAATGATCTGAAAATTTATCTGCAAGTTATGAAACATGATCTGGAAATTCTGTCCGGGAAAGAGGAGGGAAGCGGTAGCCAAAATATTACAGCCATGCAGACAGATCTTGAAACGGCTTTTCATTACGGCAGGATCCATTATAAAACGAATCATCAATATTTAATTGAATATTTGTATGACCGCTACTTTCAAAATCCCCGTGTTTTTTATGGTTTGCACCACGAAGCCTTGGAATTTGTTTTTTTTCTGATGAATTTCGCATTATTAAAGAAAGAATATTCATGAATCTGCCAGGTTTTCTTGATACATTGCCCGTCAATCCATTTGTAAAAGGAATCCTGACTGTTCTGATTTCATGTATATGTATGAGCCTCTTGTTTTTCCTGATTGTTTATTACCGCCGGATAAGCCGAATGCTAATAAACCGGAAGAGAACAGACCTGATTTTTCAATTGAAACCACTCTTTACCGGTTCTTTGTATAACGATACATCTAAGCAGATTGATATTTTCTATAAATTACAACTCCCTGTTTCCCTGCTTTTTTTCGTCTACCTGTTTCCCGTTTCTGTCTTCATTGATTTTTGTTTTCAGGGTTTTACCGGTGATTGTGCTGTTTATAACTTTGTGGGTTATACGTCATACATTTTCACTGGATATGTATCTGTTACATCAACCCTGGTATGATCATTTGTCGGAAAACGGGAAATTGTTCACAGAGTTGAATGAACAGATGTCGGGATTCTTACTTATTGGAATATTTTTGAAATTAAGCATCCGGGATGGGACTTTTACAGAGGAAATGCTGAATCAAGCCGATGTGGCACATCCCATTATTTTGTACTTCATGACTCTTTTAATTATAGTTATACTGGATCTTTTTCAACGTCGTCTGATGTCCCGTTATTCCTGGCCGGATGAGAAATATTTAATTAATCTTAACAATAAAGTTCTCTTACCGGTTTTAATGCTTGTTGCAATTGCTTTGGTGTTGATATGAATATAAGTCCGCAGCTTTTTTCCCTGATTCTGATTCTCCTGACTGCCATAAGTGGAGGGATGTTTCTGTTTTTCCGTTCATCCATGATACGAATTGGAGTGTTATTTCTGCTGCTTATTTTTATTTTGCTCCCTGTCGAACAATCAGAAGGACCTGCATATTTCCTGTTTCTGATCCCGATTCTTTTATGCACAGTATCCCTTGTATTCGTAAAAAATGTCAGGCCTGTTCCCTTACCGCAAAACCCGTCCCGGTTTTTTCTTTTTCTCTTATACTTGGTTTCGTTATTTATGGCTTCATTTTTCATTATTTTTTACCCTGTCAAGGTCTCCTCAGAAACAGTACTTACTCCAGTATTCTCTCTGTTATTAATGGTCATCCTCGTCCTCTTTATCCGTTTTTACCTTGAAAAAGATAAGGAAAGTCATTCATGACGTGGGAACTTCTATTACCTTATATCTCTTATTGCCTTTTGATCCTTTTTTCAGGCATATTGTTCTTTTTCTCAAGGGATAAACTTGTTCAGGGAATGGGGTATATTTTGGGTATGACAGTGATGGTGACCCTTTTGTTACATCATATCACTATCCCTGTCGCATTTGCCGGGATGATTATCCTGATTTTGTTTTTTATCTTTTTTATGCTGAAAAGGAGCCAAGATGATTCTTCAGGATAAGCTTTTTTTGACTCTGCTTGTATTTGTCACAACATTCTGCCTGTCTTACGGACTTATTCCTGCCTTTCGGCGACGTTTCGTGTTTTTACCCCTGCTGTCATTGCCGTTCATTTTTCTGACGGCTCTTTTTCTGATACGTCCCAGCTCACTGAAAAATCCTGTATTATCCTATTCGCTCTATAACCACGATATCCTCCTTTTTAAACTTACTATCAACAGACTTATCCTGTTTTCACTCGTATTCCTTGCTTTGTTGTTGAGTGGAATATATTATCGTCAAAAACCAAAGGATGATATCCTGGTGTGCGTTTTTTTTATCAGTCTTTTTCTTTTTTCGGGGAATGTATTTACCGCGTTTATTGGTATTCTTATCATACTTTTATCGTGGTTCGGACTATCTTTGTACAGATCTGGTTCCCTTAAAAAGCAGATTCAGGATTTAGGTCGTTTTCAATCCCAAGTTCCCAATGCCCAGCACGATATCAGTCATAAACTGAAACAGGATACGCCTGTCATCGTGATTCTGACACTCTATTTTATGGTGAGTTTTATCATGTTAATGATAGGATTTGTAACAGGATGAATCTTCTTTTGAAAAGCATTTTCCTCATACTGTTTGTTCCTGCATTTTTTGTGGATGTATTGCCGGACCGATTTTATCGATTACGGCATCGTTATCCCCTGTTTTTATTGTTTCAAACCGGGTTTATATCTGCCATCCTTTATCTTCTTTTCCGGGATATGTTTCCTATCGTTTCTACAATATCTTTTTTTAACTCATTTTCATTGACTCTCCAACTGGATGAAATGAATACCCTTTTTCAATTCTGGATGTCGATATCCCTCTTTATCCTCTTACTCACCTGCCCGGACAAGGACAAAGGAAGGTATCTGTGGATCATTGTATCCCTTTATCTTCTTGTCATGGCAGGCAATACGGGAACAATATTCCTCGCCTCATTTATTTACTTTTTTCTTGCATCTCAACCGGGACGGGGGAAAAAATTACACGTGATAACCTATCTTCCGATCTTTTTATTCACAACTGCTTATTTCCTTTTTAATATGCTCCATGAACCATCGTCACTTGCCACATCCATTCATGAAATCTCTGCCGTCATCCCGGTTTCCGGATCTGTTTTGTATTTGATTCTTTCTGGCTATTTTCTCATAGCTGTAATCCGCTTGTCTGATATTATTCAAAATAATTATGTATCCACAGAACATGCTATCCTCGAACTGATTATTTCATATTTTGCCCTGCTTTTCATCATTCAGCGGTTAACCGGGATGATGCTGAATCCCCATGTCTTTCTGATGTATTGGTTTATATTTGCTTCCATTATCCTGTTTGTCATGATGGGGGCTCTTTTTTTCAAATGTCGGCGGAATCAGTCGTATACCCCCTTTATGATAACCTTTTTACTTACCCTTGCCTTTGTTTTTATGAGCCTCAGACTCTTCCCGGTTGATGTTTCAGTCCTGCATTTGCAACAACGTTTTATCACAGCTTTTCCACTCTACATTTTAATCATTGCCCTTTTTCAGAATGTATTCCTGATGCTTGAAGATGATGTAACCCGCTTTTTCGCAATTATTATCTTCACAATAGCTCTGATACTGAATCCTTTTATTCTGTCTGGTAAAGTTTATGCATATACCTTCTTAATCTTTTTACATGAAAATATCTTTGGCATGACTCTTTTGATACTTTTCACACTACTGTCCATTCTTTCCGGTGCCTTTTTGCTTATTTTGACAAATAGGGAGGAAGGTAAGGGAACTCATTTTCCCGGCGTGATGCTCATGATGGCAATCCTTTTCTTGATGATACATGAACTGGGAGTCTTTTCATGATATACCTTACGCTGACTCACATATATATACTGATGCTTGTATTATCCGGTGCAGCTCTTATATACATCATGTCCGACAGGGAACAGGTTTATAGAAAAATATCGGGTTTGGTCTTATGGGCAGGACTGGTTTACGCTTCTTTTATCAGTTTGATTTCGTTTAATGGATTACCCGGCGGGTTCACGTTTTATCAGGAATCAGGGATTTTATTTGCTTTATCTGCTTTGGTCATGATGCCGGCTTTGATCCATACGAAACGGTATGATACATTTAATACCAATCCTAATTTTGGCTTAATCCCCTATTTTATTTTTTTCCTGAATGGATTTGAACATCCCCTCATCTGGTATCTATCCTTTGAAGTTATCTCCCTGTTTCTTCAACTTTCCCGGGGAACCCTTCGATCACAATCATTCCGAATCAGATATTTCATCTCCTCGTTGATACTTTTTCTCTCTTTATGGCTTCTAACTGTCCCGGGCGGTCAGATGACAGGCCGGGATTATGCCTCTTTTCTCCTGTTTTCAGGATTAATTCTACGCTTTTATACTCCTGGGAGATTTTCAACAAAACTTGCTCAATCCTTTTACGCCTCATTTCTCCAGATATTTATCACCATTCTTCTGATTATCCGTTTCCAACCCGAAATACATTCTGTACTTGTCCGTAACTTAGGAGCCGGACTCCTCATTGTGTCAGTGATCATACTTTTCATTGAATCCTGGCGTAAACCTTCAGATACATCTTCTCTGGATATCAGCCTGAACTCCCTGATGCTCCCCTGTTTATTAGTTACCCTGTCCGGAACCATAAATCCCCGGGCCATTTATGCATTTTTGTTGCTTCCATGGGTTCTCTTGTTTTTGTTAAAAAATAATTGGTGGCAGACCCGTTATCGTAGAGCTTATCTCATAATGTTAATGACATTCCATGGACTACCCTTTACAGCCGGGAGTGTGATTTGGATACACGTTTTGACTCAACTTGACTTTAAATCCCTGTTCAGCTATGTGTTGCTGACTGCCGGGACGTTCCTTCTGGCATTCTGGATCTATCTGTACAACAAAACAGGATGGCAGATCCATCCTTCAGAAAAAGCAGATCGTGATCATTTTGATCCCGTATTGCTCTTTATCCTCCTTTTTAACCTTGTATTATGGGTTCTTTTGGAAAATTTTCCCCGTATTTTTGGATTTTAGACCAGTTTTCAATTAATAATCGTAAGCTAATCTGTTAAATTTCGAGTCGAATCATTACAAAGAAAGGTTCATAAATGGCAAAATCTTATCCATTTCAAGACATCGAAAAAAAATGGCAACGTGTTTGGGAAAAGAATAAAACATTTAAAACTCAGGAATATTCCGACAAAGAAAAATTTTACATTTTGGACATGTTTCCCTATCCATCCGGACAGGGGTTGCATGTAGGTCATCCTGAAGGATATACAGCCAGTGATATTATTGCCCGTTTTAAAAGAATGAACGGTTTTAACGTACTTCATCCCATCGGCTTTGATGCTTTTGGTTTGCCGGCGGAAACCTACGCCCTTCAGACAGGCACTCATCCCAGGATCACTACAGAAAAAAATATTGCCACATTTACCCGTCAATTAAAACAATTCGGTTTTTCATACGATTGGGACCGGGTTTTAAATACAACGGATCCTGATTATTACAAATGGACTCAGTGGATATTCATTCAACTATTCAAAAAGGGACTTGTATATGAAGCAGAATCACCCGTTTGGTGGTGTGAAGAACTGAAATCGGTCCTGGCCAATGAAGAAGTGGTGGATGGAAAAAGTGAGCGGGGCGGGTACCCCGTCCGGCGTATTATGTTAAAACAATGGATGTTGAAAATTACAGCCTATGCCGACCGGTTACTTGAAGGCCTGGACGAACTGGACTGGCCCGAATCCATCAAAGAGATGCAAAGGAACTGGATAGGGCGGAGTGAAGGTGCTGAAATTCTTTTTCCCGTGGTTGGCCATTCTGAAACAATCAAAGTATTTACAACACGTCCGGATACACTTTTTGGTGCCACATATATGGTTCTATCCCCGGAACATCCCCTTGTTGATAAAATATGCACACCTGAATATAAAGACGATGTAAAGAAATACCAGGAAGAAACAGCGTTAAAAAGTGATTTAGACCGGACGGAGCTGGCCAGGGAGAAAACCGGGGTATTTACCGGTGCGTATGCCATCAATCCGGTGAATGAGGAAAAAATCCCGATCTGGATTGCCGATTATGTCCTCATCAGTTACGGAACAGGTGCCATCATGGCTGTTCCTGCCCATGATCAGCGGGACTGGGAATTTGCCCGGAAGTTCCATTTGAAAATTGTGCCGGTTTTACAAGGTGGGGACATCTCCCGGGAAGCTTTTGTTGAAGACGGTACCCATATCAATTCTGGTTTTATCAATGGGATGAATAAAAAAGATGCCATTGACACCATAATCTGCTGGCTGGAAGAACACAAGGCGGGGAAGAGGGCGGTCAATTATAAACTCAGGGACTGGCTATTCTCACGTCAACGGTACTGGGGTGAACCGATTCCATTGTATAAAGATGAAGAAGGCAATGTATATGCCCTTGATGAGGACGAACTCCCCCTGGAATTACCTGAAGTTGAAAAATATGAACCATCCGGGAGTTTCTACGGATGAACCCTTTAAAAAGCTTATGAATCAGGGACTTATCCTTGGTGAAGACGGTGAGAAAATGAGTAAATCCAGGGGGAATGTGGTTAATCCCGACGAGATTATCCGTGAATACGGTGCCGATACATTACGGGTATATGAAATGTTCATGGGACCTATAGAACGGCCAAAACCGTGGTCAACTCAGGGATTAGCCGGCATAAACCGTTTTCTTAACCGGATATGGCGGCTTTTTATAGAAGAAGACGGGACATTGACAGATAAGATTACAGACGATCCGGCATCCGGACAACTCATAAAAATGTATCATGAAACAGTTAAAATCCTTACGGAACACATCGAATTGAGCCGGTTTAACACGGCCATTTCCCAACTAATGGTATTTATTAATGAATGCTATAAAGAAAAGACCCTGAACCGTTCATTTATGAATGGATTTGTAAAATTGTTATCGCCTTTTGCACCTCATCTGGCTGAAGAATTATGGGAAAAAATGGGAAATACAGACGAATTGACGTATTCAAGCTGGCCGGAATATGAGGAAAAATATCTCATTGAAGCGACGATTGATTATCCTGTGCAAATAAACGGCAAGGTACGCACGGTGATAACCGTTCCAAAAAACATCGGCAGGGAGGACCTTGAAGCTGTTGTTTTTGAAAATAGTCGTGTACAAAAATATACTGC